>OFEK01000220.1_pt1 | contig 76743 bp, 77 predicted proteins | sample 1521131 | NCBI WGS metagenome assembly OFEK01 (sample SAMN05720209, study PRJEB24109) | activated sludge metagenome | isolation source: Anaerobic digester | place: China | collected 2015-12-16 | reverse complement strand
GCAACTGACTCTTAATCAGTAGGTTGTCGGTTCGATCCCGACAGGGCTCACCAAATTTCAAGGGGTTACGTGATGTGACCCCTTCTTTTTTTGTCCTTCCGTTGTCCTAAATTGTCCCTAAAAATAGAACGCACGTTCTATTAGTTTTTTATTCCTCTTAAATGTTGTATGAGCGTATATTTGAGTCGTCGAAATTTCCTCATGACCCATCATTTCACGGATACTTTCCAGGTCTGCACCGGATTCTAAAAGATGGGAGGCAAATGAATGCCGGAAGACATGAGGGGTAATTTTCCGTGTTATACCAGCTCGACGCTTTGCTCCATTAAAAGCTGTCTTAAATGATTTGATGTTGTCCCATAAATATTCTTTTCCGCATTCTTTTAAACGCTCCTCTAATAATGTTACGAGTCTTTTGGAAAGAGGGACGACGCGGGTCTTATTTCCCTTTCCGTAAACCCTCATGTATTGTTCTTTTATGTAAATATGTTCCGGCTTCAGTCTTCTGGCCTCTTCACTGCGCAAACCGCCTTCATAAATGGCACAAAAAAGGCTTTTGTGAAATAAATCGAGGGCATTGTCTATGATGGCATCAATTTCATTCTTTGTGGCTACCAAAGGAATCTGACGTTTGTAGGGTAGCAATTCAATCTTGAAATTCAGCGGATTACACAGAGCCGGTTTTTGTTTCGTACCCCATTCGATCATCGAATGAAGGCACATCAATTCAAGATTGATCGCTCTGTTTATCGGTTTTTTCGTCGGGATAGGCAGCCCTTTCTTTTTTGCCGCAATTACAGCTTTGTTGAGAGCTTGAGCCAAACGCTTTTCTTTGTAAGCGTTGATTAATCTTGATGTCAAACTGTCGGGTAATAAATGGCCGAAAAAAGGTAGAACATAGTTATCGAGCATCCTGGGCTTGTCATTTTTGCCTAAAATATGCTCTTTCATCCAGGACTTGTATTCTTTAGCGACGGCATTGATTGTATAGGGCGATGTTTTTTTCGCCTCTAAGCCTAATTGGGCCCGGACAGCTGCTTCATAGGCTATTGCTTCCAGATCATTGATAAATTTTTTTCGGCGACGAAATTTATCCTTATCCGTTGGACCGAATTTAATGTAAATATCATACAGTCCTGGAATAATCTGGCCGTTTTTTTTAACTGGTTTTATTGTCATTTTTCGCGTTGTTTTCTCTTTTTAATCGAAAGTTCAATAAATCACCCTTTGCCATTTCCTCGATTTCTATTGGAGCATGTCGACGGTCATCCGATAGTCCCATTGCGGCGATTATCAGGTCTAACTTGCGCTCTATTCTGGCTCCGTCTTCTGCGGTTAACAAGGTTGAAACTCCTTAATATTAGATGCTTCTTCCTTTTGCACCTGAGCGAGGGCGGCTTCTGCGCGAAGGTAAATGCCTGTTCCCTTGCCGTTTATGAATGCTGGAGCTAAGGGGGCAAACAGATCCAGCATGTCTTCGAAAGCTTCTAAAAGTTCTTTTCTTGTTTTCTGTTTCATTGTCCTTTCCTCCAAATTTCGGGGCTGCCAGTACAGCCCCATAAGTATTATTAACTGTGTTGCTGCATATATAAAAAACTGGTTAATGGTTTTCCGCTGCTTACTGGATGCAGCGACTTCTGCCGACTATATTACTACTTTAAGGAGGGTGCCGGTCTGTTCCCGACTGTCAGAGCTTTTCATGGATTCCCTGGTCAGGCCAGGGAATGACAATTTTTTATTTCATACGTGTAAGAGTGACGATGATCACGCCGAGGAAATAAACGGCAGCGACACAAAGGAAATATGGTACATATTTCTGCATGAGCGCTTCAGCCCGGTCGATGTAATCATCGATATGTTCAACTTTGTCTAAAAAAGATTTTTTCATTACTTTGGCCTCTCAACAGTCTTCCCCCATGCCAGGAGGATCCCACGCGGCAGCCATGCGGCGGATCACAGGAACTAATATTTCTTTAAGCCCGCTTTTAGCTCTTGCGATACATACGTCCATATCCACATCAACCACATGGTACTTGATAACCCACTTTGGAGATTCCCATAATCTACGGCGTTCTTTCGTATGGTTACAGGCATCGATGATCACATCATTATGGCCAGCAATAAATAATGATTCGGCCATTGTTTTTGCTATCCCCCATACAAGAGATTCCGTCTCCGGACGCCAATTTGTTCCATGAACTGCTAAACGGATGGCGTCAGGAGACACAATCGGATAACCCAACTCTTTCGCAAGAGTGCTTTTTCCCGATCTTGGTAAGCCAACCATAATGTGCAACACATTCGTTGTATTACGCTCTCTTTGCATATCTCTTTTCCTTCTTTTCCTGGCATTTCACACACCGCCTTGCATCTGGCTGCAATTCGAGTCGCGCCGGCGGGATCGGCTTTTCACAATCCAGACAGCAACGGACGCCGTTGATAATCAAGGGATCCTCTTCCTCTGTGTGCCGCGCTTTTGCTTTGATCAGCGCGGAATTGCGATAGAGTTCGTCATATTTCTGAGCGTTATCGATTTCGTCAGCCATAATTAACCCTCAATTGCATCTCTGTGCGCTTCAGGCGACATGCAGCCATTATTTCGATTGCAGTATGTGCAGACGTCGCCGTTAATTTCGTCAGGATCGGAAAACAGGCAAGCTTTTGTTTCCTCCAGGCATGTGGCCGAACAGTTGCTGTCTTTTGTGCAGTAGTTCTTTTTCTCGGTCATGCGGCTTTTACCTCCTTGAAAAACTTCTTGATCGCTTCAATTTCGATGTGCTGTTTTTCAAGCTCTGCCCTTAATTTGTCGTTTTCACGTTCGAGAGTTGTTTTTGTCGGTTTTAATTCCTGGCCGTATTTCATGGCCAGCCAGCGGAGTGGAATCCAATTTCCGCAGAGATCCATCAGACAGGGAATTTTTTCAGGGGGGAAATGGGCTTGACCGGACCAGATTCTTGACCATTGCGCCGTATCAATTCCTAATTCGGCGGCTATCTGCTTTCCATCTAAGCCGGATATCTCAACGCAAAGTTTTAAAGCAGCTTTGAAGTTGGGAATTCTGGCTATAATTTCATCCGATAAATCTTGCTTTGCATTTACCAGCATGAGTTCGCCATTTTCCATTTTCGTCATAATATCTTAAATTCCTTCATTATTTTTGACCGTCAATTAGCGTCAATTTTATTGACTTGTGTTGACTGTCTATTTTTTGACAAAATTTTTTTTCGCGAAACGAAGAAACTAAAATTTCAATAATCGAAGGAGGTTTCATGCCATCATTCCTTATTGCTGCTTATGCCGTAAAATTCCGGCCAGAATGCTTCCTTCTCGATTTCCAACTCGTTGACGATTGCATCCAGCATGGCGGCGGACTGATCTACCGACTTAAATTTTCCATTTATGACTTTACCGACACCGGGTCGGGAATGACCGATTTTTTTGGCAAGAGCAGCAACGGAAGGAAATCCCTTTTCCAGAATGATTACTTTTCGTTTGATTACGAACGGGTTTATTGTTAACATTGTAAACAATCCTTAGTGAGACATTAATGTTTATGCCTCTATTATTAATGTGGAAGCGTATGTAAACGATTACGTTTCTATTGTCAAGGAAAAAGTTACTATAAGATGAAAAAACGTTACGATAAAAGTACGATGATCGGCAGGGCAGTTATTGCCTTTGAGTGTACAAGCCTGGCTCAACTAGCTAAAATATTTGATTTATTTCCCCAAGATTTATCTAATAGAATCCGTAGAGAGACATTTTTAGAATTAATCGAAAACGAAGCAAAGAAACGCAATATAAACTTAGATTGGATAAAAACCGGTAGTGGAAGCATGATAGTCACCGAGCCCATATTAGTAAATGATAGAACGGATAATTTACCCATTTATTCTTCTTACATGGAGAAATTCTTATTCCTTCATCAGCAATTAGAACATATATGCCGAGATGGTTCAGAAAACCAAATAAGCATGGTCGCCGCAGTGCTGAAAGGGGCGGAGCAAAGTGTTATGCAGTTCAAAGCAATCATGGCGGAAATATTAAAATTGAGTGATAAAATAGATAAATTGGAATCGGATTTAAAATCAGAAGGGAGGATTCCCGGCGCTACCTCTCAGGACAACCAAACGCGCCGGAATGCGAAATAATAGATTTTCCGATTTATTCTGGTTCACCACTGGATAGAAGAAAGGGTGAGAGAAGGAAAGGTGATAGAAGAAACGCAGATAAATCTTTTCGCCACCTTTCAGGACAACCCAACGCGTCGGAGCGCGAAGCAATTTCCTTTCCGATTCAACCTGGCTCGCCTTTGGATAGACGAAAGGGTGAAAGAAGGAGAGGCGATAGAAGAAAAAATTCAAATGTAAAACAAGAAACAGATGTATCGCTTGAAGACAGATAATTAAGATCGTTCGGTGTACAGGTAGAAGTAAAGCTGGGCGGATCAGAACGCGACTCATGCGGACAGTGCACAGTTTATAGACTGTGGAGGATGTTTTATTTAGCGGCGCCGGCTATGGAAGAAATCATCCGGCTGACGTTTCCGATAAATTTTATTTTTTTGATTTGGTATAAATAATCATATAGAATATCTATGACATCTACGGACATGGAGAAAAATATTAGGAGTAAAAATTATGGCATATATGGCACGCTACACTAAAACAAGCACCGGATATATGGGACAACTCATAGAATGGCCGGAAGTCGTTACGGAGGGTAAGACTCTCGATGAGTGCCGGACCATGCTGCGTGATGCACTCCATGAAATGATTCTTGCCTATCGTGAATTAGACAAACCAATTCCTGCCGGAAGCGACTTGATAGAATCCATTGCCGATGAGGGTACTTATGTCCGTAAGTCGGCGTGATCTTATAAAGTATCTGGAAGAAAATGGTTTTAAAGTTGTTCGGGAAGGCGGAAATCACACAATATATTCCAATGGAATCAAGATTATCCCCGTAAAGAGACATCGGCAATTTGATCGTATTACCGCCAACGAAATCTGTAAACAAGCTGGATTAAGTATAAAGTTTTAAAGTCCAGCCCTGTAGAAAGGTCTTTTGCCTGGCGGCGCTGATGACCTCTGGATCAGGAGACACATACTAATATTTTTTGGAACTAGGCAAAAAACTGATAAGACGTCTCTCTTTCGAAACAAAAAGCCCGTCAGCATGACGGGCCTCCTGTAATAAATATACTTAAAATTGGTTACGAAAAAAAAATCAACATTAATGGTCTTCATGACAATTATTACGGAATGTTAGTTTTATAGTCAGAAAGGATACCTTGATTGTCAAATTTTAAAGTTAATTTGTAAAGTGCATGATTTGTTGAACCGAGAAGCGCATTTGAAGAAGTTGTTTTACATAAATATGAATAATACTGATATCCTGCACCACTGGATGATTCCATCCCTCTTGGCTTTCCTAATGCAGTCTCCACATCTTGTGTTGTGGTTTTTCCGATAACTAGGTTTTGTGAATAGTCAAAGTTAGGTATAGATGTATCTTCTGCTAGATTAACAATATGTGGCGCATCATCTAACTTCCACATAGCTCCGGTTGCGGGATCAACAATCAGTATTCCAATCAGTCCTCCAAATAAAATATTTCCAATATACCAACCATTCAAATCAGCTGATATGTCAACAGAGGATGCCTGATAACCATCCTTCATGCATTTAACGTTATATTTCGCTGGCTGGAAGAATCCTTTGGAAGAATCAAGATTTAAGGTCATTGGGGTTTCACCGGTATGCAATTGCGCACCATTCACTTTAGAGACCACGCACTTGGCCCCCGTTGGATTACTCTGCACATTTACCGGCCAATTGGATTTACTAACAATGCTGGCACAACCCGTTAAGAAACTTACGAATAAAACAGTGACAAAGAACACACACAATCTTTTTTTCATGATTTATCCTTTCATTTATTATTTATCCAACAAAACATGCTTGTGGAATATTGCAAAATCAGGGGACAACATGTATTTTCAAATTTGATGTTACGTTCCCCGAATACCGCCAAGAAGGTCTTATTTTCTAATCTTCCTGCGAATGCCGAAAAGACTAAGCAAACCAGAACCAAGTAGCAAAGCTACAGTGGGTTCGGGTGTGGGAATGGGTGTGGATACTTTGAAATCAAAGTCGACGTTGGTACAAAAGTAGTTGCCGCTTAGTTCGAAGCGGTATGTTCCTGCATCCAATGTTCCGGTATAAGTTCCATAATCAGAATCCAAATTCAATACGTTTGTAACGAGACTGTCCAATCGTAAGGTGTTGTAACCGAGACCCAAAAAACCATTCAGTGGATCTTCTATCTGGAGGTTATATTGCGTAGGTACTGTCGTTGTGAATGTGAACACAATTGAAGACGCAAATTCTCCACTAATCGTGTAAGTTGGCCAATCGAACCCTGCTAACATACTGCCGTATGCTTCAAGGAATGTATCCGATGAATTCAGAGTAGTATTTTGATTAGCAAATGCACTGGAATAGCCGGCTGAGGCGACAGCGGACTTATTATATGTCCCGTAAGCTAAGCTGGTGTCTGATGCGGCATCTTCTAAAGCCTGGCCGGTGACCTCATCTGCGGCCATAATGTAGGCATAGACTGACCGCGTGGCCGAAGTCAATGTGATGGCGTCAGCCTGTAAAGGCACTGGGGTGGAAAAAACGAAAAGACAAAATGAACATATTGATATTAATAGAATCTTATTAATCATTACATAGGATGCCAAGCTACCAAACAGTTTCTTCTTCATCTCTATATTTCCTTTGCTTTATACTTTTATGTCAAACATCAACATCATTAATATTAAATTTGCTTCATATAGAAAAAGCTGTGTGAATAACATATGTTAAAAAGTATATTTTTCTATATCTTTGAGAAATAAATGGTCGCCATTTCTAAAGGTGGAATTCGTAATGACTATGACTTGAAATTATGAATTTTCGTCACGATTGACATTTTATTGATATCAGCTTACTATAAAGAAGTACGCAAAATCTGGATGAACTACTTTCTATTCAACAAAATATCGACACATATCAGAGCGATTACTGAAAAAGAGGCGAGCCCTCTTTACCCTGATACTGATCGGGGTTGCGCTGAGATAGGGGGTAAGGGTTAAGATTGCGAGCCGTCTGAGAGTCGGCTCGCAATGACATAAAGGGACTGGATTCTCGCCTGCGCGGTAATGACAAAGAGGGCGCATTAATTTGGGGACACATAACGGGTACATGTCCCCAAATTAATGCAATGACGGAAAGATTAATTTGTTAAATTAACATAGACAGACATATTTTGTAGTATTTGTTCAGGGAAGCCGTTGATTGAATAAAACATTTCTATGCCTGCCAGTATTTGCTCCGTTAATGCTTCATTGTTCCCTTTGGCGGCCCAATTACCATCTTCCGGCAATTCCGCTGCCTGGGCTTGCACCAAAAATGTTCTTTCGCCAAATACCCATTCATCATTTAATGTCAGAGTGCCCGGAACGGCTAAAGTTGCCGTGTGCGTGCATGGCACGTATTGAATCACGGTGCACATGGCGAATGATTTATCATTAAACTGGCCTTTCATCGCGCTTCCGTACCATTCATGATTCAGGGCATATTTTTTTTCTTCACTCCATGATTCATTGTCTGACGAATTCCAGTCGGGAATGATAAGGCTTCTGGAATAATAAGCATTATAGGCAGCATCCAGGTACATTGTAATATCAGATTCCGAGTTTCCCTCGAACGATCCAATAAGCCCAAAAGGACCGTAAAAATTATAAGTGCTTGTAGAAGTAGACGCCTTTCTTGACACGCCCGATCTCGACCATTCAGCTCCTGCCGGCCAACTTGGATAAGAAAAATACTGAAATATGTGCTCGATACTATTGAAATACTCCTCGCTCCACGTGCCTGTGGCATTATAATGCCGCTCCGTCCGCAAGCCCGTATAAGAACTTTCATCTATCGCAACGATTGCGTAAACGGATTCCGGGAAACGCTTAATCAATCTGTCGGCTAAAGGCACCGCATCATGATAACGGACAATCGCCGAAAACATCCAGCCATTGCTTTCATCCGATGGATCAATTAATTCAGGATTGATTTTGTAAGGAGGATCATCCCAGGAAAAATCGGGGATCATTTCTTCTCCCGATGATTTATGAGATTCCATCCATTCCAGATATTCGGCGCTGTCGACAGCAACCGGCCCGAGCGCCAAAGAATTGCTTTCGATATCCCATATAACGGCAACTGATGTGCCGCTGGTACCACCGATTATAAATACGGCATGTTCGCCGCAGCCTTTCGGATTGCTTTCAAAGCCGATCACCTTCGGGGCTGACCAGTTTTGCCCCGTGAACTGCACTACTACCCGGTCGCCGACGGTAAATGCTCCACAATTGCAGGTGAGATATTCGACCGGAACACGGGTAAGGGCAGGGGACGGAGTAATGTTCAGATTCTGGACGGAGCTCAGCGCGGAATCAAGGGTGACGTCACAATAATCCTCGCCGCTGTACAGGGCGGTGATCGTGCCAATCCGAAATGTCGGTTTCCAGCGTTGCCAGCCGGGGAAACGCGCCATGTTCAGGAACCAGCCGGCGGGCGTGGAGGCCATGACCGGCTGCAGCTGCTGATGGAATGGATCGGCGGATCCGCCGGGGTAGATGATTATATCCCCGTCGGGTTCGCCGTTGGGCTCGATGGTGCCAACCTCGACGCCGGCGGCCAGATCCTCGGTGAGATCGGCGCACCAAACACCGTCCACGGTGTGCGCCAGCGGGATTGCTTCCAGCAGGGCTTTCTGTTTTGTCTTGGATTCTTGCTCCTGCAGCAGGAGGGAGTGGCTGGAAGATTTCGCCTGCAGGGTTTTCATGGCCGCGAGATAGGCGGATTGCGCCGCATCGACGTCTGCTTTTTTAGCCTGGCCGACTATGTACTGACCAATGAGATTGTCCAGGGCCGATCTTTTTGCATTATAATCGGCTTGAGCGATTGCTTTAGCGGCCAGGGCGTCTGATACAGCCGTTGCCAGCAAAGACAGCCGGGCGTCGATTTTGGCGAGGTCTGAGGTGATTCTGGCGGTATGCTCGACAAGTTCGATATTGTACAGGCCTTTGTCGCCGCCGGATAGTATTTTTGCTTTGCTCATGTAAACCTCGAAAAAGGGGTTTAGGCTGAAGGCTGAAGACTGAAGGTTCCTCTGTGCGCCTTCGGCGTTCTTTGTTCCTGGATTCCCCGGTCGAGCCGGGGAATGACATAAAAGGTCTGGATTCCCGCCTGCGCGAGAATGACAACTTGCGCAATTTCGCAAACTGAACAAAAATGCTTAAGCGCTCAGGGCAGACATGGCTTAAGATTGCCACGCCGTCTGAGAGACGGCTCGCAATGACATTTTCCTTCAGTCGTCAGCCTTCAGTCTTCGGTCTTCAGCCTGCTTTTCTCACGCCTCCGTCACTTGCATGATCGCCTGGCGCGTGTCTACTGTGTAAGAAATCTGACCGATAATGATTGATTCCGTTCCGTAGACCGCCGTATCGCCGACTCGCAGGAAGATATCCGGCTTGGCGCGGAAAGTGCGTTTGCCGTTCGCTTGCAGGCCATAATAGGTTACTTCTTCCAGCTCGACAGACTTGGGGCTGGATGAACTCGTTGTTTTGTGGCCGCTGATCGTGGCGGAAGCGCTGCGGCCGCCGCGGGCGTCTTGCAGATTTTCATAATCCACCCGGATGATTTCCTCCGCCTGGATTGAACCGTCATATAATTTATAGCCCTGCTTGATGACGATGTCGCCGTTCGTCCGGGCGCTGATCTTGGCAATATAATTTATCGAATCAGGGATCACGCAGGCCAGATATGTAGGATCGCCGTCGCGCACGGTGGATTGGAAAGAAGATATCGGAATCACCAGATCCTCCAGCCCGTCGGCGGCGCCGGTGAGGATGCACTGGAAAATGCTTTGCATCTTGTACCGGGCGTTCAATCCCAGGGACCAGCCTTGCGTTGGAGAATAGGCGATTATTTCCAAGCCGGACGCCAGGGGAATGATCGCCGCCGCCGGTCCGTAAGACGGCGCGAATCCTGCCAGGACAAGCGAGCCTGCAGCGGTAATGTCCAGTAGCTGACAATGACTTGGATTGTGCCCAGTCAAAACTATTCCTGTAGCCGGGATATCAGCGAAGGCAGGGCCGAATAATGGATTGTGGCCCGTCAGCGTGAGCGACGCCTGCGGAATTGATACCACACAATAAGTAGACGGGGCATATCCGGTCAGAGCAAGAGTGCATGACGGAATTTCTACCAGCTCGCTGCCGATTATCGGAGCATGGCCGGATAGATCGATATGTGCTGTCGGTATAAGTGCGTAATATGCGATTTGGGTGGGAGCGTACGCCTGAATTGATATGCTTCCCGCCGGGATAACGACGCCCAGCGTAACGCAGGAAGGCGCGTGTCCCGTAACCAATAAACTTGCCGTCGTCGAAATGACGGTGGTCTCCTGCGTACCACCGGCTTCCCACATCATTTCATCAAGGTTGATGAAATCAAGCAATTCAAAATCGTTGAAGATATTCATCGGCTAATTATTCATTGTTACAATTCTGCGTTGATATTGGTCTTAAATTAAGCCTGTCCCGCCGCGCGTGAAGATAGTTTTTCGGCAAGTCCGCAAAGATCGCAAATTCCGCCACTCCCAGGTCATTTGAGCTGCATCCCGATATCAACCAGCGATAGTAACGATACGCTGTTGTATTGCCTATCGAATATAATTTTGTTACGCCCGCATCACATACTTGCCCCGTCTGGGTATCAAGATCATCCCAGTTGGAATCATCGTTAGAGCCCTGAAACTTCCAATCTGTCAGATAAGACCCATAATTTCCCCGCGCGTATGAATATTGCCGCGCTGCTTGCTCCCGGCCCGCCCCTAAATCGTATTTGCACCAATGCGTCCCGGAATACGGGTAGACAGCCCAGTATGTAGTCGGGCTGTCATCAAAAGCGCTAGCTGCAGGGTAATAAGCAGACGATGCTGAAGGCGTTCCGCCTGTACAAATATCCGAAGCCATTATAGACTCCTTTAATCAGTAATAGAGTTCACAAAACCTGTCAGGGTTATCACATTTGCCGTTCCGGCGAAGGCCTTGACCACCGCTGCATTTTGCAGGATCAATCCGGGGATAACGGGAACCAGGCCGGACTTGTAAGGAATCGTCACCTTAATATTTTGATCGGGCGCATCCGCCCCGCCGAATTCGATGGTCAACTCGACATCGGCGGTGTGGCTGTTGTACGCATACAGCCAGATTTCGTCGAATGTCCCCGCCGTTGTTCCCGACACCGCCGTGTGAATGGTTGTTCCGGGTGTGGCTGTGGCCGCGACTTTTATTGCCTTCCCGTCAGTGCTGCCGGATAATTTTCGTTTTACCGCTGAACTGGACATTTTTTGTCTCCTTAGATAGGGGTTTAGTCTGAGGGCTGAAGGCTGATGGTCTCTTTTGTGCGCCTTCAACATTCAGCCTGAACAAGGGGTTGCAACCCCTTGTTCTTTGTTCCTGGATTCCCGCCTGCGCGGGAATGACATTTTTTTCGGTCTTCAGCCTTCGGACTTCAGCCTGCTTTTCCTCAGCCTGTTTTACGCCTTCGAAATGTCGAATATACCGGCGGCGTTCCACTGCACCTTCCAGTCTACTCCGGAAACGACGATATCCGCGGGAGTCGTGTCGAACAGGATGTAGGCAATCAGGGGATCAACGATTGCCGGCGATCCGGTTGACTTATTCGCGTATAAAATACCGTACCGGAAGGTCGCATTGAGCGCCGTGAATGTCAGGTCGGCGGCGTCAAAAACTGTTTTTGCCGGGGAATCTGTAAGCGTAACCGTCTGGCTGGCCAATGCCTGCCCGCCCTGGGTGTAGCCGGTGCCGGATGCTTCCGGGCTGGGGCTGACGAGGATATCGCCTAATATATCCAGCGTCGCATCCGGCGTCCAGGAACTTGTCAGCAAGGCCAGTTTGATGGTGTCCGTTTCCAGATTGATAACGCCTTTTGCCAGATATTCCGTCAGTTTATTGAACAATGTGATTGAGCTTGCCATGATTTATCCTCCGATTTCTTCCGTTAAATTTATTACCAGTACCGCCGCGCCTTCGGAATCCACATATATCCGGCCGGGAACGCCGATAAACGCCGATTCGTCCGTGGTGACGATTATTTCATTGTAGGTTTGAACCAGGTAGGCCAGGAAATCGATTATCTCCTTAGAGGCTTTCGGAACTCTGACCGTTATATCCCGGTCGCCGACCGCGTAACCGGTGTCATAAACGGATACGCCGCCGTCCAATGTTGCCGTCCTGGTCATACGGCGTTGCAGATCCCTGTTGGTGCAGACGTATTGCTGGTCGAGCTCATCGTCCCGAAAGATTCGAGCGCCGTTCAGGTCGTATATTCTGGTTGATATTCCGATCATAAAAACTCCGTTATTAGGGGTTTAGACTGAAGGCTGAAGGCTGAGGGTCTCATTTGTGCGCCTTCGGCGTTCTTTGTTTCTGGATTCCCGCCTTCGCGGGAATGACTCAGAGGTTAAGATTGCCACGGCGTCTGAGAGACGCCTCGCAATGACATTTTCCCTTTTCCCTTTAGCCTTCAGCCTTCAGCCTGTTTCTATGCTCCCGTCCCTACCAGCAGTTGAGCTCCTTCGGCATTGGCCCTGATTTGGATTGCCGCGAGGATCTCGAACATGAAGGCTTCCAGATGAGGCTGCAAGCCGGCTCCGTCGATCTGGATCATGGCCGATCCACTCCTTAACGCATCCGTGCGGGCGTTCAGATTGTCCACTTGCGCTTCTACTAATTTCTTTTGCAGTTCCAGCGCGCCGTCCCTGCGTTCCGCTTCGGCCTCGATCATGTCTTCCAGGGTGGAGCTGACGCCCTGGCCGGATTTGTATAATTCTACATAGCTGTCGATAAACGACGACATGGTTGTGCCGGTGGATGATATGGTGTTGTCCACCGATTTGAACGCCGCTTCTATCTGCTTTGTCCCGGCTTCGATGTTGGCAATGTCAATCTTGGCCTGCCATTCAATGGATTTCTGGATGATATCCGCGTTCGCCTTGACTGATTCGGCGTTCAGCTTGACATCAATGCTTTTTTCCTTCGGAATGGCTTCATTAATCTTCCGGGTGAGTTCGGTCCGTCCGTTTTCATCCTCGATATAGCCGACAACAATTAATCTTTCTTCATCCTTCGGGAACGCTTTGTTGACTTTCTCTTCGACGACTACGACGTCTTTTCCGATATCGCTGATAGCCTGCTTGATTTCATCCGCGCCTTCAAACTCCCAGAGCGTCTGCTTTTTCTCCGGGATGTTCGCCATTTCCTTGTTGGCGCCGACAATCTTTTCCTGCGTCGCTTCCGCCTGGCTTGCGACACCAAACAGGCCTGCTTTCATCTTGTCCAGGCCGCGCCCGGCGTCTTCACCGTTTTGCAGGAACGATTCCCTTATTTTCAATCCCGATTCTTCGACGGTATCGCGCATGTTCTGGAAAGTGGTGCTGAACTTTCCCAGCGCTCCCAGGCTCAAAGAGTCCAGAAATTGCAGAAACGTCTTTTCGAGCAGGATAATGGCCATGCCGATGCCATCAAACAGAATCTGCAGGCCGTTCCACATAATCTGAGAACCGCCGGCAATGGTATTGAATACACCGGAAACACTCGCGCCGTATTCATCCATGGCCTTGACCGCGGCAACCAGACCTAATCCCATGGTCTGTGCCGCTTTACTCAATGCCAGGATGGTTCCCGTCATTTTCTGCGTTTCTTCGTCGGAATCGGCGACGGAAAGAAGGAATTCCGCTATCGCCGTAAAGAAGGGCCGGAAGCCTTCCACCATGCCTTCGGTGACTTTGATCAAGCCGGCAATACCGTCGATGATCTTCTGGATGAATCCATGCAGATCTTCCACGTCGGTCAGATCGAGATTGCCCAGGTATTCGCCGAACGCGCCGCCCAGGTCTTTGATTGAGGAAATAAGTTTGGAGAAATCCAGTCCCTGCATGGCTTCCGGCAGGGCCTTGGCAACTCCGGAAAACCAGGTTGATAGCCCCTTAGATGCTTCATTCAGGGCGGCAAACAGCGGATCGAAAGCGCCTTGTTCAATGCCGGTATGAATGCCTTTCAGAAAATCGCCGATGGAACCGGCAATACCGGCTCCGGACGCCTCCAGCTTCGTGCCGATATCGATCAGCAATGTTTGAGCGGTATTGGCCAGCATCTGGCTTTGATTCTTGAACGTAGCCACCATTTTTTCATAGGCGGCGGCGGAACTGCCGGTAGAATTTTCGATCTGATTGAGGGCTTTGTTGAAAAACTCCATGCCGTCGCCCGTCAGCTGCATGGCTCCGTTCAAGGCGCGCACTTCATTGAAGAGCGTCGCCATTTTATCCGCGCTGCCGCCGGTCGCCTTCATCACGTCGGCGATTATTCCTTCAAAACCACGGGCTTTTAACGCCGAGGCGCTGAAATCCAGCCCCAGCGCCGCCGCAGCTTTGGCCGCTTCCTGGGACGGCTGGACAATTGTCGTAATGACGCCCTTGACCGCGGTAATGGCCTCCGATGTTTCCATGCCTTTCGCGGTCAGCGTCGATATGGCGGCGGACAACGACTCAAACGACACGCCGAAATTGGCGGCGATACCGACAACCTGCCCCATGGACTGGCCAAGGTCATCAATGGTCTGCTTGCCGATGAGGGTGGAGGTGAAAAAGACGTCGTTGAGGTGCCCGACGTCTTTGATGGAATAGCCGTAGGCATTCATGGTGCCGGTCAGCAGATCCACTGTTGTGTTCAGATTGGCGTTGTTGGCGACGGCCAGTTGTTCGGCCTTGCCCATGAATTCCAGGGATTCGCTGTACTTGATTCCGGCCTGGGCCGCCGTGTACAGCGCCGCATTGATGTCGGCAATGGATTTGACCGAATTTTCGGAATAGCCAAGGACCTGATCGCGGTATTGTTCCAGGTCTTTTCCGGTTGCGTCGATGGATGTGCTGATTAAGGCAAAGCCCTGGTTAAAATCGGAGGATGCTTTAATGGCCAGCGCCATTCCACCGACCACCAGGGCGGCGAGGGCAGCGTCGGCCTTCAGGACGCTGTCGGCCACTTTAGCCAGCGGTTCGGTGATCTGGCCGGTGACAAAACTTAAATCCTCGAACTTGCCGGAAATCATCCGGGCGGAACTGGAAAGCGACTTGTCTTCACCTTCAAAGACTATTCGGACTGTTTTTTCGAGATCGGCCATGTTTTTAAATCCACCCTAACCCTCCTTTAGAAAAGGAGGGGATGTCTGTGTTTCTGGATTCCCGCCTGCGCGGGAATGACCATTTTTGTCACTGCGAGGAGACCGAAGGACGACGCGGCAGTCTCAGGGATTGCCAAGCCGTCTGAGAGTCGGCTTGCAATGACATTGTCATTTTGTTTTCAGCGTCTGGTAGTATCTTTCCCAGAGGCTTATTTCTGTCGGAGTTAAATAACCCCACGGGAATACATCCGGCCTCAGTTCGTAGAGGAATCTCCCTCTGGCGTATCCGAGGGCGAGGCTTGCTCTGATTTCTGCGTCCTGCCAGAGGGCGTCGATTTTCCCGGCACTTGGCCTTTCCCCGAAAGCTCCATGATCTTGTTGGTGATCTGGTAAAATTCAATCGGGAAGGTTTCGCAAACCTTCACCGCCAGATCAAGCGGACATGCCGGATCGACGGAGCCGATAACCAGGTGCTCGATACGCTTGGCGATGTCCTGCGGCGTATCCGTTCCTATTCCTATCAGATCCTTGGCCGCTTCCACCGCTTCCTTCGTCATGGTGGACATGAGGCCGGAAATAAGCATGTTGACGGATTCCCGCTTGGTTGCAGCTTCCGCGCAGCGGCCTATTTCCTGACCGGTGAGACTGCGGACTATCCATTCGGGCTTGCTATCCTCCGCGAAAAAATCCTTCATGTCAGGCACGGGAACCGCTTCGGTGCGGTGTTTGAAACTTGTCTGTAAAAATTTGTTGACGTCGAATGCCATGTTTGCTCCTGAAAAAGGGGTTTAGACTGAAGGCTGAAGGCTGATGGTCTGTTTCGTATGAACAAGGGGTTGCAATCCCTTGTTCTTTATTTCTGGATTCCCGCCTGCGCGGGAATGACATTTTCCCCTTCGGTCTTCGGCCTTCAGTCTTCAGCCTTATTTATGTTGTTGTCACTTCCACCGCCGCTTCTTCGGCGCTGACGGTGCAGGCGGCTTGTATCTGGTCTCCTGCGGGGAAGGTGCGCGACACGCCGAAAATGCCCTGTTCCAACAGATACGGCGTGCTGTTGTATCTGCTGGGGAAGAACTTGAACCAGAGATTCTTTCCTTTCTGGGCGATCAGGGCGTCGGACAAGCCGTCATTCAGGTATGCCGTAAACGTGCTCTGTTTAAGGCTCTTGCTGGATGATCCCAGCGTCTGACCGTATATCTGCGTGGAAGATACGGAATATGTTTCCTCCGCAGGAACGAAATCCGATGATTTCTGCACGTCCGTAAAAGAGGGCGTGTAGTATTCCACGTAGACCTTTTTGGGAACCCCGCTGACCGGGGATGCTTCGGAGTGAATCAACGGCAGGGTGGAGGTGAAAAGCACTCCGGCATATCCGAGAGCGCCGTTTTCCACGTTGGAGCGTTTCACTTCCCAGGTGGGGTAATCGTACCGCTCGCAACTTGTGCCGACGACCTGCTTGATTTCATCGGCGGTGATGACGCCCGGTGTGGCGGATGACAAATGCACCTGACAGATTTCAATGGAAGTCGGCAGGATGTACGGAGGACCGCCCGCCGCGCCGCGGGTATCGGAATGCGACGTGCCTTCCACGCCCTTGACGGCGGCCAGCGCTCCCGCGCCGGTAACCGTGACCGAATATTTAACGTGGGACGATGTCGGTCGCGCGATGGCCAGATCCGCATCAGCACCGACCGAAGTTAAAACGCCCGCCAGATAACAGGTCAAGGCGGCGATATCGATGACGTCGTTGCCTCCCGAGGCGGCAATGGATGCTAATCCGCCCGTAACCAGCCCGTTCGGTGTGACTACCGGTGCGTATCCATCGACGTTGCTCCATAATGTGTCCGCGCTGCGAAAATCAAGGTGATCACCCTGATCGGTCAGCGCAACCGCCGCGACTTTGTTTTGCCCGGATTCGTATTGTATTTTTGCGTTTTCGGCTGTAGCCATGATTTATTTCCTCCTTTTGGGTTCTTGTTTTTGTTCCTGGATTCCCGCCTTCGCGGGAATGACAGATTGTGACGCTTTACGATCTCCCGATGATGATGTAGCGGTGGGGATGTTCCGGGCTGTTATGCGTCTCGACAATCGGCCAGTATTTGGCCATTTCCGCCGCCCATTCATCCATGTTCATTTTGATCGTCGTGCGATCCTTGCCCAGGCGCACATCCGGCCAGTCATAGACCTCGACAATCAGGTTTCTGCAGGTGCGCCGCATTTCCCGCTGAATGGCGTCGAGCTTTTCGGGATCCACCAGCATCAGGACATTGATGCAGATTCCCCAGTCGGCAACCGGGAAGTTATTCGGCAGTTTTTCGAGGGGAGACACGGTATAGGTGAGATTCTCGCCGATCTGTTTTCTTGTTGGCTCTTCCAGTGCATTGTCGGCGAAATCGACCATATTGATCTTCGAACAATAGCCGATTAAACCCAGTTCGGCGCGGCCGGTTCCCGAACCATAATCATTAACTTCCATTCCGCGCGGAATGATCTGCTTTAAAAAAGGAACAAGCCGCTGCGACGTTGATCCCAGGCGGTACTGGCCCTTGTCCCAGATTTCGACGAACTCTTCGCTCCAGGTTTCACTATTTCCCATTTTAAAATCCACCCTGACCCTCCTTTAAAAAAGGAGGGGATTTTTTCGTTCCTGGATTCCCCGGTCAACCTGCATTCGCTGGTCTGCGAGCCGGGGAATGACAAAGGCTAAGATTGCCACGCCGTCTGAGAGACGGCTCGCAATGACATTTATTGCTTCAGTCTTCGGCCTTATCATTCAGCCATTCTGCTGTCGGTGCGCCGATGAAATCCCGCGTCCAGCCGGACATGGAGCGCACATAGTCTTTTATTTCGTTGAATTTTGCTTCCCAGCCCCTGCGGAAGACTTCATAGCTTGCGCCCTTGTCATTATTGCCGGTCAAGGGGCATCCGCAGACGACAATTTTCTTGTAGCCTTCCTGGATTCCGGCATGAGCGCCGAGAAGGGCGGATGATCCGGAGGGAACGCCGACCAATGGGATGATGATATCAACCAGGTCTTCGTGCTGCTGGTGTGAGATGATTATCCAGTCGGTATTTCCGCCCGCTTGGACGCGGCGCTCCTTGGACATGACTATTTCCGTGGGGTGGTAAGTGGCGAAGTATTTTGCCGGGAAAAGGCATTTGTCCACGGAATCGAAGCCGATGAGCATGAAATCATAGGCTGAGGGCTGAAGGCCGAAGGCTGAAGTAAAAGCGGCGATGTCGTCCCCGACGCAGGGGGCGGAGCCGACGATTACAAGTATTTTTTTCATAATGTCCTCTATTTTAAATCCACCCTGACCCTCCTTTAAAAAAGGAGGGGACTTCTATTCACTATTCACTATTTACTGCGTATACGGATCATCGATTTTTGTGTGGTACATTACTTCCAGGTTGATATATGCACCGACGGTCAGTTGTCCTTCGTCCGGATATTCATCGAGGCCGCCGCCCGTGTAGACGATGCCGTCAATATAGGCGCTGCGGTTCCAGCCGGTGGGCGGGCTGGTTGTCGTGTCGTAGTGGGAGAGAAAGCATTTTTTCAGATCGCCCAGGATTTGCTCGGAAACGACCGATGGATTGGTCGGACCAAAGGCAACTATGCCTTCTATTTTCAGTTTCATGATGCAGGCGCTTACGCCGTATTTATTCTCTACGTTTTCCGGCTGCGGCCAGAGATCGCAGGCCGGTAGTTCTCCCGGATCTATTGTTTTGCGGGCGCGGAAGACATTGGCGCCGATATTGGTATTGTAGCCGCCCGCCGTTGTGATGACGGCTCCACGGGCCAAAAAGTCTTTGATGATTGTTTCGCGGATTGTGTCCATACCACCTCCGTCACTTCGTGACACCCCCGCCAGCGGGGGACAAGTTATAGTTTGCTAAATTCGTAGTCGGTTTCATGTACCAGGTTGCTGTGCAGACGGTCACCGGCCTTGCTCAGGATGTTTTTCATTACCGGATCGTTGCTCATGATATCGGGTACACGCGGGCCGTATAGCTCCTTGATCTTTAGCCGGTATTGCCGGGGCAACGCGGCATAATTAATTTTAGGATTGACCGGTTTTTTTGTCCCGCTGTGCCATTTGCGCCAAAAAACTCCTTTGTGGCCGCTTTGCATTGTGGCGATAAAGGCACTCGGAACTATCTTGCGCGCGTGATCCTTGCGCACCTGGACGGAAATGCCCTTTTTTGTCTGTCGGGAGGAATAATCGATCAGCGCCAGGGGCTTGCCGGTGCTGCTGATGGAAGCCGTCATATTGCCGGTGGATGCTTTTTGAATTTTAAATGTTTCATCGACAGCCGCTTTCTTGGCGGTGATTACCGCACGGATCTCAGCGGAAGAGTCGGTTTTGACGCCGGTCAGCGTCTTGTTTAACGCCCGGACGCTGACACGTTCCGGAAGGCCTTTTATCCCTCCCAGCATGTCGCTGACTCTTTGCAGATCCGATTCGTCTATTTTTATTAAAAAAGTGCCCATATTCTTTCCTGGATTCCCGCCTGCGCGGGAATGACTATTCACTATTTACAATTCACTATTCACTGTCTTTTACGTCATTATCGCCTTGACGGTTATGCCGTCGTTTTCTTCTATCGATTGCACGGTGAAGGTTTCTTCGTCAGCCGTGCCGGGGTTAAAGGTGAAGGTGTCGCCGCGATTCGGCTCGTTGATTATTTCCGCAAGCTGCGCTTCTATTGTTGTGCCGCGTTCATATACCTGGGCGTCCATCGAGGTCGGCTGCATCAATACACTGCGCTCCAGGATAACTCGGCAAGGAATTGCCGCGCCGCCTGCAGGCGTGAAGGTTGCATCCACGCCCACGGCGGAATTGAAAATATCGGCTACGGCTTGAACAAAGGGATCGGTCATGATTATTTCTCTCTTTTCAGGTTATTGGTTGAAGGTTTTGGATCTTTCTTCTTGTTCGTCAGGCATAAGCACCAGACGAAAAACAGGATTGCGGCGTAACCGATCAGGTAAGTCATTTTACTTTGTCACTCCTTTGGATTTTTCCCACGATCTCATGCCGGCAATGCCCAGCATGGCGAAAAGCATCTGGATTAAGACGCCGGTGTCAGTAACGGGGGCGTCTACTCCGAAAGCTTTTAAGAGCGGCTGCGCAAGCACTGAATAAGTCAAACCTGCACCGCACGACCACCCCACGAAGGGCCGCCAGCCGGAAACGAAAATATTCCCGGATTTCGCCTCTTCCAGATTCACCTTGGATTGTTCGGTTAAAACGGCAAGTTCACTTTCAATTTCCTTGAATTCCCCGGCTTGCTGCAATTGCAGCATGGCCAACTTTGCTTTTTCCGCTTCCGTCTTATCGGGAAATATCTTGTCAATTACCTTCGAGCCGAAATCAAAGATGCTGCCGATTCCTGTGATGTCTAATCCCATGATTGTTTTCCTTTTTTCTGGATTCCCGCCTGCGCGGGAATGACAGAGGTTGATGGATTCCCCGGTCGCGCCGGGGAATGACAAAACTTAGATTGCCGCGCCGTCCAAAAGACGGCTCGCAATGACAGTTACTTTTTCTTTTTACGCTTTTGTCCCGGCATGCGCCGGGCTATGCGCTTTGCTTTCTTCGCAGCTACCTTGCGCCGCACTGTTTTGGTGATCATCCTGCCTCCGCAAAAGTTCCGCCTGCATTGGCATAGGCTTTTTCGAGGTATTCGATGGTGTTTTCGTGCTGACCGTATCCGGCTCCCGGGAGTGACGCCCAGATATTGCGGCATTTTTTTACGGCCAGATCAAAACGGCCGGCGTCAACATCATCAAGCGCTTTTTGTTCCTTTATTTGCTGAATGGCGATTGCATCCTGGCTGGCCGGCGAGAAATCAGGAAGGTTAAGTTGCTTCTTGTAAGCATCGTAATACCGCGCCAAAAGCTGATATCTTCCTGCAGCGGTTGATTTCAGTCCCTTTTTGTTGAGAACAACAAGTTTCCGGGGGTGATCGGCATAAGAAGAGAATAATCCACCTCCTACAATTACATTATAGCCGTCGTCACCGTGTCCCTTCGTGCCCTCCGAGACGGCAATCATGTCCAGAAATGCTTTTCGGTTTTTTGTCATTTTAATGTCCTATATATTTCATGCCCACGGCCGCGACGAAGCCGCCGATAATGCCGCCAACAAACGCAAAGCATTTGTCCATGAATGTCCGATTCTCCAGGCTTATAATTCTTGCATTCAATGAATGCAGAGTCTTATAGATCGCCCATGATTGCTGTTCCGGCGTCATGCCTTCCCAGTCTTTTTCATCCAAGACTAAAAATCCTTTTTCATTCATTGGCCGGGCTCCCAGGGTGGTTCATGAAGCCTGCGCAATGGCGGGCGCAGGCTGCACTGTTGATTTATAAGATGGTCATTTTCACCAGTACGCCGGGACGGGTGCAGATCGGGAGCGGATTGGATTCGATATGCAGATCAACCCAGCGGCCCATGGCTTCCAAAACCTGTTTGACATACAATTCAATTCCGGGAGTGTTGACGGCTTCGATGAAATTACCGGGAGCATAAACCTGTTTGAAAGTGCTCATTGTGCCCGTCGGGAAGCAATGGCCTTCGCTGGCGGCAATAAACCTGCGGGAAGTTCCGTTTTCGTCGGTTGCCGTACCCCGGTATTCCTCGAAAGTTATTCCGCCGAATTTGAACCCCTTGCGCGGATCGACGCCGGCGATGTCCGCCGCGGCCTGCCAGTTGACGTAAAACTTTTCGACGTTGGGATGTCCGATCAATGCATCGAAAAATTCCTGCGATACCAGGGCCCTTACTTCGCTCATCACTTCCCCGTGCAGATTGTCCTCGATATGCCGTACGACCTCGCGGCACTTTGCGGCCACATCGGTTGTGGTGACGTAGGCAAGGGGGCTTCCTGCCATCAAATTGAAGTTGACCGTCTTGGCGGAAATGCCGAATTCGGTATAGAGATTAAAAAGGGTTGAGCCGTCGGCATCCAGAATGATTCCCTTCAGTGCGCCCATGCGCATATGTTCCAGGGTAATGGCGAATTTGTTCTTTGCCGTCTGGAGGTGTTTATTCATCACCGTCACGAGGGTTTTCATTTGATTCGTCTGACCGAATTCGCGCACTCCGGAAAATTCTTCCGGACGGATGATGTCGTCCAGGGGAATGTGCGGAACGGTAAATGACCGCACGGTGCGCTTGCCCATTTTGTTCTGATGGCCGGGAGCGCCGACCGGAAGGGTTTTCAGCAGGTTCAGAATGCCGTTTTGTTCTTCAATAACCGCGGTGCGGGTTGTAATTCCCTCGGTATTGTTAAAGATACCGAGCTGGTTGACCCGCCCGTACATATTCGGGAGTATATCGATTGCCGCGCAAAGGCTGACCATGTTGAAGGCATCCTGGTCAAAGGGATTGATTATTTCTCCGCCCACATCGCCGCGCTGACTTTTCAGTATTCTGATTACAGGACTAAATATTTTCATTTTGTTGCTCCTTTTTAATTCATCCGGATTATATGTTTATTTATAAAGTTACCAACCACCCCCGGCGCTTAGCGCCACCCCCGCCAGCGGGGGACATTTATACTTCCGTTACGGATATGATTCCCTTCGTCAGCAACTGCGCCATGGCCGCGGCTTTTTGATCGTCCGTCACGGCGGGGGAGGTGACCGGCCAGACCAGATTGGCTTCCACCACGCGGGCTGTGCGGACAATCGCCACCGCCTCTTTGGCCGCCGCTGTTGCATCGCAGGCAGCGGTTAAAATGCCGTAAGCGTCCTGAGACCCGTCAATAGCGGTGAAATCAATGGCGACCACCTGGTTGCTGCCTTCGGCGATTGCAATAGTAAACGCGTCGCCGACCACAAAGTCGGGGCTGCCGTCGTTGAGGGTGAAATTGATTTGATCATTGGTGTAGGCGACACCCGCCACGGCGTCGGGAAGGGCATAACCGTCCGGATCTTCCACGGAAAAGAGGCCCGCTCCGGCATCGGCATGGATGCATTTAAGGGTGTAAGTCCCGAGTTTGGCTTTGGCTCCCGCGGTGACTCCCGTACAGGTGCCTGCCCCCGTATTGCCGGCATCGGCTGTGCCGGTTGCCGGGCAGGCTCCCAGTTTTATCTTTCCCAGCACCGCGCCAACAGCCAGATCCTGACCAAGTTTAATGGTAACCACTTCCCTGGACATATTACCGGGTGCTTCGGTCTTTAAAATGTCATTGAGATAATTGCCTTCGGATAATGAGCCGCGCAGGGAATGCAATTTCCGGCGGATAAATATTCCGATATTCGGACTCCACTGCAGCAATATGAGAGCCGCAAAACAAATCAAACTCGCTATAAATATTCTGTTCATGTCTTTTTCCTCCTGAAATGATTTATGGGTTTATAGGCTGAGGACTGAGGACCAAGGATAAGATTGCCACACCGTCTGAGAGACGTCTCGCAATGACATTTTCCTTCAACCATCAGCTATTTACTATTTACTATTCACTTATTTACGCTTCCCTTTCCCGCGGCCTGCGCCCGCCGGCGGGCATCTTCCACCAACGGGCTCACTTCACCGGTGCCCAGGGATGTAACGGAACTGCGAATCCCCGTCTGTTTGCTCTTGTCGGCCTTGGCTTCCATGACTTTCGTCCGCGCTTCTTCGACGCTTACGCCTGAAGTAACGAGGTCCAGTGCCATTTTTTCCATGCCGCCCAGCGAACAGATTTCCAGGATGGATGTGACGCGGGCGGTGACTTCTTTCTCGATTTGAGCCGCATCGACCTTCAATCCTTCTTTAATCGCGGCAAAGTCGGCGTTTTGCAGGTCGGTGGATAACTGCCCGACCGTTATGCCCATGACTTCCGCCATTGCTTCCAGATTCGCTTTTGCGATGGATATGACGCCTTCGGCCTGAGCTTTAGGGACGTAGCCCAGTTCAGCCATAGCTGCGGTTATTTCTTCCGCGGGTTTTCCTTCCATGATCGTTCGTAATTCATCTGCTATTGTTTTCATTGATCCTCCCTTGATTGGTTTTTTCTTTGCTGCATCGATTAATGCCTGTGACCAGGACATGACGGAGTCGGCCAGCCCCGCATCCACCGCGTTTTTCCCGTAATATAACGCGGCTTCGGTTTCCCGGACGGCTTTTGGGCTGAGGCCGCGGTTTCTGGCCACTGTCTTGACAAATAATTCATAGGTGGAGTTGACAAACGCCTGGGCGGATTGCAAAGCGCTGTCGGACAAAGGCGAATGCGGATCGTAATCGTTCTTGCGGGCGCCGGCATAGATGGGGGTATATTTGACGCCGATCCCTTCATCGAATTTGCTTTGATCCATGTGCACGCAGATAACGCCGACCGATCCGGCGCTGGCGGTGCGGGGAAGGTAAATCCTTTCCGTGGCGGAGGCGATGGCATAGGCCGCGGAGTAAGCCATCTCATTGATAATGGCGGAAATGGGTTTGCTGCCGCGGGCATTGTAGATTTCATCAACCAGGTCAAAGCAGCCGGATACCTCGCCGCCGGGGCTGTCAATGTCGAAAACGATGCCGGTAATGTTCGGATCGGCCAGCGCCGACTGGAACTGCCGGCTGATGGTTTCGTATGACGTTTCGCCGAAAAGCCATTCCATGAACTCGTCCTGCTTGTAGGAGAGAACGCCGCAGACGGGAATGACGGCAATGCCGTTTTGCGGGACGACATTGGATCGCTCCGATGGGGCCATGGACAGGGCAGCCTGGTTCCCGAATACGGGTATGTTCGTGCCGATATGCCCGTTGAGTATGCCGAGAACAGTGTTGAGGCTGTCGGCATGGATCAGCAGCGGCCTGTTCAGGATCCTTCCCGCTACGGTCATAATCGAGTTGTTCTTTTTCATGATCTGTTCTCCTCAACCGAATCGTTGACGGTTTTTTCCGCGGCTTTCTGGACGGCGCCGGATGTGTTCGTTTTGCGCGGATCGCTGTCGAGAACCAGGCCGGCGCTGTCGGCCCGTTTGTTGTCTTCCGCAATTTCGGCATCGACGGCCTCGACATCGTCGCCCAGTTCGGCGACCACCCGCGCGCGGGACTTGAATCCGTTGCGGATGGCCATTTGCTGCGCGAGCTGATCCTTGACCGGATCGACCCAGGGCCAGCCGTCCGGACGCCATTTGACCCGGCGGTAGCGGCGGCGGTTTTGATAATAGTCGGGAATCCGCAGAGCGCCGCATAAAACGGCGGCATCCATCCAGCGCTGCGCAATGGGACGGCAAAATTGATGGATCAGGATTTGATATTGGAGCTGATTTACCCGGCGGCGGAATTCCAAAAGGCCGGCGCGGATGGATGAATAATTGACCCCGGTCAAGTCCCCGGTGAGCTGTTCGTAGGTGACTCCCATGCCAACGGCGATTTCGCGTATCTGCTGTTTGATCCAGACTTCATAAGTTGTACCGACATCGACTGGATTAGAAAACTTGACGTCCTTGCCGACGGGCAAAACCGGAAATGTTCCGGGTTCCAGGGCTATAATGTCGTTACTGTTGCCGTCAGCGCCCAGGGGTCTGCCGATAATCCCGGCGGCTGCGGCGTCATAGTCCTGCGCCTGGGTGATGAACCCGCCAAACATGGCCGCGGTCTTTTTGCGGACCAGTTCGGCATCTTCGTACTGATCGAGCTCATGCAGTTTAACTATGATGGACGAAAGCCAGGGGCGTCCGCGCATCTGGCCGATGCGCAGCGGGCTGAAGACGTGGATCATGTCTTCCCTGGGTACTCGGATCCGTTCGGTGGCGTTGGAAGTAAACGAAAGCATTTCGCCGGGGTGCTCGTTCCAGAGCCAGTAGGCCTCGCGGCGTCCCAGCTGATCGATTTCAATGCCCATCCGGATTTCGTTGCCGTTGGGAGCAACGCTGTTGAACTTTTCGTCCAGGTGGTCGGCTTCGAGCAATTGCAGTTTCAGCGGAACGGTTTCGTATTCTCCGGGACCGGCATCGATGAACCGGCAAAGGAATTCTCCGGCGTCAATCATGGCGGACACGCCCAGGCTCTGCTGGCCGTAAAAATCGAGCAGATCGTAAAAGTCGGATTCTTCCGTCCAGTCGTTCCAGAGCTCCTGGATTTCTTCTTTTAATTGTGGATTGTCTTTGATCTGCCAGCGCGGATTGATACCCGAGCCGATGATATTGGCGATGTAGCCGGAAGCTCCGCCGTCAACAAGCGGGTTGTTGCGGCGCAATTGCCGCGAACGGGAACGCAACGAGTTCAGTGACGAATATAAGCTGGAGTTCGGGCCGATAGCCGACGTACCCCATGTTCCCATACGGCGGCCGGAGGCCGCGCCTTCATATACTCCGGCTGTGGCGACGCGGGGAATAGGGTGCCCGTATTGATCCACTATTTTCAGCATCGGCACGCTCATTTTACAGGCCCTTTCCGGTTGTGGTCAGCACGAAACGACGGGTACTGGAGGCGGCGTTCATCTCCGCCTGAATGGAATCACGCAGGGCCTGCAGCTCTTTAATTTGGGATTGCCCGTAAGCGATGATTTTCCCGTTTACAGTCACACTGACAACGCGTTTGCCCTCGGCCAGGGCAATGATGGCGGCTTGTATTTTGGTCAAATCGGCGGTGGTGTAAGACAAGGGGGAATCTCCTGATTTAGACTCTTGAAGCGTCTAAAATTTCAGGTAGGATCGCAGAAAGAAGCAAAGCGTTCCAGTGGCTCCATTCCGCTCCGTTCCGCTCTGTTCAAAAAAAATGAAGGATAAGATTAATTTTTTGTGGGGTGGAAATGTTGATTTGGTCTGAAGGGGAAAAAGAGGGGTGGGGAAGTGGCCTTTGGGCTGTGTACGGTGTACATCTACAAAGTGTGATATGCATATTTTTTTATATGTTGCACATTACGGGTTGAAAATGGCTTACGAAAAAATCATCCTCTACCACGTTCTATTAGCTTTTCACCAGGAGGTAAAACCAGTGGCACAGAAAACTTAACCTTAGTAATGGCCACTTGTTCTGCACCAGCCTCATTCTTTTTCCCAAGATTAATACTACCAAGAAATACACCGATACCTTCTGTTGACCCACTCTTGTCTGTAGATGTTAGCCCGACATCAAAAACTACTTCTTGTGGCATTGCGTGGTTATATGTGTTCCATGCACCATCTTTTTGGAAAGACATATTTGATGGATTTACGATTCCACCTTTTTCTTTGATACTTTTCTGAGCTAAGGAGGCACCTTCTACAATTTGTTCGAGAGTTGCTTTAACAAAATCTTTTAGTTCCATTAAATATTCCCTTTCTTAAAATCAAAACGAAAAGCCAAGCCGGAGCGGCCTAGCGGGCCGCTCTCGGCTCTAGTGACGCGTTATATGATCATTTTTGAAATATTTTCACTAATTTCATGAATCGCCGCTTTTAGAACTTGAAGACAGATTTTTGCCGTATGCTCCCTTGGGGTGAAACCCGAACTCAGTTGCTCAAATGGATGTATGTAATTCCTGAAGTCTCGTAGTGAGTGACTGAACTTATGGGTGTCCTGTTGAATAAGCCCCAGGTCTTTTGCAACGTCGATAAATGAACTTAAAGACCAATCTTGGAACGACTTCACTTTGCCACTTGCGTCCTTTGGAGATGCTTTTGATGAATTGAACTGTTTTGGGTACTTCACTGCCAAACCTAGAAGAAGCCCTTCAAGAGTGCTACCAGCCATTAGAATAACCGACAAATATGCACTAGCCGGAAAGCAGCGTTCGATTTCTTTAATCCTTTGTTCCAGTATATCAGAAACGACGCCTTCCAAACCTATTTTCACAACCGAAACGTCTGCGAATTCCCTCTTCAAGAATTCATCTTCGTTACCTAATGATTCTGGTGTTTCATCAATCTCGATCTTTTGTAACTTTGTAAAACTAATTTCTGCGCCACTTCGGGTCACCTTCCATTTGTCAAATGCAATGTATTTGTTAAATTCGACAATATGCTTGTCCAACTCGCTTATTCGCCCAATAAAGTTCGCAGGGGATAGGACATTCCTTATGCACTTGTCGAGTTCGGGAGAACCATTAATGGCCCTTAGCTTTTCGTCAGTAAACATCCAACGTGATGGAAAACCTTGCCCATAGCTGTCATTAAAACCGAGTGCATTAAAGAATTGCACAAGTTGCGGTCCTGAACGATACCCTGTTTCTTCGTTGATTAGTAGCCTAAGTTTTTCAAGCGATTTCGGTGTCAGTATCATAGATGGCTTTCAAGTTCATCACACATAACGCTAAGCATCACAAGCGCGAGTTTACGAGCGTCCTTGTGAATGCGATTGTTCGACGGGTTGTCGGATAAAAAGTTCCGACTGCATACAACCAGCCATTCTGGATAATTCCGTTTGTAGATTCTGCATTATTGACACTAGGTTGTTAGAAACAAGCATTCCACAGCCTTTTAGGTTCTGACTTGGCTTAGGACCGCAAGACGCCCAATGTACTTCCCATGCTAAGGCCTTTGTTCTATTTGATAATTCCTGTGGTTTTGTATGCCAGTAGAACGGGTACCATGCTACGAAGTCGGTGTGACGGGAGCTGAGACTCGTACAGACATGGGCTAATAACCGCCAGTCTGATTTTGCATCTGGATGAAATGGCGGGTCCAAAAATACAAGGTCAGGTCCCGCCAATTTCTTCATAGCCGCATACCCGTCTTCTTGTCTAAACTCAATTTTTGTGCTGCCTGGAATCCTCATATCTCTTGCTGGTGGATATGTTGAAGCAACTTCATCACTAGTATCGAACAATTCTACTTCGACCTCTGTGAAGCGCTTTGCTAGTTGACTGGCCATGAATACCCATCCCGCTGGATACTGCTTCGTCTGTAGCCATTCACGTGCAACCGATAGGTACTCGAAATCGCATGAAGTATTCTCGGATATTTTACCAATGCCTATTGTCCATTCACCTCGGTCTATTAATTCGTGAATAGGTGCCCCACAGTGGCTCTCTGCATAACAAAATTTATCTGACGCCTTGGCGATTGCATTAGCTAACTCCATGAGAACGAAATGCTTCCAAACGTCTCCGAGATTACCCGCCTTAAGAGAGTGGTTGTAGTCCATCAGTGGTTTTTACCTATTGTCGTCGAACATTTGTTTATATGGATCAGTGTGAATATTGCAAACGCCGACGGTGCTGTCGGCATGAAACACCGCGCAAGATCATTCATATTTATGTTTAATACTGCGGTTCGATTACATTATCAAACAATTTTTGCATTTTATTGGAATATTATCAGGATCAGTATAATATCCCTAGTGATTTGATAGAGATTACCAGCTAAGGATTTCAAATCACGGATTACTGTTCGAAAGCTTTGCGTACGATTAGAAATGTATTTCAAACGTTTCAGGAAGTACATCTCAGGCAAAGCCTTTACCGAAGTCATGATTTTCAGCCAATAACAAATCTTTCACCTTCCATCTACAAAGGGTTAGATGCAAAGGGGCTAATAGGCTGAAAATTACAGAAAGTGACTTAACGCTAAAGGCCTTATCTAGCACCTTTGGACGTGTCTTTTACTTCCGAATCACTCTCGTAATCAAAGGCCGTTATTCTTCGTTGCTCCGTATGGATGCTTAACGCCTCTTTATTTTCCGAATCGATGGGTTCTATACCAAATCCCTCTAATGTGGCCAAAAGGTCTTCAATGACGTCTTGTTTATTCATTACAAAAGTAGATGCAAAACAACGCCAAAAACGCCAACCGGCACGTTCCAAAATACGTTGCCGTCGCATATCATCATCCCACTTATCAAGACCGTGATAACGATCTCCATCGCATTCAATTGCTAATCTATTGTCAAGGTTACCCTCGACTACCATATCAATGCGAAACTCTCCGACTGGCACTTGAGGAAAAACACGATAACCGCGCTCCGTAAGAATATCATAAATTTCACGTTCGAAAGGGGACTCACATCTTTTTCGTTTGTCAGCTACGTCTTTTTCATTTTGAGTAAAAGGCGTTGAAAAATGTGAGAGCAGTTTTTTCCGTATATCCGTCGTTCCTAAATCGTCTATTAGGACACTACGTACTAAATACATTCTGTTTTGTGCACGAGAAGCGGCGACATTAAAGCGTTGCTCGTAAGTCAAGCCTGATAAAGCTTTTGCATCACCTTTTGAAACCACCATAGAGAGGAACATAATATCTCGCTCTTTTCCCTGAAAAGTTCGGGCATCCCCACAAGTTATTTTATGACGTTGTATCATGTCCATGCCGATTTTTTCTTCGAGCATCTCCCAAATTTTCAGTGCCTGTTTATCGCCAAGCAAGGAAACAACGCCGATAGTGCGTTTTGCCATCAGTGGGTCTTGAACAATGGTAGAAATTTCATCAACGATGAATCGAGCTTCAGCGGGGTTAATATCACCTTTGCGGAAACCATCTTCTACGATTACATCCACCAAAGGGGGAGACAGCCGTTCTGACACTTTGGGTATCCGTAACGGTTTTAATTCGTGATTATAAAACTCTCGTTTTGAATATTCAATGATAGGAGCAACACAGCGAAAATGTTCCTTCAACATTACCGCTGATTTGGCAAAAACTACCTTAAAGAGATCGTATATAGAACGTTCTGGCGTCATTTGCGGTCGATAGGTTTCTATCTGATTGGCAAGAAAACGAATTATAAGATTGCGTATCTTTTCTTCCTCAAGGCCGACACCTTCCGGTGAGACCTGTTTATCATCTCCAACTATAAGAATCTTACGAGCGCGCAGAATGGCTGGCAGTGCGGTTAAATCGGACTGAGAGGCTTCATCAATGATAACCAAATCGAAACAGCCAAAGTCAGCAGGTAGCGATTCGGAAATCCTGTAATGAGGCATGATCCAACAGGGAATGGCAGAATTAGCCTTCGACGCCGCATTGCGCGCATCTTGTCTATAACGGATGGCGCGTTTGGCTCCTCTGCTGCCCTTGCCGATTTTGGCTATGGCCGCCATATAAGCCATTAATGCGCTCCTTACGTCAGGTGTAGCATTCTCGGCAAGCTTGAGCCATGTCCTTTTAGTTACGACTGTCTGATATGCATGCGCCAAATCAGCCTCTGTATCCACTCGAAGTTTTGTGAGCCGCTTAAGTTCTGCCCTGCTATCAATTGATTTTAGGTAAGTGGAAAGTCGTTTGATTCTCCACACTTCACGCCAGTTCTCAGGTAACAGATTATCTGTGATTCCAGTAACACGTTCCTCACGTAGGCGAGCCGCCCATTTAGGTGCGCCCGAATCTTGAATTAACTGAGAAACTGACGAAACAGTATCAAGACTGGGTTTTAATGAATGGATTCGACGTAATTCTTCCATCAGTGCAGTCCATCTGCTTTGTATCTCTGCTTCCGTAACAGCCGGGTTCCCTAAGGTGCTATCTAAAAAAGCGTGAATTTCGTTAATAACTCGGCCTGAGCAGCCTGAAAGAACTTTCTGAAATCGCTCCTTTAACGCCCATGATGCAGCTAAACGATTCCGGGTAAGGTGGTGAAGTAAAATTTGTTCAACTTCATCCAAGATACCATATTCATTCGGGATGCAGGACACCCTTGTCCATGTGGGAAGCACGCGCTTTATTGAATCAATTACTTCTCCTTCAATGGATACGATTTCAACAAGTCGCCGGTAGAGATCATATGCGTCGCTCGCAGCGGTAATTTGAGCGGGATTTGCCTGAAACTTTGGAATCTGTATATCTTCCGTCAAGGCATTCCAGCGGGTAAGCAGGTCTCGACAATGTTTTAAGTGGCATACATAATCAAGAACATGCTGCCAATCAGAAATTTCAACAGGTGGAGAATTCATTATATGTATGGCATCAAGCAAAGCTTTTTCAACCTTCTTACCGAATAAACCCGCTAAGCCAAATGGCCGCTTGCCCTCAACAAGATTACGGAGACCTTCGAGCACTTCTGTATTAAGGTCTATGTCGTTCGGTACGGAGACCGGCTTAGTCAGAAATCTTTTGCGTTCATCGATGGCAACATTGATATCGCGCCCTAATGAGTCAAACAATTCAAGGACATCCGTCTTTGAACCGGAACGCAGATATCCCAACACCGAAAAAAGCCATTTATCTTTGTTTTGAACAGACTGATAGAGAAGTTTTAAATTTGAAATCTTCGATGATAGATTTTGCGCGGAATCGAATGTTTGTTTTGAAGAGTCCGCAAGGGGGGGTACTTCACCTGCCTCGACCTGCGCCTGAAGTTCTATAACCCGAGCAAGGTCTTGGTGTGCCCGCATAAGTTCTTGGGCATCTGGGAAAGCCGAAATGAAAGGGAGTGTGCATGTCAGATAATCAAGGTCATTTAAAAGTATTCGCCTTGCTTCCCTGAGCTTAACTATATCTAAGTCATTAAAACGAACGCAGAATTCAGCCGATATGGAAATAGTGTCCTCAAGCCACGAGGCTGTTTCTTCATTATTAATAACCATTTCGGCAGACTCAAGAGGCTCAAGAAGCTCGCCGTCAAGTTCAATAGGTGTGAGATTCTTAATAGCCCATTCGCCAATCTGGTTATCAATCTTGGCGAGTTTGGCGTGATAGGCGTCGATTGAATTTTCTATTTGCGTAATTTCTCGCGACATAGAAAGTCGATCCAATCTTTGAACTTCCGCGGCAATTTTAGAAACTGCATACTCGAATTGCTTCATGCCCTCTTGCTCACTGGTGAGCAAGCTGATTGCAAGCGGCCTAATTTCAATGGGTAGCTTTTCTTGTAGGACGACAAGTGCAGGGTCTTTCATAGAAGTGACAAGCACTCGTTTTCCCATAGCCAAATAATGACAGATTATGTTTGCAATAGTATGTGTTTTACCAGTTCCGGGTGGCCCCTGCACCACAACGCCGTCTGAGCATTCAAGTAATTGTATGATACGGACTTGCTCATCATTAAACGGCATAGGAAAGAACAAGTCCTGAACTGTCGTGCCACTGTCATGTCCGGGGCTGCCACAAATAGTGGAGACGCCGCGAAATGGTGGAAGAGGGATATCCTCATTTGTTGTAGCCGGATCAGTAACAATAGCAGTTACAGACGGGGGAAGTGTAATCGTTGGATCATCAAGTTTATCCTTGAATCTCTCAATGTCTTGAATAAACAGGCTTGCACTTCTTGGTCTGGCGAATAAAACCCATGTGTCTGTTACTTTAAGTTCTTCAGATGCCTTTGGTAGTGAACGGTCATAAGCAGATGTGCGAGTCGGCCAGTAGACACCCTTCGGGTCAAGATAGGTTACAGCGGAGCGCAACAATGGTTCAAATGAACTCCTATCAAATGGCGAAAAAGTTGATGTCACTTTTGAAAAGAACTCTTTGGCAGCCTTTTCGGTGTCAGGAACGCCCGGATTATCCTTAACAGAATAAATATCGAGTTCGACCTGTGGTTCAGTGTCGCGGGGACGAACTTCAATTTCCATTGTTGTCTCGTTAAGCGATAGTTCGACAAGCCTGGTTACGAGGGGATACATGACCTGTGTTCCTGCCATATTCCATACCGCTACACCGCAGCCCCAGACTAATTCAATTTGCGCATCGACAATACCGCCTTCTAGCTGTTGCTTTAGGGTAAAGAGTTTGGCATATAAAGAAATTGTTTTGCGGCGGCGTTTTTCTTCCACCGCCCACGGTTTCCAAACGTTTTCTATATATGCCTTAAATTGCTCATCGACAGATTTCTTCCGATCAAATGCGGTAAATGCCAATAGCTGCTGAGGATCAAAATTAGATTTATCCTTCGGAATTGTTATTACGCCATTATTTATTAGTGTCTGAATATGGACGTGTGATCGTAGGGTTGGCTCTTTGGCGGGGTTGTTTGTAAGATCAATCCAAGTCTTCAATAAAAGACTCTCAGGTTGTGGAGCAGATGATTCCTGCAAACGTTCAACCGCAAGCCATATCTCTTCTTCACCGTCCGTTGTGCCGTTATTAAAATCTAAGCCCGGCAGGTCTGCAATGCTATGCTCATACTCGTGAAAAATGCCATAACGAGAAATGTCTGGAACTGGGCTTTGGCGGAGAAGCGCGGATTGCTTAGCGAACTCTAATAGTTCTCGTAAACGATCAGATTGTGTCGTTGATGTGCTCATCTTCGATATCGTTCTATGCCGTTATGTGCCGTTATTTTCTTGTTTACGTGTCCAACGATTAATGTGCTTGGCCGATAGTTCCCGAAAATTGTTGGAATATTACTCTATCAAAGATAGAATAAAAAGAAAAAAATCGTATTAATATTAAAATAGGTAAAATTATAACACTTAACTTTTTGTCTTTATTGCCAGGATTATTTGGTAATATTGCCATTATTTTAATTCATCCACTTTAATATCAAGATGTTTTTCCAGCCATTTGGCGACCAGGTGGCGGTGGCAATCATCCCCTGGTTTTTCCCAGCATAACAAGATTGCTTCCGGTCCGAGATCGGCAAGGACTTTGGCCGGATCCAGTTTGTCGAGAACATGGCGTTGAAATTCTATAACGAATTCGTCCCAGGGTAGTCCCGCTTTGGACAGTCTTAAAAGATCTGCAGATGGGGCAAGGGCGATGTATCTTCTTCCCCTCCACCAGCGGGGAGGCCACCGGGCGATACTGACGGCGTTCGGGTCTGCGGCTGCTTTTCTGTTGGCAAAATATGATGTTTTCATTGTTTTCCTTTCGTATTTTAGAATGAGGGGTTGCAACCCCTTGTTCTGTTTTCCTGGATTCCCGCTCCCCGATCAGGTCGAGGACAGGCTTTGCGGGAATGAAAGTGGGGAGGCGGGAATGACCCGGCATACGCCGGGCTCCGCAGCTATGTTAATTATACAGCGATTTTCATTTGCTGCACTACCTGGCTTGTACTGTCTGATTGCATCAGCGCCCGTTTGATTTTATTCAGGTGCATGATCATATCGTCAATTTTTTCAATATTTACTTTTGCGACCGGTGTCAGCACTTTCGCCAGAACGGTTAAATCTTCACGGTTAAACGAGTTGCGCAGGAAGGTAGCCATCTTTTCGATCATGGCATCATAGCTCGTAACCACTTTTTTTTCTTCCGGTGATGGTTCCATTAGAAACCCCGTCTGTTCTTCCACCTGCAGCAGAGAATTTACAAAACTGCGCAGTTTGTTGTACGTATCCAGTTTGCCGGATGATATCTTCTCGAAGATGATTTCCTGTCTATCTTTCGGTACACGGCTCATTTCCTGCGCTTGCGACGGGGTTAAAATGCCCTTGACGACGTAATCCTGGAAGGCCGGCGTTAACTTGAGAAGGTTCAATCTCTCCTGTATCCGCCAGCTTTGTTTCATGCCCATTTTTTGAGCCAGTTCTTCCTGGGTAAGGCCGCGATTGATTAAATCCTGATAGGCCAGGGCTTCTTCCACGACATTCAAATCCTCGCGTTGCAGGTTTTCCAGCAAAGCCAGTTCAGCCACCTGCTGATCGTCGGCTTCTCTGATGACGACAGGGATTCTACTCAGGCCAGCGATCTTACATGCCCGCCAACGACGCTCACCGGCAATAATCATATATTTTTCGTTTTCTGGATTCCCCGGTCGAGCCGGGGAATGACAAGGTCGTGGTACTACGATCAAGGGTTCCATTAAGCCGTTTACGGCTATGGATTGCGCCAGTTCTTCCAGTTTGCCCTGGTGAAAATATTTGCGCGGCTGTGTGGGGTTGCGAAATATCTGGTCAATGGGTAGTGTCTGCATAGTTTCCTTTCTCCCCGTAAAGCCCGGTAGGTCAGCTTTGTTTTTATTATAACAATTTAGGCTGAAAAGTCAAGTAAATAAGCAATAAAAACGGGCACTTATAATATTTCCGCCCGTCTTGCCGGTAGCTCAGCCTTTATGATTAAGTTGCGCGTTTATGAAGTTGTTCTTTTACCTGTTTCAATGTCTTCGGTTCAAAATACAGGTCAAGCTCGACGCCATATTTGATAAGTTCTTCAATGTTGATATAGCCAAGCTCCGCCATTTCCACATCACCATTGAGGCAGACATAGCCGAAGGCTTGAATTTGCTCGGTGCGCTCCATGTCCCGCTCAATTACCCACCAATCCGATCCGCCACGGAAATAATGCAGCGACACGATGGCCTCATCACCCTGGCCGTCTGTCTCGTATGTTCTGGGCATGCAGACGATGTGGCTTTTTAATTTCAAGACCATTTGCCGGAAATATGAGCCCTCTTCGCCTTTGCAGGCTTCGCGCAAGACGCTCAATTGTGGCTGGCTGATAAATTGTTTGAGGTTAAGACTTTTTGCTGTCGTCATTTTTCATCCCCCCCTATATTGCTTCTTCATAAAGTTCGATCATGCCGCGGAACGGCAAAGGACGGACTCTTTTTTGCTTTCTCGTATCGGCCAGGAACTTTTTGGTTGTGCCAATCGGGTTTCCACCCAGTATGTCACAAAGACAAAGACGGCAGTGCATACCCCTGGGTACGTTTTTCGCTCCACAGGTAGGGCATTTTCCTTTTGTTGTTTTTTGGGGATTTTGTGTTATCATCATGTTGACTCCTTTCTTCGTGGTTTGGGGTTTATGTTTCAACAAGCCAGGGGTTGCAGCCCCTGGCTGATTTCACTATCTGCCTAAAAAAGAGGATTCCTGATCGGATGCTAAAACAACGCTGCCATATTTTGCTCTTATCTCTTCAAGCGAAATTCCTTTCCTGTGCCATTTCTGCCCTCCGTCTTCTTCGCGGCGCCAATACCAGGCTTTCTTCGGACCGGAAAAACGGCATCCAAAAGCCTTGAGTTGTTCTTTGGCGGCGTAAGTATTGCCGGTAATCCAGAGCCAAACGCCGCACAGTTCCACCTGCAGGTCTTTTTTAAGGCGAAGCACCTTCATGGCCATTGCCGCGATTTCTTCATCCATCGCCCAGCGGGCGTTGACCTTTTCCTCTTCCATTCCGGCCTGGCGGTAAGCGCCTTTCAACGCCTGTTCGTATGCTTCATTGACGGCCTTCATGGTTTCCAGATCGCCGCCCAGATCGGGATGATATTTTTTGGCCAAATCGCGGTAGCGGGCTTTTATTTCCTGTTCGTCTTTGCAACCGTCAAAGTATTTGTTCATTGATTTTCTCCTTTATGTTTTTCTTAACATCTTAACTTTATTATACTTTTTTACTCTCTAATGTCAAGATAATATATCAATAAAAACAACTACTTAGCATATTTTTTGTTTGAGATGTTTGTCTTGGGCTGATCCGATTGTTTGGTTGCTGATGGTAAAGGTGTGGTATTATGCTACATAGTGTTTAAGAAAAGAGATAGCTTCCCGAAAAGTGAGTTGTCGATAATATTCTGTTAAGTGCTCTGTTTCAAAGAGTAATCCGTGATATGAAAGCATTGATTGGTAATCTCTAGCAAAAAACTAATGTTATGCTGATCCTTATAGTATACCCATGGAAAAATGAGAAAATTGGTTGATAATGCAATCGAATCGCAGTATTTTGCAACAAACATGATTGTCTTGCGCAGTGTTTTATACTGGCTGCACTGTCGGCGTTTTCAATATTAACACCGATCCATATAAACAATGTTGGGCATGTAGAAGAGGGGGGAAATGAAAAGTGAGCGTGGAAGCGGAAAAGAAACCGTCTAACGAAAATCCGAAATCCGACTGTCCGGCGATCCTTGTGCCAGATACCCAGATTGGTGAATGTGCGGAAAGTAAATCTAACATTTGCCGTTGGTGTTCGACGCCCCTACCTGTTTCGGCAAGAATTTGTCCAACCTGTAGAGGCCACCAGAAATGGATCTGGAATTATTTCAGCCAACTCATTCTGGTCGTTTCCACCTGTATTTCAGTTGTCTTAGTATGCATTTCAGCAGCGAATGTGTATCTGACCAAGCGCAATTTGAACGAGGCTGAAGCAAAGAAGATTAAGGCCGAAGAAGCCTTGAGTATCGCACAATCCGCATCAAAGGAAGCATTGAAGGCGCAAGCCATAGCGTTGGCGGCCCAATCAGTATTGGATGACCTCACTTTGGTGGCTGATGTCAACACCGCTGCAATAATTGCCTCTCGCGATATCCACGCCTTGAGAAAGCTATGGGCCATGTCCCATAGCACAAACGACAGAGTCAGGGTCATCGCCGAAAAGCAGTTAAAGCCAATTATCAGCGAATTGCATACCGACCACGAGGCAATAGTCTCGGATCTGTGGGGTTTCAAACGTAAGCAAAATCCTCAGTATTACGGCTTCAGCAATATGGAAGGCTGGAAGAGGGCCGAGTACCTCAAAAACTATCCGAAAGTTCCCAATGACAGGCGGGTTGTGTATGTAACTCAGTTTCTCTATGACGAGAAAGAGACTGACGAAGAAAAGTTCGCTTTCTGTTACGCCGCTCTTCAGGTGGAATCACGACCGGATGTGATTTATGCATTATGTGCGTTCATTGATGTAAAGGCAAAGATTGGTAAGAATTACTTGTTTAGAACCGAATATTACTTGGCTTGGCTGAAAGAAAAGAACGTCCAACGAGGCGTTTCAACTGATCGCTTACGCTCCCGGTGAACTCGGCGTATGCCACAAGACCACAATAGAAAGGAATTAAAGATGGAAGAGCCTAAGTCTCTCGATAGTCTGTTCAAGGAGAAGATATTCCGGATCCCAGATTACCAGCGAGGGTATGCATGGCAGCGGGAACAACTCAAGGACTTCTGGGAGGATTTGATCAATCTCGCCGACGACCGGTCACATTACACCGGCGTACTTACCCTAAAACAAATACCGGTTCGGGATATTGCTAAGAGCGCGAAGGAGTTTTGGCTGGTGGACGACCATTCCTATCTTGTCCATCACATCGTGGATGGTCAACAGCGATTGACCACGTTCATTGTCTTTCTGCAGGCTTTCGTTGATTTCATCAAAACGCTGGAAGAAAACAGGGAGAAATCCGACGGGGACATTTACATTACCGACAGCCTTAGCGTTGAGGCTTTGCAGGACCGTTACCTGTTCAGGACGAAACCCACCGGGGACCAATTTCGGACTTACATATTTGGCTACGAAACCGACAACCCAAGCTACAATTATCTTCGGTTTCGGGTTTTCGGGGAGGCAGGGGGCGGCTCTGTTGAAGAGACATTCTACACGCTCAATCTGAGTAACGCGAAGACCTACTTTGCCGAGCAAATTCGGGAGTTGTACAGGCAAGAAGGTCTTAAAGGAATCCAGGACGTGTATAAAAAGCTGACGAGACGTTTTCTTTTCAACGAATACGTAATCAAAGACGAGTTTGACGTCTTTGTGGCATTCGAAACGATGAACAACCGGGGAAAGAAGCTTTCCGATCTAGAGCTGTTGAAGAATCGCCTAATCTATCTTGCTACGCTTTATCAAGACAGAGAACTCGATGATGCGTCTAGGAAGAACTTACGAGAGACCATCAACGACGCTTGGAAGGAAGTGTATCGACAGCTTGGGAGGAACAAGACACGGCCGCTCAATGACGATGATTTCCTGCGGGCACATTGGATAGTGTATTTCAAGTATTCCCGGAAGACAGGTCGTGACTACATCCGTTTTCTTCTTGACGAGCAGTTCACACCAAAGAGAGTGCAAAAGAAGATAGAACGTGAGGTACTTCTGGAAACCCCGGAAGAGACGCGCTCGGAGCAAGGTATAGAGGACGTGGAAGATGAAAATGGGGATTCTGGCGATGACGTGATGAGCAAGTCATTAGCCCTGCTCCAACCAACCGAAATTCGGGACTTTGTAAGTAGCCTGAAGGAGTCCGCTGTTCACTGGTTCAACTCGTTCTATCCAGACCTGGCAGCGGGCATGTCTGTCGATGAACGGCTTTGGGTTGACCGCCTCAATCGAATTGGCATTGGATATTTCAGGCCCTTGGTCATGGCAGTCCTGAAGAGCGTTCAAGATGAGACCGACCGCATCTCCGTTTTTAGGAAGATAGAGCGGTTCATCTTCGTGATCTTCCGCATGAACTCAGCAATGGCAAACTATGGAAGCAGCGAATTTTATAATGCGGCCAGAGCGTTGGACCGCCACGAAATAGGCATTGAAACGATTGTAAACAAGCTCGACGAGAGGTTCTCTTACAGCCTCAACGCTGATGGAACATTCCGAAGCAGCGACTTCTATAACAACCTGTTCAAAAAGTTCAAAACGGGTTCCGGATACTATGGTTGGTCTGGACTCCGCTATTTTCTCTTTGAATACGAAACAAGTCTACTAACTGAGAGCCGACAAAAGAAGGTCGAGTGGAATGATCTTCTAAAGACCGAGAAAGACAAGATTTCCATCGAGCATATTTATCCGCAGACGGAAACCGACGAATGGGCAGCCTTGTTTGGGGCCATAAATAAGGAAGACCGAAGGTTCTATTGTGCTACCCTAGGTAATCTGCTCCTACTGTCGAGGTCGATCAATTCGTCGCTTCAAAATGATAGCTTCGAAGACAAGAAGCGTGTGAAGCAGGATTCGGCAGGTAGAAAGATCCGCAATGGTTATTCCGACGGTTCCCACTCAGAGATTGAGGTTTCTTGCAATGAATCCTGGGGACCTGATCAAATCAAGGAGCGAGGTGTTTCTCTTCTAAAATTCATGGAGGGCCGGTGGGATTTTCGCTTTAGGAATGACCAGGAACGACTCAGTTTGCTCTTCTTGGACTTCGGGGATGCTAATGGGAGTGAATAGCTGAAAAGGCATATCAAAGGCAATACAGCCGATCGCTGCGCTTCGGCTGTTTTTTCATTGCACATTTCAAATCGTTATTTACGCCAATCACAGCTTTTCAAAAACAATTTTTTATCATAAGCAGGCATTAATCAGGCGATCTATAAAATGATGTGGGAGAGCTAAACCGATTTTAAGATGTAATGGACAAAAGCGCCGAATCCAGATCCATACCGGATTCGGTTTTTTCTTTGATTAATTTGCGCAGGGCTTTGGCGGTTTCTTTCTTGATGCGTTTGCGTGTACCGCCCAAAATGAAATTTACGGTGTCCTGAGTGCCTTCTTTCATTGCTTCCTGTAGATTTTCCGCCTTGCCTTCCAGATATTCCTGGACGACTCGGGACATGGCGAAAAAGGCCAATGTGGAATTGATGATTTTCTGATCGGATTTTGTTTCAATGATTCCCTGCAGGATCTCTTCATATTCGGTGATACGGCCGGTAAATATTTCCTTGCCTTTGGCCGCTTCGATAATGCCTTCGCAAATTGCCTTCATTTCTTCGATTTCTTCCGGAAGAAACAAGAGGGTGATTTCTTTAAAGAGGACACGCTCTTCGGATATGGTGGCAAAATCGGTGCTGTTCAATTTCTCGATGAGCTCGGTGGATAGCCCGGAATATATGGAGGCTTCCAGATCGTCGATCTCTTGCCAGAGTTCTTTTAGAATTTGCTCATCGTCCTGGCCCTCAATGGCGTTGTGCGACAGCTGGATAGCAATCTGCTGCTGTTTGGTTAGTTGTTTGTCGATCAACAACACCAGAAACTCATGGTTGCCGGCTTCGATGGCGGCTTTGATGCGGTGATTGCCGGATAAAACCAGCAGGCGGCCATTTTCCTGTTTATAGCAGAGCGGAATTGAGGTCAGACCGCCGTCAGTCCTGATATTGTGTGTCAAGGAAGCAAATTGCTCCTTGGTCATAAAACGGGCGTTTTTATCGAGGAAGTCTATTTCTTCCTTTTTTGCCAGGTAAAGCTTGTAAGGCAGACGTCCGTCCAAACGGGAATTGAGTTCTTCTAACGCTTTTGATATTTCTTGATCCATATTTTCACCGCCTCTTGTGTCGTTATTTTTCCGCTTTCCGCGGTATATTGCAGGAATCCTTCGCCGCGTTTCATCAAATCGTAAACGCCGCGGTATTTCATGGAAACGGGTTTGTCCGTGAAGGCCGTCGTCAAGATAAAATCTACGGCCTGGATGAATTTCGCGCGCAGGATTTCCTGCAGTTCTTTGGTTTTTGTGGCTAAAAGCAGTAATTTGGAGAGCTTGTTAATCGGGCTGGCGATAATGAAATCGGAGAGCATATAGACGCCACGAGTAGCCTTTTCCTGATCCAGTCCGTAGCGGATGACGTCGAAAAGCAGGAAGCCGAACAGATAGCCGTCCAGGAAGACCATGAGCGGCGACATGCCCGTGGTGTATTCAATGCCTTTTTTCAGGAACAGGTTTTTATAATAGTTGAGCTGGTCATTGGTGGCTTTATGATAGGTGATCCGGCTTGTTTCAGTGATTTGGAAATTCGCGGGAAGCAGTTTCCATTTGCTCCTGGTGTATTTGGCATAGGGGATCACATAGGATTTTTTAAAAGGCAGGTTGCTGTAAAGGTAGACATTCTTCAGACGCCCGGTTTTGACAATGGCGAACAGGCCTTCTTCATTGCGATCGTGATCGGCCAGATACAGATAATAACCCCGGTGCATGAAGCCGATTGTCTCTTCGTATCTCTCCGGAGTAAGCAGGTCGTAGACCGGAGCATTCCAGGATATGATCTTTTCCAGACGCGCATAAAGTTTTTCATAACCCCCGACGTAGGTCGGCAGGAACGCGACGCGAATCCAGTCTTCCGGCAAGTATTCGTAAAGCCGGTAAACATCCTGCGACGTGTATTCATCAATCTTTATTTGCGACAGGGTTGCTTCGATCCGGGTGCAGGATTTTCGGTGGTATTCGGCGAAGTTGTTCTTATAGTGCGTAAATAATCTCAGTTGTTGCAGGTTGTTGCCTTTTTCCTGTTTCAGCATTTCGAACAGCAGGGCGACGGCGGCGATTCGGCCGACTCCTTCATCGGCCATGTAGGGCGCAAGCCAGGAATATTCGGGATCAATTATTTCCGTCTGCAGCGGTTTTCCGGCCAGATAATTGCCGATCAATGACGAGTACATGGCGACGTCGTTGGACCAGATCCGGCAATCGAGCCCCTGTAGAATTTGCTCGACGGTAAAGTTGCCGGAACAGCCGATGCAGACATTTTTTCCTCGGAATATTTCTTTTTCGGAATAAATCAGATTTCTAATTTTCGAGTTGATGGAACCGACAAACATTTTTCTTTTCTCCGTGTCTTATTGGTACATGTTTCCTTGACTCTCGTACGCGGCTTTTACGGGCTTTGGGGTTACCTGCTTTTTCGCTCGTTTTTTTGTCCCCCGCCAACCCAGGAATGGTGTGGGGTTACGCATCCCCCGCCAGCCCGGTATTAGTAAGGGTTTACTCAATATTGCGCCAATATAGTGGTGGTAAGGGTTTACGCATATGTGAATTTTTGACCCCCGCCAACGTAGAGTGGTATTGAGTTTACCGTCGCGTTTAAATCGTCACCACGCCTCGATCGGCATTTTCCCCTTAGAAGTATATGCATTCCGTTTTTGACTATTTTCTCCTTTGATAGTAATAATTCTTGATTTCCTCCGCGTTCCTCCCGCCAACTGTTTGGAACGGCTTGCCGGAAATCGGAAAGGCCAATGGAGCATCCGTATCAACGATCAATGGCGCATCTGTTTTACTTGGAAGGGTGGAAATGCCTATAATGTTGAAATCGTTGATTACCATTGAAGGAGGTTTATTATGAAAAGAGACATGCCCCCCGTTCATCCCGGTGAAATCCTTTTGGAGGACTTTTTGAAACCTATGGGGATTACACAATACCGGTTGGCAAAATCCATCGGAGTTTCCCAGCGGCGTATTGGTGAAATAGTCGCCGGAAGAAGGTCCATCACAGCAGATACAGCATTGCGATTGGCCATATTCTTTGGAACCGACGCCCAAAGCTGGATGAATCTGCAAACTCATTACGATCTGACTGTTGCTAAAGAACAGCTTTCCGACAGACTTGCGAAAGAAGTTACCGGCCGCGCAGCATGAAAGAGGAAGACAAAAGACAGAAATATGTTCTAAATGTTTAATCATTATTGCTATATTCTCATTTTCCCGGTATTTTCAGCTTAATCATCTTCCCACCCATCTGGAACGCGCTACTTGCCGGCCGGCTGGAGACGGTGTCTCTGCTTTTTCTTCTTTGTCCGGATCAAAAAAATCTTCCGGATCAATCGTATGCCGTTGAATGAAGCCATTTAAGGATCGTTCGGATATGCGCACGGCGCGACCTCCGATTTTAATCGCGGTCAGTTCCTTTGCTACTATCAAATCGTAAATGTGTCGTTCGGTGCAGTTCAGCATTTCGGTCACAGATTTAATGGTTAAATATTTGTCGTCGGTGTTGGTCATGATTCACCACTTATCGTTTCATCCATGCCGAGCGCGCGATTACCGGTTTTTCTTTTTGTCTGTCTGCCGCCTGCTGGCGGAGTCTTTCGGCAATCAGACGCAGGCCGCCGCCCGGAAATTCCATTTCGACGCAGGCGCCGGCTAATATTTCCGCATCAAACAAATGGTTCGGACGCTGGTGGAGGTTGACCCATTCTTCCGCGCCTTTTTCATCGAGTTGTTTTTCTTCCGCCAGGATCTGGGCGGAGTAGTCGGAGCCGGTACCGGAATGCAGAAAGGCGGCGCCGGGCAAGTGGCGGGTATCTTCCGCCGTGGCCAGCTGCAGGCGGTAATGGTACTGGTCTTTGGCTTTGGACGTATCGATATGCAACAGCCTGAGCGCAGCAGGAAGCTTTTTGCCCGAAGGTGTGGACATGATGGATTCTCCCAGTCTTAACATGTTCGGGAGAGGGTTGCTGGCGCCCTTCGTTCCCCATACGGCCACACCGCCGCGGCCGCGGTTTTTAAGGAGCCAGTAGTATGTTTCTTCGGTCATGGTCATGTCTTCATATTTTTTCCCGCCACCGGTGTCTACGCAGGCGCGGAAGATGCGCATCGTGCGTCCGGTATCGCCTATCGGATAGCCGGTTTCGTATATAAGCCGCTCGACATCTTCCCAGGTCGGCAGAAAGCCGTAGTGAATATTCCAGCTGGTCAGTACCGGCGTCCAGGCGCGCACCACAAACCAGAAGCCGTGAAGCTGGACGTCGACGCCGCAGGTGAGGGCGATGGCGTCTTCCGGAACGATCTGCGGTGGCAAATCGGTGCGGGCGGCCAGGATGCCGGCTTCGTTTTTACTGACTACCGTCAGCTTCCAGGGTTCGGCGGCGTGCTTGTTGGCGAAGTCTTTCAGTTTGTTGATGTCGGTCTGGCCTTTGATGAACGCGGCGGCGACGGTGGAAAGCGATACAAACGGCGATATCCAGCTTGGTATATGAAAGCCGATTTTGGCAGGTTTTCTGGTGCGCAAGTATTCCATTAATTCTATGGCGTTGTTGCGATCGCGCCAGACGCCGCTTTTAACGGCGCAATCCCGGTCGTAATCAGTCCAGTGGGTGGCGCAGGACGGGCACTCATACCAGGCAAGTTTCTCCGATTCGATCGTTTCGGCTTCCAGCGAGTGGCATTGGCCGTCCGTATCCGGCTCGGTTTCCCGCGGCCATTTTATGTTTTTGAAGAGCATGCGGTGTTGATGGCCGCAAAACGGACAGGTTACATGATAATCAAATATGACCTGCGCTTCCAGGGTGAGAGCTTTCCAGATGATGCCTGTTTCGATGGTCGGGGTGCTGATTTCCCATATCTTCCGGTTATGCTGGTAGGTGATGGTGCGGGCTTCGCCCAGGGATATGGGATCTGTTTCCCTTTTCCCGGCGGTGTCCGGGTACTTGTCCGTTTCGTCAAAGACGACGTAGCGGATGGGTTTGTTCGCCAGGCGCGAGGCGGAGCGGGCCCAGGCAATGTAGATGGGCATGTGGGTCAGTTTTATGCGCATCATGCCGGTGTCGTCGTCCGATCCGGTCAGATAGGATTTGAGCCGCGGGCTGGCAACAAGCATCGGCTGGATGCGATCCTGGTTGTTTTCACGGCCGGTGAGCTCATCGGGATAGATCATGAGCACCGAACCGGGATCACGGTCGATGGCATAGCCGATGCAGGTTAAAATGGCTTCCGTCCCGCCTACCTGGGGTGCTTTACAGAGAATGGTCTTCTGCACGGATGGGAAAAACGAGGCATCCATGATCCCGGCCAGGTAGGGGGTGACATCGTTTTTCCAGCGCCCGGGAAGCACAGACATGGTGACATAGCGATATTTTTCCGCCCACTGGGATACGGGTATTTTCTTATGCTTGCGCAAGATACGGTGCGCCGATTTGGGCATGCGGAAGCGGAATCTGATTTCTTTTTTGTTGGCCAGCAGGGAAGGGGGCAACCATTGCGGCCGCGGCATCTGAAGAGTGGATGTATTCATTCATCCCCCATTTCTTCAGTGGGGTGATCTTCCGCCTTGATCACCACTTCATACTCGCGGCTGCTGGCGTAGCTGTTCATTAGTTCGTCAATGTCATTGTTTAATTTCTGGTTCAATTCACCGGCTTTGCGCGTATCGCCGCCGACCAGGGTTATCCATCCGGCGCTTTTCGTCATGATCATATGCTTGAAGCCGGCATACAATACGCTGCAGCATCCGGCTATTTCGATTTCCATTTGTTCTCTGGGAATATAGAGGCCGCGGTCTTTTTCGTAATTGAATTTTTCGCGTTCGTTTTTCAGCTTCAGGTTTTTCAGCTCCTGCTCCAGCTTCTGGCGCTGAAGTTCGTCGGTGTTCTGTTGTTCGCGCTTGCCGGTTGATTTTCGCTTGAGATAAATTGAGGCATATTTATCGACGTTCTTCCGGGAAAAGGTTCCGTCCGGATCTCTCAGCAGTTTGCGGTCGGTATTGACGTGGCGGTAAAGCGTCTTGTCCGATATTTTCCAGCCGGATTCATCCAGATATTTCACGACGGCGGCTACATTAAGGAAGTTCTCCCCGGATTTGCCGCCGCCGATTTCGGCGGCATATTTATCAAAAGCATCTTTAGCGGCATCCATGTTGCGCAGGTTGGCCGCTGAACGCTCCTTGTTATAGTCGCTCATGGTGACCAGGACGGCGTTATAAAGTACAGACGCTCTGGCTTTGACGTCGTTGGGCTTGTCGGCAATTAATATTTCCAGTTCGTCTTTGGTCATGGTTGAAAAATTACCAGATTGTTCCCGTCTATTTCTTCCGCCGCGTGATTCAGGATATACTCCGAGACTTCCGATTCGCGGAAAACCAGGTGGTTTATTCGCCCGCGAACGTATTTTCCGTTGCGCAAGATCGTAAAGTTGTCGGCGTTGTTGATTATTTTAACTCCCGGATTGGCGCGCAATAATCCCCAGAGTTCCAGTACTTGCGGAGACAGACCTTTTTCCGCGGCTATTTCCGCCATTTGTTGCTGGGTCAGGTTGCTTGTCCTCTTAATTTTCCTATCCGGAGAATCACCAGGAGAAATAGTAGTTTCCGAGCTCGCACCCGTTATGGTCAGAACCGGCGGCAACCCTCCTGTTATCCATCGACCAAGGTCTATCCCCATTGCATATGCTTCGCCGGGATCTTTTCCTTTTGGAGTCGGCCAGCGATCGCATTTATCGCCATATGTTGATGACCACCACTTCATGGCGCGTTCGGCTGCCTTCTTTCCTCCGCCTGTGTCGCCGAAATCAAGGGCGTTCAGGATTTGCACGGAGTTTTGCAAGGCTTCGTGGGCTGCGGCATCCGGCTTGCCTTCCAATGTCCCCACCGCTACCGCCCCGGCCAGCTCACAAGAGGATGCACAGGCGATGGCGTCCAGTTCAGATTCAACGACGACGAACGCCCGGCGGTCAGCACTGATGATCATGGTGGACATGGACGATCCGGGAATGACATAATAACGCGGTTCTCCTTCCGGACGGCGAATGCGCAGGCGCTGAATTACGCCGTCGATAATATAGGGTATCACCAGCCCCTGCGGAAGCCAGAGCATGCGGGGCCTGCCGTCTTCCTTGAACAGTTCCGGCAATCCCCACGCCTTACGGGTGCGGAAGATGTCCTTGCCGTTTTCTCCCGGATTCCAGCCCAGGCGCGCTGTTTTCGCGGCGGCGGCGCTGATCCCGCGGGCGGCCAGCCAGTCCATTACTTCTTTGTTTTCCTGCAGGCGTTCCTGGGACCAGGTTAAAAACTTTTCCGCCTTTTCCTGCCAGAGTTGGACCGGGTTCCGGTGTGCCACCGGTGTATATTGCGGCTTTGCCGGCGGCGGCATCTTTTCCACTTCCCGGTGCGGATTGATTTGCAGATATTCGCAGGCCTCTTTAAAATTCATGCCCTCGAAGTCGATCAGGAACTGGATGTTGTCGCCCGCTTTTCCGCAGGATCGGCACCAATAGCTGCCCTTGCCTTCATTTTGCAGGGGCCAGACGTGGAAGCGGTCTTTCCCGTCGCAGGCAGGGCAGGGGCCTTGCCATTCTCCGCCGTGCGTTGAGGCCACTTTTTTGAGGTTCACTTTTCTTGATGCCAGATCGAGGGTGTTCATGTGTGTAATAAATATTCCTTAAAGGCTTTGAATTGTTTAGGCATTTCCGTTTCAATGACATTCATAAGACAAACCATGTTCATCTGCGGGCTGGCATTTCTTATTTTCCATAAGGCACTTACCATCCAAAACCCGGAATGTTCGCCGCTCTCATCGATTTGCTTCATTAGTTGCTTGGCCAAAAGAAAACCGGGATCATCTTCTTTTTTTTCTCTGGGATTTTTTAATTTAATCCCCCGATAATAAAACAATCCTTCAATTTTATGCTTGGGGTAATAATTTCTTATCTGGTTCGCAAATACGAGCGCACTTGGATACCTGCTGGATATATTCTTTACATGCCAATCGGAATACCCGTGGTATAAATCCGCAGCAGATACCAAAAAATTTTCATGAATTTCACAGCACTCATTGATAAAATCTTTCATTAGATCATCTTGGGTCATGTAATTTTTCATTCCCGTCCTCCGTAGACACTTTATTTTACCGCCCAGCCTTTTCTTTTTTCTTTTTTTATTTATCTATTTATTATTATTCGCGTTTTATAGTTATTATATAAATACTCCCCCTCTTTGCGGGGATAGTTGGAGAGTTTTAACTATAATATTTGATGCGTTTAAGACTCATAAGCGCATGCATTTAAAACATATGCCGAGACCCCAAACCCTCCCCGAGAGAAGAAAACAATCCAAACTATCTACAACAATCCCTGAATGAATACGCACTGTTAAGATAGAATGGCATGAGTTTGTCAAAATCCGGGAAAGCACAAACCGTCCCCTGAATCCGTAGACAGAGGGATAGTTGTTTAAATGTTTACTCTGTTTTTTCTGTGCGTTTTGTTTTTGATGATTTTTCACTATTAAGCCTCCAACTCTCCCTCATCACCGTTCAGGGCTACTCCGTGGTACATGACGCAGCCTTCGGATTTGTTCTTTTCAAATCTCTGGCTGAGCAGTTTCCCGAACCAGGTGCCGCTCTTTTCTTTCTTCCCGATATTGGCGTGATACCAGGAGACAAAACGGCCATAAAGTTTCGACGCTTTTTCTTTTGCTCCCGGTTCGACGATGCAGCATTCCTCGATGAAGTCCGCCAGCAGATCCTCGTTGCGGCGGTATTCTTCGGTGGCGTCGGTTATTTCCTTCGGGGGATTCAAGCCCTGCTGCTGCCAGAGCAGACAGCCTTCCACCAGCCAGGCCAGTATGCCGGATTCTTCCTGCAATATTTGCTGATCCAGATCGAGAATCGCCGGCCGTTCATTGGGAGTTTGCGGAGCCCGTTTCACAAAGGATATGACAAAGTTGATCAAATGCAGGCGCTCCCAGAAGGCCCGGTCATTGGCCGGTGCTTCCGGCTGGGTGTTGGTCATAACCATCAATTTGTGTGTGGGCTTAAAGCGCGTCGAGTAGACGTCATGGGGATTTCTGCCGGTCAGTTCGTCTTTCCCGGTGTACCATTTGATTTTGGCCGTAGAAAAGCGCTGGTATTCGTCTATCTCCGAGGCGAAGGCAAGGCGCAGTCCCTTGAGGCTCATAACATCCGGGGAGGGACCGGATGAGCTTTTCGGCATTTTACTGGAGAGCAGCATTTCCGCGGGGATTGATCCGGCCATTTCTCCCATGACATGGCTGATTGTCTCGACGATCAGGCTGCGGCCGTTCCATCCGCCGCGGCCATATAAGACGGGGAATAATTTTTCGTTGACCACTCCGGTGATGCAGTACCCGAACAGGCGCTGGATATAATCAACCATTACCTGATTGTTATTGAATATTTCCAGTAGGGATTTTTTCCACAGCTCCCTTGGTTCTTCAATCCCCCTGTATTCCACCGGACTGGCCAATGACAGGTAATCACCGGGACAGCCCGGTTTGATTTTTCCTGTGGTGAGGTCAATAACGCCATTAGGGCAGGGGAAAAGCATCGGTTTCTGGTCGAATTCATCGCCGGTGACGGCCATGGGATTATCCATGGTGTGTGCCATGTCCCGGCAGGCCGATCTTCTTTTGCCTGCAGCGCGTAATTGACGGGCCCGATCCGAAAGAGCCTTAGCAAGGGAACGCAGACGCTTTACTGTCTTTGATTCTTTTAACTCTTCATTATCTTCGATTTCCTCAACAGGTTCTGATCCCACAACTGCGGCGATCTCCAGATAGACTTTTTTGCATTCATCAAGGTAAAGGCAGGCGACCTGTTCAACGGCGGCAAGGGAGTGATCCATGATATCCAGCTGCCAAAAATGGTCCACCCATTCATACCAGGCCTTTTTATTTTTGACGTAAACGAATTTATCCCGGAATAAAGCGGCATAAAGCGTGGCGTCGCCCAGCTCGTTTTTGTTCAGGCATTCCCGGATCAATTTGCCGGTGATCTTTTGTTCTTCCTGCGGTGTAAATTGTGCCGCTTCCTGTTCAATCCGTTCCTGGACTTGTTGGCGAATGTCTTCAGAGGTTTCCGTCATTGATTTTTCATCTTTCTTTTGAGGCTGTATATCCATCGCAGTGATACCGATTCCGAATACGTGGAGTGAATAATTTTCGGGTCAACATTTGCAGACAGCAACTTCATGATTTTTTCTTTCGTGTCCGCATTGATCCGGTGATCCGATCCGGCAACGAACTGATGACGGCAACCTTCACACTGGCATCGATATTTTTGACGACCGGCTTTGGTGGTTCCATATTTTTGCAAATTAACCCCGCCGCATTCCGGACATTTGATATTATTGACAGTTTCATCATTCATAGTGCATCAATTCTCAAATTCTCAGTCAAAAAAGAGTTTTTATGGAGCCGATTTTTGAGGTTTTGCCACCCGTATAAATTTTGCTCCTCCGGAAGGACCCGCCGCACCGCCAGAGACTGGCGGCTACGGGGAACTACAGTGATACTTGTTGAGGTTCTTTTGACAGGGGGTTGTGGGGGAGGGAAAAAGGAAGCCCCCTCTATTAAATTGCCAGCCAACAAACAGGGAAGGGAGGGCGCCGGCCGTTTATCTTGTACATATAATTTCGTCATCTGTTTTCCTCTTTGGGGATACTTTTTGTTTCAAACCGTAAAATGAGAATCTCTTTTCCGCCTATGTCTTTACCCTTAAGATTAAAGAAGTCTCGTTATAGGGCATTTAAACGAGGTGTTTTTTGCCGGTGCTTCCTGCTTTCAGGGTAAAGCGTTCCTTTGCTGCAGCCAGTGCTGCCACATATTCGGGGGTGCCCTTGGAGTGCTTTCTGTAAACCGTCGAGTAACAGCCGCTGCAAAGGTCATCACTGATAATCTTTTTTTCACGTCCGCAATTTTTGCATCGTTTATTCGGTTTAGTAGCGACTAGGGCCTCCTTCAACGCGAAGTGCAGGAGTGACTTTGGCCAACGTTCTCCGCACGTCCGGCAAGCGTTATCGACACCATCAAAATATGTGTTATTCGATTGGCATTTTGGGCAACGCACGTTCATGGCTCCGTCACCTTCGTTCGCCTGTATATTTTTCAATGGGCTGGACTGTATCGGCCATGACCTGGGCATTGTAGATAGATTCCAGTTCCCGCTTGATCTCATCGAAGGGCAAGTTTGTGTCGAATATAACTTCAACATGGGGATGACCAGGAATGCTATTGACCACAAAGTATTTGATTTGGCTGCGGATGTTTTCCAAGAACAAAAAGACATCAACCAGGCTTTCGGCCCGCAGTTTATAAGTTGCTGCCGAAACTGGATTTTCTTTATGGATATTTGGCGCTGGTGAAATTGATGCTTCACGCGTGGGGAAATACAGTTTTTTAAGATGATTAATGATTGTGTCTTTGTCCCACGGATTACAATAGCCGAGATGCTCAATTGGTTCGGATTCATTTTCCGATATGCGGAAAATGATTACACCGACATTGCGTTTTTCGTTGACAGCGAATCCGCCGTCAATTATTCCAATAATTGACATAAAATCCCCTTAATTCAAGCAAAGTTCTTGACCTAGGGACAACTTTATTAGGAATAAAAATAAAGATATTGAACAGATGGAAGGGGGTTACTAGCTCTTAATCAGTAGGTTGTCGGTTCGATCCCGACAGGGCTCACCAAATAAATCAAGGGGTTAGGCAATTAATGCTTAACCCCTTATTGTTTGGTGGTTAAATATTTACCGCTATTTTACCGCTTTTAGACACATTGTTGTTGTCAAATTAAATGAAAACAATCTGCTGCCATATTTCCAGGTGAGCTTGCCATCGAAGACGGGAATCGTCAGCGAGGGCTTCATTAATGAGGCGCGGACATGAGAAAATCCATTGCCGTCGCCCCATCTTTTGTTGTGTTCATAGGGGATGTTGGAGGGGCGATTTTTCCCATTGCCCGTTTCAAATACTCAAGTACGGGAAAAAAAACTATCTTTCGCCCAGATCAAACTTTCCCCGCAATATTTTGGCATTGGAGCGTAGAATAAAAATGCCGTAAACCTTGTTCAACGCAGGATCGTATTTTTCCTCGACGGTGTCGGCCGGGATGGACCACTCTTCGGCCACGTCATTTCTGCCCAGGGAAACCTGTTTTTCAACATTAAGAGAATCAAAAGCCGCTCCATCGCTTTTCAGCTTCCGCAAAAATTGAGAGTCGTTTTCTTTAAGAGGCACAGTGACTTGTTCGAAGCCGTAGACATCTTCAAAATATGTCATCATCGGCATCGGGAAATAGTTGGTCAGCATCATCGGAACATTAGCATTGAAATGAGGATTTTTATTGATGACGAGCCGGCAGCTGTCGTCATCCATTTCATGGTCCTGCGAGTAGCCTTCCATCCGATATTTGATGGCTGCATTCAGTGCATTTTTTTCGAGAAAGCTGAGTCCCTCCAGTGGATGATTTTTTACGGGGGAATTTGCCGCAGGAATGAAGCGGCGGTAATAGACGTAAACAGGTATCGGCGTGTTGGGGAAGGTAAAAACGTGGCTTACATCGAGACTCCGGTAATCATAGGTTTGCCGGCCGCATCTCTGAGTGTCAAACCAGCCACGGGTGAAGTCAAGTTGTGTCGAAGTCCTGGGATCACTGACGGAAATATTTGCCAGTCCTTCGCCGCTGTATTCAATTAATTTGCCGATAAATCCCGAGCCGTCCTTGTAATTCGGGTGAAAGACTCTTTTTTCAAATTTCGCTTTAACGTTCAGCTTCATTATTTCCCCGGTGCTTTGAGTTTGGTGCACATGTTTTTCCCCGTACTTATCCTTATATTTCATGTCGTTCACTCTGCTTAAGCGCTGTTCCGAATAGATGTCGGCTTCGATCGTGGGCAGTTCGCTGACCAGAACTTTTTGTTTGATGAGAATATCCCAATAGACGGGGCGGTTGTTTTCATCAAGACCCAGGAGATCCGGGGAGGTGTCGCTGCAGACCCTGGATGTGACTTCTCCGCGAATTTCAGTATCCGTATTGTCAGCGGTCAGCTTCAACAGTCGATTGTATCCGTCTTCACGGGTGACGTCTTTCGATTGATTCAGCGAACCGAGGCTGGTCGGCGTTAATTTGATCTGATCGAACCATAATCCGTCAATCGGCTTGTTTTTGTAATCAAGAGCCCGGAAGGAGATATTTTTGACTTCGCCCGGCATCAGGTAGATTACAGGCTCCTGTTCAATTTTAACCGGGCAGGCTATGGTGACCGTCTCTTTTTCCGATTCGATATTCTCCAAGTAAACAGACTCCGGAATTCCAAAAAATTTGGTCACTTTGGTTTCAATTGCAGCGATGGGACGCCGGCAGGTGTAGAGATTCTTAAAACAGCTGCTGTCGAATATTTTGTTGTCGATCTCGATTTTTTGAGTTTTGCCCAGGACTTCCTGCTCGCTTCTGGCGAAGGGGACGCTGTCGTAGACAAAGGTTTTTCCAGTGGCTCTGCTCGAAAAACAGTATAGTTTCTGGCCTTCCGGGTCGAGGCCGACGGCGCCGTGTTTGTCATGAATTTCCTCGATTTTAATTTCGAGAGCGGTATTTTCGGGGTCGCGTTGAACTTTTCCTTTGGTGATTTTGTATTTGATCCTGGCGGGTCTTAATTCAGCGCGCAGAATCGGCTGCATCGTATTAATGATGTGCTGCATAGGCTGTTTGAATTGGTCAATCTCATCTCTGCTGCCGGCGGTAAGCACTTTTTGAAAAATGGTAATCGACTGACCGGCATTGGATTTGCGGGTAATCTGCAGCCCGATGCGCAGTTTGTGATTTAGTTCCACGTTTTCAGTCAAGAGAACGTTAATTGATACCAGTGTATTGCGGGAAGGGTGTACATATTTGATGTTTCCGATGGTGACATTTCCTGACTCCGTGTCGGGCAGGGAATTGCGGAGCCAATTTTGCAGGTGCGGCGGATCATTGGTTGCCGAGCCGTCCTCATTAATAACCAGGGATGAAGCAGAAAAGGCTATCTCGGGTTCCCATGTTGCATCACATAAAATTTCATCGGCAAAAAGAGGAGCCGTGAAAACAAAAATAAAAAGAACAGCCATAATAAAATTGCTTTTTTTCATAATTTTAATGTCCTCTGAATTTGACAGGTGTTATTTTTGATGAATTCGTAAAAAGTTGCAAAAAAACAATTTTCAGACGGCCTCGTAAAAAGGCCGCAGGCAAGGCGCGCAAATCATGAGGAATGAGGCGCACTTAGCGTGCGCCGCAGTGACGAATGATGAAGCGCAACGCAGCATCCGGCCTTTTTACGAGGCCGTCACGAACTTGCATGTTTTGCGACTTAAAAAAAATTACGAGTTAAATTATCAGTCTGCGGCTACAAGGTTTTTATCGGATTCCCGCCCGGATTTCTTCGTCTTTTGAAGGAAATATTTTTGCTGAATTTTCGGGCTTCCAAAAGACGAGTGCAAAACATGTCTTCGACTTCGGAAAGTTGAAGTTTCTGATCTTTCGTTTCACCGAAATTTACGACAAAAAAGCTTCCCCGGCCGCTGCCGGGAGACACCCGCTGTACAAAAGGCTGTGGAGGTCAATCCGGTTACAATTCTGTATCATTTATGGATTAACTGTGTAAAGTCGAATGCTTATTCCTGCATCAATCTTCCTTGACGGATGGTTGAAGCCTGCCCATTAATTCTTTTCATCTGCCCGCGGAATACAAATATGTGCCGAATATGGCCAATGATTATCCGTCTAAATCCAATATAGCTGTGTATATTCCAATAGATAGGCCAATGGCACGCCGTTTGCCCTAATGAAGGCCGAGGTCGGAATACCTTTGCCAGCCGGCGGAAAAGACGAACGACCTTACAATCCCAAATAATCGAGGAAGGAGAATTAATTATGAAACATTATTTAGCTGACGCATCTAAAAAAACCCTTTGTATTGCTTTGCTGCTATTGGGCCTTTTGTCTTTATACGGCATGCCGCTTTATGCTGAAGAGGAAAAACCAACGGCTGATCTTTCTGTTGCGGCTCTGACTAAGTATGTCTGGCGCGGCCAGGAGTTAAGCCGCGACAGCATTGTGCTGCAGCCGTCTGTGACAATCGGCTACAAAGGTTTTTCCGTCAACCTCTGGGGAAATGCGGATACGAAACCCTACCTGGGAAGTGACGACAACAATTCCCTGCACTGGACGGAAACGGACTTTACCCTGGGATACAGCCGGACTTTCGGCAAGGTGACCGCCGGTGCCGGGTACATCTATTACGGACTGGCATCTCTGCAACCTGGTGGCGCTGATCCGCTGGATTCACAGGAAATTTATGCCAGCGTGGGGCTGAATACGCTTCTTTCTCCAACTTTTACGGTCTACAAGGAAATCAGCCACTACAAACAATGGTATTTCCTGCTCGGTGCATCTCATACCTTTGCTCTGCACGACAAGGTGGGATTGAAACTGGCGGCGTCGGCAAGTTACCTGAAGAGTGAGGATGCCGACGATTATCCCGAGATCAGCTCTGATTATTCACCGACCGGCGGAAAATATAATAATTTTCACGACGGTATGTTGACGGTGAGTCTGCCGGTTACTCCGGTTAAGTACCTGACCGTCACGCCTTCCATCTCCTATGTCTTCCCTTTGTGCAGTGATGCGAAGTACGAGATGAAATACCGCGGCCTGCGGGGAGTTTCCGGTACCTCGGAAAGAGACAGTTCTTATCTTTACGGCGGCTTGACGTTGAGCTTCACCTTTTAAAAGAAGCAGATCTTATGGTATTTAGCAGGAATAATACAAGGAAAAAACTAATCACTAAGTTGAATATAATAGGATTGTTCCTCGAACGATGTGTGCAGGGGGGCTAGTCGGCGATTAACGATTAAATGGACTAAATGGACAGGCGTGCAGATCGGGAAAATGTACTGGATACGAAGCTGTTGACCGAGGTCGGAGTGGAGGAGGCACAGGCAGGAATCCCCGCCCTGCACGCTGATTCCATCACTCTCTTCGACGCCGTGAACCTGAAGGATTTGACACCGTATGTGCCCGCTTGTCCTTGAACAAACCGATCTTGGCCAAAAGGATCGGCTCGAACGATAGAAAGAAGTGCTTCCGGCATGGTACCCACTTTTATCCCAGAAAAAAAACTCGGCTATTTTAACCAGACAAGGCCGCTCTTGTCTCGATATTCCGATTTTCTTAATTTATAAGTATATAAAAATATATCTTTATTGTATATGGTTTTCATTAACGCAAAAATATAAACAAATATTATGTATTTAGAAAGACAGGCTCTTATCATATTTCTTGACAGACCTTTAGAGAGAAAAAACACCATTTAAGGAGGTTTCATATGCGTAATTGCAAAATGATTTTTGCCTGTATGTTAGCCGTCACGTTAATTGGGTTTTTCATGGGTTGCACAGGGGCGATGTTTAAAAATTATGGAAGCTTTCAACCGAGCACTGTTGCAACAGAAAATTTTGAAAAATTTATTGTCAATAACGATTATAACTATTTTCTAAGTGGATCTGATGTTTATCCCGTTGCAATTTTCGGACTGAAAAAAGATTACATCATTGATAGTGACGAAAATCTGTGGAAAAAAATAGATCAGAAACAAGAAGTAATGTCGGATCTTGTCTCACATATGCAAACGAGGTTGAGAGATTGCTGCAGACAGAGTCCACATGGTTTTGATATTTTAGACAACAATGGGAATAAAATAGGTGAATGGTACTCCATGCTCGATCTCATCATTGCCGTCAAAATCAAAGAAGATAAAAAAGTAGTGATCTATCCCCCATCAGATACTGACAATGTTAAGAGATATAAGGATATGGGGCAGTAGAAACAAAAAGCAGATTGACACATTAAAGTTTCACCTTGCGCAGCTATTTTGCAACTCCCGCCGTCAGGAGAGCATGGTGGAATCCAGGGAGTGGCTGTTACTTGTTTCCATCGATACTTCAATGTTGATGAGGAGGTGCAGGAAAAATGCAGAAGGAACGACTGGTTGTCATCGGCGGAGATGCGGCAGGAATGAGCGCTGCCGCTCAAGCAAAGCGGATTAAGCCTGAGCTGGACATCATTGTCTTCGAGAAGGGGCCGCACACATCCTATTCTGCCTGAAGCATTCCCTACTACGTCGGCAGGGTTGTCGACGACATCCGGAAGCTGGTGGCCGTCACACCGGAGAAATTTCGGGACGAATACGGTATTGATGCCCGTATCCTCCATGAAGTTACCGAGATCGATCTGAAAAACCGTCGTCTCGCTGTCCGCGACATCGGGGGAAACAGGGAACAGTCTGAGGCCTTTGATCATCTGCTGATAGCCACGGGTGCCGTTCCTTTCTGCCCTAAGGTGCCCGGATCCAATGCCCGGGGCGTATACGGGCTTCATTCTCTCCAGAGCGGCATCCGGGTGAGGGAAGTCATCGACAGGGAGAACCCGAAAAAGGCCGTTGTTATCGGAGGCGGATATATCGGGCTCGAAATGGCGGAGGCACTGATTATGAGAGGCCTCGACGTCTCTTTAGTGGAACAGGCCGGCCAGGTCATGAACACACTGGATCCCGATATGGGTGCGCTTGTTTCCGATGCCGTCATGCGTGTGGGCGTAAAACTCTTCAGGGAAGAAACTTTCCAGTCCGTCGAAGTCGCAGGCAGCCGTGTTCAGGCTGTTGTTACGGATCACCGGACCATTCCCGCCGACATAATCATTTTAGGGCTGGGAGTCCGCCCCAACACAGAACTTGCCGAGCGGGCGGGAATTTCCCTCGGCGTGCAAAAGGCCATTAAAACCAATGACCGGATGCAGACGAACATCCCGGGTGTCTGGGCGGCAGGCGATTGCTCGGAATCATTCCACCTTGTAAGCCGGCGTCCTGTTCATATCGCTCTTGGAACTATCGCCAACAAGCAGGGCAGGGTTGCCGGGATTAACTTGGGCGGGCGATATGCCACTTTCCCGGGTGTGGTGGGAACGGCTGTTAGCAAGATATGTAATATGGAAGTGGCCAGGACAGGCCTCCAGGAGAAAGAGATCAAGGCTCTCGGACTGGAATATGTGACGGGGCGAATCAACACTGTGACGCGGGCCAGTTATTATCCCCATGCAGGTAAGATAACAGTGAAGGCAATTGCCGAAAAGGGAAGCGGCAGACTTCTGGGCGCCCAGATCGTGGGCGTGGAGGGGGCGGCCAAGCGGATTGATGTTTTCGCCACGGCGCTGCACGCCGGATTTAGTGTCGAGGAGATGATCAATCTCGACCTCAGCTATGCACCTCCTTACTCCACGGTGTGGGACCCGGTGCATCTTGCCGTTCGCCAGGCCGCAGCGGCGCTGACGGGACGTTGATAAGAGCTATACCAGTTCACCTTTAAATTTATAGTAATTTAGTGTGCCTCAACCTGATCGTTCGGTTACTCGCACTGATAAATTACTTGGTTATAGTTTATTCTGACTTAAAGAGTTGGCTGAAATCCATATTAACATATAAAGTGGCGAGTCTTTCATTATGATCAATATTATGCTGTATATAGCGTTGGGGGTGATCGCCGGCATTTTTAGCGGATTAATAGGTATAGGTGGAGGAATAATTATTGTGCCTGCACTTATATTTTTATTTGGTTTATCGCAACATCAAGCTCAAGGGACAACATTAGCATTGCTTGTTCCTCCTATCGGTATTCTTGCTGCATGGCAATATTATACACAAGGATATGTGAATGTGAAAATAGCCGCATTCATATGTATTGGTTTTTTTCTTGGCGGTTTCCTGGGCGCTAAGTTTGCAACAGGATTGTCAAATGCACTGTTAGAAAAGATTTTTGGTGCAGCAATGATATTAATTGGTCTAAAGATGCTACTTGCAAAATAACTATTTCGCTGGCTGATCCATATAAGTATTAATAAAAAGTCACTACTGTCCCAACGTTAATCTAATAAATTCAGTTGGTTGTTGAGTTCCGTATTTTCTGATGTAACCACAACATCCGTAAGCGCTTGTAAAAGCGGTATTTTCTCGAAAAGCGTTACGCTGATAATTTGTAAAATCGTGTAGAGACTTTGCTCCAGCTTCAACTGTTTCTTGATAATCGCCACCAGAACATAAACAGAGATGGCAATCCAGATTTGTGTTTTGACCGCGTTCTCGGATGTACCGTAAAACGCCTTGATCCGCAGGTGCTGCTTGATCCATTTGAATAACAATTCAATCTGCCAGCGTTTGTGATAAATCTCCGTGATGGCCAAGGCTGATAAGGCAAAGTTGTTGGTTAGAAATATTAGCTTCTTGTTCTGAACCTTGTCGTAATAAGCGATACGCCTGAGCCTTTCGGGATAATCTTTCACGGCGTAGTAGCCGTGTAAAGTTACGATTTGGTCGGATTTCAGACCGGTCGTTTTGTCGATCTTCTGGTAATAACAACGATCGTACCTGGCGTTGCTCTTGGCGCGTGTTACAAAATAGGCTGCCGATTGATGTAACCTGTAAAGTCGAGCGTAATCCAGATAGCCTCGATCCATGATGTAAATGGCGCCAGCTTCTATCGGCAGTTTGTAGAGAATGTTGACTTCGTGAACTTTCCCGGTGGTAATAAAGGCGACTGTTGGAATGTTGCCTTTCAGATCGAGAAGAGCATGCAGTTTCACCGCCCCCTTGTTTTTGCGAAACGTTGCCCACGGGAAAAGCGAAAGACAAAGGTCGATGGTTGTTGCATCCAGCGCGTAAATGGTTTGTTCCAATTCGATACCAAACGAATCGTTGGCATAAAGTTGTCGGGCTTTCCGAATCAGAACTTGGGCAAAATCGGCATATATGCGCCAGTCTCTTATCTGGTTGGCATGGGCCAGTGTATTGCGAGATACCTTTCCCCGAATGCCCATGTGATAAGTCTTCTGTTTTGCTGCACGAAGACAGGCTTGAATGTCCCGCAGGCTTTCTCTGTAAGTCAGTTGAGCAAATGCCATGTTCAGAAATTGATCCCAGCAGGAAAACTTTTGACTTTGTAGTTCCCTGCATATCGTTCTACGCATTGCCGGAATTCGTATGTGGGCAAGTAATCCATGATCTGAGCAAATATTGTTCTTCCAGAATTCATCGGCCATCACCTCGCGTTTTAATGCGAGACTATGACATTCTGGAAAAAAATATTTCAAATCGATAAATAACTTTTTATTGCCTATTCTCATTGTTTTCTATATCTTACATCTATTCTACACGAAAACGTTGGGACAGTAGTGATAAAAAGTATAAGTTAATTTTTTAAATTACGTATTTCATGACGTAAAAAACCTTTTGAATGTAAAGTTACGGATTAAAACGCATGGGTAATGAGGCATACCTCATCCATTTTGGATATATTGTTATCCTGTTGAGTACCTTCTTTGCGGGTGAGGCAATTCTGGTGTTGGCAGGGTTTCTGGCGCATCAAGGCTACCTTACTTTTTCTCTCGTTGTTTTAGTTGCATTCACTGGTTCATTCGTCAGCGATCAACTCTATTTTTTCTTGGGACGGAAAAAGGGCTTAGCGTATCTCGATAAGCACCCGTTATGGAAGAAAAAATCAGACCGTATCCAGAATTTGATGCAGCGGCATCAAATTCTTGTTATTCTTCTATTCAGGTTTGTCTACGGTATCCGCTCCATTACCCCGTTTTTAATTGGAGTAAGCGGCGTTTCCCCGTTTAAGTTCCTGGCATTGAATGCCGTTGGCGCGATAATGTGGGCTATAGCGTTAACCTCTTTGGGATATCTTTCCGGGCATGCGGCTCAGCTTCTTCTCGATGATATTAAACAGTATGAATTCATTATTATGGGGTTTATCATACTGATTGGTTTGGTGGTTTGGATGCTGGAATCTCGTGCAAAAAAAAAAGAGAAAACTTGAATATGCCAACATCAGTGCTTCATGGGATTTGAGGGGACATAACACCAAATTTAGAAATACATTTTATGTCCCCTCGATACCAGGGTGATAAATAATAAAATCTTAAAAATAATATAAAAGAAAAGAAAGTTCTTCTTAACCAATATTAAATTGGTGCAGGGAAAAACATGAATCAGACTATTGTATTAACAGGCATGCTACCGGCTATAGTCATCGTGAGTACTGTGCTGACCGCACTGGTGTCAGGGCTGCTGCTGTGGGTATACAGACGCAGCGTGGTAAAAGCAATGAATTTATCAGTCGGGGATGCGGCGACGCACGCACCTCAAGCACCGGTATCACCTGATGCCGCTCGCAAAACCATGCCGGCATTGACCATTACTGATTTGTCTGTCTCTCCGGATGCGATGCCTTCAGGTGGTGCAACATACCGGCATGCCATGCAGTTGATGGCAAAGTCAGCCTGGGTGTATGCCTTGGGCGGGCTGGCCTATGCACTGGTTATGACGACTGCACAGATGATTATCGCAGGGGGCGGCTTCTACCCCATTCGTTTTCTGATGATCTTCACCTGCTATGCATGGGCAATGGTGTTATGCTTGATGTTTCTTCTGCCGGCAGTGCGGTTGAGAATTGTCTGTGCTTACCTCGCAGCTCTTGCAGTAATACCCATCGTTGGTCTTATCCGCAGCGCCGATCTTACGCTAATGCAGATTATCCAACTGTGGTTTGTTTTCAATGCAGCGGCGACGCTGCTCCTTTTCGCTTTTCTGCATCAACGCGTGCGGGCGGTAGGGCCGCTTGTCCTGATGTTCATGGTGGCCACCGTAACGGGGGCTTTCGTTATGGTTTCGGCGTTTATAGAAAACCAGGAATTGATTAGGCAGATTTCCATCGTAGGCAGTATGCTGGGGCTCGGTGCCACAGTCATTTTCATCCTGATGCATGTCATTGGTTTCGTCCTGCTTGCCATCCCGGCTTGGGGATTACTTCGTTGGCTGGGATACAGGTACCAGAATAAGCGGATGAGCGACCTGTCAATAAACCTTGATGCCCTGTTTCTGTTGTTTGGCATTGTCCAGCCGATTGAGCTGGTTTTTAACGGCTGGGGCTGGATTTTCACGGGACTCGTGGCTTTTCTGGCTTACAAGATTGTTGTGTGGGCCGGGTTTCATCTGCTTTCTCGCAGGTGCGAAGCGGGAACTCCCGGGCGAACACTTCTGCTTCTGCGGGTCTTCTCGCTGGGGCAACGAAGCAAGCGGATGCTTGATCTTTTGTCGCATGTTTGGCTGCGCTGCGGCCCCATCAACCTCATTGCCGGACCGGACCTCGCTACTGCAACTGTGGAGCCGCACGAGTTTATGGATTTTCTGGGCGGACATTTATCGCGCCGGTTTGTTCAGGGCGAAGCGGATTTAGCTGAGCGCCTGTCTTATCTTGATATTCAGCCTGATCCGGACGGACGATACCGGGTCAATGAGTTCTTCTGCCACGCCAACACCTGGCAGATGACTATGCAGGCGCTTGCCGGCCAATGTGATGCCGTTCTTATGGATCTCCGGAGCTTTACAAAAAACAACCAGGGTTGCCTCTATGAATTGCACCAGCTTGTCAACAGCGTTCCTTTGGACAGACTGGTCCTGGTTATCGATAACTCTACGGATCGGAGTTTTCTGGAGGCAATATTGCGGGAGTTATGGTTGCATCTGGATGCGGCATCACCGAATAGCACTCTGACCAGACCAGTGATCCACTGTTTCCCGGTTAAAAAACAGACGCCTGCAGAAATTGAACAACTTTTCTCGTTTCTTGTGCCGGACGCCAGGTCATAATAGTATCAGGGTCGTTTACATGATTGCCGCATAGACAAGTTGGGCAAGTAATGATATCGCTGATGTCTTCAAAAAAATAGATAAGCACTTGCCCCCCTTAAGAACAAGAAATTAAAAAAGTCATCTTGATAACCGGAGGACTGCTGCTATGGCGAAGAATATTATCATTTGTTCAGATGGAACCGGTAATTCAGCCGTCAAGGGACGCGGTACAAACGTCTTTAAGTTATTCGAAGCAATCGACCTTAATGGACACCGGACCAATCCTGAACTTACACCCCAGGTGGCATTCTACGACGATGGTGTGGGCACGGAAAACTTCAAGCCGCTCAAAATCTTTGCCGGCGCTACAGGCTTTGGACTCAGTCGAAATGTCAAACAGCTCTACAAAGAACTGGTGCGCATCTATGAACCCGGCGATCGTATCTTTCTTTTCGGTTTCAGTCGTGGGGCTTTTACCGTTCGGACACTCGCCGATCTCATTGATAAATGCGGCATTCTCGACGCTCAGAATCATAGCCTGGATACAGCGGATAAGTTGGAAAAGATGGTCCGTCAAACATACGGGGTATACAGGAAATGCTACCGCACCGCCTTGATGGAATTATTTCGTGGCAAGCCCGACCAATCAGTTATCCGGGAATTTCGAGATGCTCACTGTCATCCGGGTAAATCAACAATTGCGTTCATCGGTGTATGGGACACGGTGGACGCGGTGGGGATACCCTTTCATTTAGGCGATTTCATTAATCTGGTTTTCTACAGATTCAAATTTCCCGACTATTACCTCAGCAAATCAGTGGAACACGCCTGTCATGCGCTGGCGATCGACGACGAACGCCACTCCTTTCATCCCTTATTGTGGAATCAGGATAAGGGTGATGATGAAAGAATTGAACAGGTATGGTTTGTCGGAGCCCATTCCAACGTCGGCGGCGGGTATCCGAAGCAGGGTATTTCACTTGTGGCCCTGAATTGGATGATGCAAAAGGCGGGGGGCTCTCATCTTCGATTCCTCGACTCCGATGAGAAGCTTTATTGTGAACACAAGAATGTTGATGATAAACTGTATGACCCGCGCGCAGGTCTGGGTATCTTCTATCGGTGGAAGCCTCGCGACATTGCGGCGATGTGCAGAGAGAACAATGTACAGCCGGTAATTCACTTAAGTGTCCTCGAACGCATTGCCCACGGCACGGAAGATTATACACCCGGCAATATCCCTCCTGATGCCAAAGTGGTCATCACGCCGACAGGTGAAGCCGGTGAGGACGCGGCGGTTCTCGAACGGGCGCAGGCCGTTGAATCTGTTCTCCAAGCGGCACACACTGACGGCAGGCCGCTTTTATCTCACGTAAAGACCGAGATCGTAATTGGACGTATTTCGTACTATTTATATCTGCTGGCCTGTACAGCGGCTGTGCTTGCCGCTTCCATTCCCGCAGGAGAAGACGTATTCTCCAATCCTTTATTATTACTGAAAAACACAGGACTGCTGATCTTCAACCTGATAACTTTTAAATTCTCCGAGATTTTCGCCAGCTTAAAAAGACTTGTCATGTCGCCTGATATTCTGGTTTTTCTCGGTGCCGCCTTTTTGGTGGCATATCTGTTGGCGCTGTTTACCGACCGCCGTCTGAGCAATGTCTTCTCGCAATTTTGGCATGTGGTGCAGCCCAAACTGCTTTCCGCCCTGAAGCGCGCCCGGAAATCAAAAATTAAGATGCAGCCGTAAGAGAAAAAGCATTGTAGTCCTTTTTCCTTGACATCAAAATGCTGTATTTACTATAACTTATCAGAAGAAACTATATCCATGCCGGGGTGTTTAACGATGGATCAAAGTATAGAGAGATTAGTTGTCACCGCCTTAATCAGCTGCGTCTTCAGCATCTTTATTGCCGTCATTACGACCAGCCATAAATTAAAAAAGGAATTCAAAATTGCTAAAGAGAAAGAAAACGAGCAGATCCGGATAAAATATCTGCAGCCTCTGCTTGTCGCCGCCCAGGATTTGCTCGAAAGGATAACCGACATTCGCCGGCGCCGGACAAACGACCGGGAAAAAGTTCGGATGATGCAGTGGTTTACTAAGGTAAAGACGGAAAGCAAGGCGGATAAGAGTTCCTTTGCCTTCTGGGCAAATGACGAAGGTTATTTCGCCGTCTCCACTTTGTACATCACGGCGGTCTATTTTGCTTACGCCAGCAAAATCCGCCGGGAGTTTCCCTTTATCCAATTGAGTTCGGGCGACAACAAAGCGCTGCTTTACCGCATTGCCGACGTCCGGTTTTCCATCGGCGGCAAATTCGGCATCTGGGAAGCTCTTCAGGATTCGCTGGGCCGCTACCTGATAAATGAAGACGGCGCGATAAAAAATTACCGGGATTTTACGGAAGCAATAAGCAGCGCAGATGCTGTATGGTTTAACCGTCTTATCGATTTTTACAAGGACATCGATAAAAAACTCGAAGATCATCTGGAGAACATTGAATCATCTCTGGAAGCACTGATCGATTTTCTCAGCGGCAATCTGCAGGTTAAAAGAACCGAATACCGGATAACGGATGAAACCCTGAATCGGCTTGCCGACAAAAATGTCCCCGGGCACATTATTGAAGATCTGGGAAAGATCAAGAATATAGAATACAAAAATGAATTTGAATTTTTTCATGCGCTGGTGCTTTGCATCGGGCAGGATGAAACCGATGATTACAAGCCTTCGATTATGCGCTATGCGATAAAAAAGGATATTGAATTGTGACGGCATCGTAAAAAGGCCGGATGCTGCGTTGTGCTTCATCCCTCGTCACTGCGGCATACGCTAAGTATGTCTCATTCCTCATGATTTGCACGCCTTGCCTGCGACCTTTTTACGATGCCGTCTATAAATGGCCATGTTTATGACTTTTTACGAGTCCATCAATTGCAGTTGAAGAATTGAGGCATTTACTTTCATGAACAATCATGCATCAGGTTATGCATATTATTATGCTTATAATTTTCGTCCTTCCGGTCAGCTGTTCGGCTGCGATGAAGCTTTACCCCTGCTGCGCTCGACGGAAATTCCTCTGGTAAAGGCGGCGCAGTTATACAAACTGTTGCGCATCGATAATTCCGTCTTAATCATTCCGCCTTTTAAAATTCCCAGGCATAAATTGATCTATGTCAACCCGCTGCCTCTGAAGATTGATATGCATATTCTGGCGATGGCAGTGAGCCGGATTGTCGCGGTGCATAATTTTCAGGTGGAGGATTGCAACCCCGATTTACAGGAATGCCTGGCCGGAATCTTTTTTGCCGGCTGGAATCACGGAAAATGGGATGAGCCGGAGGACTATCCGGTGGAATGCCGGTCCATTGAAATAATCGGCGTTCTGGACAAAAGGGCGGGGAGGATTTATCCCCCATGATAACCAATGGAAAAACGAACAAGTACGATGCTATTGTCGTCACCAACGAGATGCCGGTAAATCGCCGCGGCGGCGTCGGCAGCGTCATTGAAAATATGGCGAGCGGCTTTTCCTCCGCCGGGGTGAATGTTCTGTGGTTTCTGATCGACCATGATTACAGCGGTGCGGAAATTGAAAGGGTTATGTCGGGGCATCAAAACGTCGCCCTCGGCTCTTACGAAGAAATGGAGCTGTTTTCAGCGCCGGTGATCAATGTCCACTCCTATCAGCATGATTCGAGCTTTCATGACTATCTGTTTGATAAAAAAGTCATTTACACCATCCATTCTTTGCTGATCTGCGAGGCTGAATCGAATGGCGTTGATCTGTCCGGTTCCATCAAGCAGCAGGAAGATCTTATTGCCGCCTGCGACCGGGTGGCGCTGGTTTCGCAGGCGGAGCTGGAAGACTATTACCGCTACGGCTACCACGAGATCAACTCCAGTGTCTGCGTCGTTCATAACGGCCTTAAAGCCCCCGGCCAAATTGTGAAAAGGCGAAACAACAAAACCATCGGTTTTTGCGGTCGTCTTGTTCCGCGGAAAAGACCGGAATATGTGCCCATGATGCTTGCCGAAGAAGGCATGGAAGAATATTGCGCCCTCATCGCCGGAAGGGGGTTCAGCTCCTATGCCCGTGATTTGCTCCATCAGTTAGACCTCAGTGATCGCGTTCAATATCTGGGCTGGTGCGGCGGGGAAAGGCTGGAATCGTTTTATAACGAGATCGATGTCCTGGCTATTCCTTCCACCTATGAACCCTTCGGGATGGTGGCGCTGGAGGCGGCGGCGCGCGGAATTCCCGTCGTCTGCAACCGCATCGGGGGACTGGTGGAGATTCTCGGCGATTATGCCTTTTATGCCGCAGATGATACTTATAGAGCATTTCGGGTGGCAATGAACAACTGGCTGGCTGCCGATGATAATACGCTCGAAGAGATGGTTTCCGGAGCGCTGGGTCGCTATTATGAAAACTTCACCGACGTTCATATGGCGCAAAGGTATATGAATTTGTTTGCAAGCTTCACTTAGGTTGCTACGTGCGTGTCCGGAAGAACAGCGTCGCCCCGACGGCAAGGAAGATTATATTGGTCACCCAGGCGGAGAAAATCGCCGGCAGGATGCCCGAGCGTCCCAGGGACATGCTGAAGGCATGAACTATCCAGTAGGAAAAACCAACTATGATGCCGATTCCGACGCTTTGCATCAGACCTCCCTGCCGCTCGGAGCGGGTCGAAAATGCAATGCCGATCATCACCAGAATTAACGTGACAAAAGGGAAAGCCAGCTTGCCATGTAAATCCACCAGATACCTCGTCGCATCGTAGCCTTCAGCCTGGATTTTCCTGACGTATCTCCGCAGATCAAAGTAGCCCATTTTCTCGGCGTCATTTTGCATTATTTTAAAATCATCCGGTTTTTCCGGCAGAGGAATAACTTTTTCTTTAGACCATTCCAGAACCGGGGTGTTAGTGCTGTCAAAGCGAGTTAACAATAAATTATGGAAAACCCACTGACCGTTTTTCCATTCGGCTTTCTCGGCGTCAATGCGCTTTTGCACTGTAAAATCGGGAGTGATGTAGTTGATGACGACGCCTCTTAAAGTGTCTTTGGTAACATCGAAAATTTTAAAATTATAGATGGCGTTATCACTGCGATACCAGAGCTCGTCTTGTTTGAATGCCCCTAATGTCTTTTGTTTCTGCACTTCCACCTTCACGATATGCCTTGCCTTTTGCGTCGCCGGCGGCGCGACAAGCTCGCTGAAAAAAAACAACGCCACGGCGATGATTCCGGCAAAAGCCAGCGCCGGTGCGGATATGCGGTAAAGACTGATGCCGTTGGCTTTCATCGCAATGATTTCACTGAATCTGGACAAGCTGCTGAAAGTCATCAGTGTCGTTAAAAGAATGGCGGCCGGCAGCATCAGCGAAATAATCATCGGTATGGAAAATAAAAAATAGGACGCCATCTGGACAAGGGAGGCCCGATTGCTGAGAAACATGCGGATTTTTTCAAAAAAATCCACGATGAGAAAAAGTGCAATCAAAGATACGATCGTAATGGCGAAGAATCGCCCATACTCTTTTATTATATATTTATCCAGGAGTCTCAAAGTCAAACCTCAATTTGCCAACTTGTTCCGCCACAGGCGGATTTTTATTTCATGCCAGAGGGATATTTCCTTGCAGGCCATATAGAAGAGATAGAGTCCCATAACGGCAAAGATAACATTTGGCATCCAGACGCCGATTGCGGCGGGCAGCCTGCTGGTTTCCGCCAATGCTTCTCCACCCAGACGCAGCAGGTAATATAGAGAAACGATTATAATGCCCACGGCAAAGCCGCGTGATTTTACCGCCCTGTGGCTTTTTATGCCCAGCGGCAGGGCGATGATTGCAAAGAAGATGCAGGAAAGCGGTATGGAAAATTTTTTGTGCAATTCGATGGATAATTCACGCATCAACTCTTTGTCCAGTCCGGGCGTCTTCCGTTTTTCGAGCAGCTCGTACATGGTCATATCTTTGCTGCTCTTGGCGGCTTCTCCCGTATTGGCCAGAGAAGTGGATAGATCAAGATTGATGTCATAGGTCTTAAAATCGATTTTACGGTAATTTTTAAGATCGGGGCTGACTGTATGGACGGCGCCGTCTTCCAGGCGCAGCTTGATGGTGAAAGATGCCGGATCGGAAACGAGGAAGGCTTTACGCGCGACGATGGTGTTGGGTTTATCCGGAAAACGGCTGTCATAAATGATTACGCCTTCCATGTGTTCGCCGTCAACGGGGATCTTTTCCGCATAAAGAACCATCCCCTTGAAATCATCATTGAAAACTTTTTCCTTAATGCCGATGCCGGCATTTTGCTGGGCAATATCGAAAAGCAGGCGCTTTGTCGCAAAATTGCTCTGCGGCACAAGAAAATAGCTGATGATGATGGTGAAGACAAAAGCTATCAGGGATGCAGCGGCAACGGGCCGGTAAAGCTGCATCAAGCTGACGCCGGAAGCCCTGAAGACCGTTATTTCATTGTCGGCGGAGAGCCGGCCCATGGCCATCAAAATGGCGATTAAGAGGGCGATCGGTATTGTAAAGACCATAAAGGAGGGCAGGAGAAAAATAATGATTTTCGCAATAACAAAAACACCGATCCCTTTGTTGACCATTAAATCCATGATCTGGAGTATTTTCCCCATCAGCAGGACGAATGTCAGAACAAACAGGATGATAAAGAAAGGAAAAGTGATTTCTTTAAAGATATAGCGGTTGATAATTTTACGCATATTCCGATTTCTGATTTTTTGGAAGTAGCTAACACGCAATGGACATATTTCTCAAGCAAAACCTGACGGCCTCGTAAAAAGGCCGGATGCTGCGTTGCGCTTCATCCTTCGTCACTGCGGCGTACGCAAGTACTCCTCATTCCTCAGGATTCGCGCGCCTTGCCTGCAGCCTTTTTACGAGGCCGTCCGCAAATAGACACTTTTATGACTTTTACGAGTCTATCAAACCTGACGGCCTTGTAAAACTGACTAATAATCACGTCAATGCGTATGTAAATTATGTAATTATAACATCTTGTGGCGCCAAGAATTTCTTGACACACCGGGGCGCGCCTCTTATACTGGAAATGTAAAAAAGTTCTTGCCATTTATCAATCCAGTTTTTCTTTTTCCGGCAGGGATGATTTTTCTCCAATCTGTTTGATCTCATGCGGAATATGTTCCTGAAAGCAAAGGAGAATCTTTTCTCGTGAATGATTATATCCGGAAAATTATTTCAGGAAAGCGCAAGGTGGGCTCGAAGCATGTTCATTCCTTTGGGCGCAGAGCAATTTTAATTTTTCTTCCCTTAGCGATTTTCATACTCCTGGGAGCACACCCCGTCCGGGGGGAAACTCTCACGGCCGATGATATCCTGAACAAGGTGGACGATCTTTACCGGGGAACTTCGAGCTACGGCATGATGACCATGGAGGTCGTCACGGCGCACTGGAAAAGAACGCTTTCCCTGGAATTCTGGTCGAAGGGCAAGGATAAATCGCTTATTCGCATTCTCTCTCCGCTTAAAGAAAAAGGAACAGCCACGCTGCGCGCCGGCAATGAGATCTGGAATTACCTTCCCAAAGTGAATCGGGTCATCAAACTCCCCTCATCCATGATGTCCGCCTCCTGGATGGGTTCCCACTTTACCAACGACGATCTGGTGAAGGAGAGCCGTTTTACGGATGATTACAGCTGTCAGATTACTTTTCAGGGACCGAGAAAAGGAGAAAATATAATTGAACTTTCCTGTATCCCGAAGCCTGATGCTCCCGTGGTATGGGGAAAAGTGGCCATAGACGTCCGGCATTCGGACTACCTTCCGATAGTTATGCATTACTATGACGAGAAGCTTCGTCCGGCGAGGGATATGACTTTTTCCCAGTTTAAGAAGATGTCGGGCCGCACCCTGCCTGCAGTCCTGACGCTTGTTCCGATTGATAAGCCGCAGGAAAAAACGGTGGTTATCTATGATAAAATCACCTTTGACTTATCATTGAATGATGACGTCTTTTCGATCCGAAATCTGCAGAAATAAGGAGTAAGCCGATGGGACTTCTTCGCATTTCGTGGCGAAACCTCTGGCGGAATCGACGTCGTACCGCCATCACCATGGCCGCCGTGGCGCTCAACGCCATTATTCTTATTACCACCTATTCTCTGATGGACGGGATGCTCCGTCAAACGGTTTTGAACGCCACCGAACTGGTCACCGGAGAGGCGCAGATTCATTCTCCCGGTTATCTCTCCGATCGTTCCATATATAAAACGCTGGAAAATCCACAGGCAATCCTGCAAACGCTGCGGGAACAATCCATTTCTGCCGCTCCCCGGGCTTACGGTTACGGGCTGGTGAGCCGCGGCACAAAATCCGCCGGAGCTCTCTTCTGGGGGGTACAACCGGAAAGGGAAAAGACAACATTCGACCTGCCCACTCATCTTGCCGAAGGTTCTTTCCTGAGTCCTAATCCTCAGAAAGGTATTGTCCTGGGGAAAAAGCTGGCGAGGTCTTTGAACGCCCGCCTGGGAGCGGAAATCGTCCTTCTCGTGCAGGCGGCCGACGGGTCGCTGGGAAACGAACTGTTCACCGTTACCGGCATCCTCAAGTCGGTCGGTGAGGGAATTGACCGCAATGCCGCCATTATCCATCTGGAGGATTACCGGCACCTTTTCGTCTTGCCTGCAGGCGTCCATGAAATTGCCGTTAATACGGGCGGGCGTGTTTCCCTGGACAAGCTGTCCGCAATCCTGCCCCGGCTTGTTCCCGATTCGGAAGTCAAAACGTGGCGGCAGCTTCTGCCGGCGCTCTCCGACATGCTGCAGCTTTCCGGCGCCAGCATGTCTCTTTTCGGGGCGATTTTCTTTGCGGCTGCCGGATTGGGAGTCATGAACACCATGCTCATGACGACTTACGAGCGCTCCCATGAATTCGGCCTGCTCAAAGCCCTGGGCACTTCGCCCTGGCGCATTGTCCGGGATGTGGCGTTTGAAGCCTGGCTGATGGCTGCAGTGTCCACTGTTTTTGCCGTCATTCTGGGAGTCGCCGCAACTTTGGCGCTGCAGGAGTATGGCCTGGATACCTCGGCTCTGGCAGGGGAGACGACCATCGCCGGCGTCGTTTTCGATCCCGTATGGCGCGCCGCTTTAAGCATTGAGGCCGTGGCAGCGCCGGTTGTCATCATGTGGATTGTATGCGTGCTCGCGGCATTGTATCCGGCGGCCATGTCCGCCAGGCTGGATCCTGTGAAGAGTATGCACCGGGTATAGAGGAGAATATGATATTTCGTGTGGCATGGCGATCCATATGGCGAAACAGGCGACGGACCCTTATTACGACGGCGTCCATCGCCTTGGGACTGGTTATAGCCATTTTCTTTATAGCCATGGCGGAAGGAGTTTATGAGCAAATCGTCAACGATGGCGTCCGCATGCAGGCGGGGCACATTACCCTGGAAAACCCGGAATACCAGACGGCGCCGGCTATTGATCTACGCATTGGCGATGTTGACGGCATCAGAAATCAAATTAAAAAAATTAAAGCGGTGGAGGAAACAAAACTGCTTATCTGGGGGCAGGGGGTAGCCAATTCGGGCGCCGGGGCCGTTGGTGTGTCAATCATGGGAGTGGAACCGGCGGTTGAAATAAAATACTCGCCCTTGGCGCGTGAAATCGTGGCCGGCGCCTATCTGGCCAACGATGATGACCGTAAGGCTGTGCTGGGAGAACACCTGGCCAAGGAACTGAAATTGGAGCCGGGCAGCAAAATCGTGATCACCACCAATAATGCCCGGGGAGAGCTTGTAGCAGAACTATGCCGGGTCAAGGGGATTTTCCGCACCGGGTCTGATGAAATCGACGGATACTTCATTCAGATTCCCCTGAATTTTGCAAGGCGGGTCTTCGGGCTGCAGGCCGATGAAGCAACCCAGTTGGGCGTTATTCTGAAGCGGCCGGGAGACCAGCAGGTAGTGATGAAAGAGATCAAAACCATGGTTGGCGGCAAAAATATTGCTGTGCTGCCATGGCAGCAAATTCTGCCGGAAGTGGCATCGTACATTCGCATTGACCGTGTTTCGAACTGGGTTTTTCAGGGGCTGTTATTCGTGATCATCCTTTTCACAATCCTGAATACACTGCTTATGTCCGTCATGGAGCGGGAGCGGGAATTTGCCGTGCTTCTTGCCCTGGGCACACCCGTAAGAAAATTGAAGGGACAGCTTTTTCTGGAATCGGTTTTCATTGGATGTCTGGGATGTCTTGTGGGGCTGACGCTGGGCGGCGCTGCCGCTTTCGCCCTGCAAATCTGGGGATTGGACCTGGCTTTTCTCATGCCGGAAGGCGTTACGATCTCCGGTTTTGCAGTCTCGACCACAGTTCATGCACTCGTGACTCTTCCCGTTTTTTTGTGGACCGGCGGTATCGTCCTCGGGGCCATGCTTCTTTTGAGCCTGCTGATCATGCGGCGAGTAAGACGGGTACGGCTGGCGGAAACACTCAGATAGGAGGAACACTTGGTAAAGATTGTTGAGGCAAAAAGCGTGACGAAAGACTTCGGCGAAAGCGGAATCATTACCCGGGCGCTCCGTGGTGTTGATCTTGTCCTGATGGCCGGGGAATTCACATCGATGGCGGGACCGTCCGGTTCCGGAAAGACAACACTCCTCAACATCATCGGCGGACTGGACAGGCCGACATCGGGAACCGTAAGCATTGAAGGAAACGAAATTCATCAACTATCGGCGGGACAGTTAAGCCGTCTGAGACGGGACCGCATCGGATTTATCTTTCAAAGTTATAATTTGATTCCTGTTTTAACCGCCTTGGAAAATGCCGAGTATGTGCTGATGATTCAAAACGTGGCGAAAGAAGAGCGCAGGGAAAGGGTTCTGCGGGTGCTGAAAGAGGTGGGGCTGGAAGGGCTCGAGCACCGCTTTCCGCGGGAGCTTTCCGGCGGGCAGCAGCAGCGCGTGGCCATCGCCCGGGCAATTGCGCCGGAGCCGGCGCTCATTCTGGCCGATGAACCTACGGCCAATGTCGATTCCGAAACGGCGGGTTCTCTCATGGATCTGCTGCGCCGGCTGAACGAAGAAAAAGGCATGACGTTTCTTTTTTCCACACACGACCAGGCGGTTATGAGACGCGCCGGAAGGCTCATCAGGCTGCAGGACGGCTGTATTATCGAGGATAATCTGCAGACCGGGCGCAGTTAGTTTCGCATTCACGGAGGAAGCCGGGTGCATGGACAAGCGAAGATGCAAAATCAAACTGACCGTGGCAGTAATGCTGATTTGCCTTCTTGTCTGGGGAAGCGCCGGCCGTTGCCGGGAGGCCTTTGCATTTGCCGGAGATACGGAGAAAGCATTCGGTTTGAATGGCAGTATTCGCACCCTCTTTTTTCTGCTTGATCAGGATGAGGCGCTTCCTTTCTCGGGGAAAAATAATTTCGATGTCCTGTCGCAAACAATTGCCCGGCTGACGGCGGCCGGTAAACCATCTGAATTCCTTTCCTATGAAATCCACCTGGTGCAGAGCCTTACCCTTTCCACCGAGAAAATAGCAGGGGGAGGGCTTTCCGGTTATGACACCGCCGGCACGGATCATGTCTACCGGTACCGGATGCTGGATGCCAGCTGGGATGTTCTGGAGAAGGATAAGAGTATGGCGACTCTTGCCTTTGATCGCTTCAACGCCAAAACATCATTCGGCTGGGGAGATGTTACTGTTGGTCGTCAGGCGATAACTTTCGGTAAGACTTACTTCTGGAATCCGCTGGATGTATTTTATCCTTTGGACGCCAATCAGTTCGACAGGGATTATAAACCCGGCGTCGATGCCGTCAAGGTGGATATTCCTCTTGGCCTGTATTCCGGGTTGACCTTTGTCGGCGCCGCCGGCCCCAAAGTTAAACTCGGGACAGACACGGGAGTCGGCAATAATCCCCGGGACGCCTCATGGTACGGTTCGGCTTTAATGGGAAGATTCTTCGCCGATGCGGGAGGATGGGACATCTCATTGCAGGGAGGAAAAGTGTTCGGAGGCTGGCAGGTCGGGGCGGGCATTGTCGGCGATATAGGGCCGGTGCAGGTCAGAGGCGAATTCGCCCAATTTATGGCCTTGTCGAGTGATCCCCTGCCTTTGCCGCTGCGGGGAGACCTCGTTGATGATAGTTTTCAGGCGGTGATCGGTCTGGGGCACCGCTTCGATAACAGTCTCAGCCTGGATTTCGAGTACTTCTATAACGGCGCCGGAGACCCTGATGACTTGAATGCCGCTCTGGTGCGCATGAGTTTCGGCTCCAGCCTCCAAATGAGCAGGCACCTTGCCGGACTGGCGGCACGGTATGAATTCTCTCCCCTGGTAGTTGGCGAGATGGGCGCTATTGTTTCTCTGTCCGACGGTTCCTTCCAGTTGCAGCCGCTTGTGGCCGTTTCTCTCACTAATGAAATGGATCTGCTTGTCGGAGCAACCTTCAATTTTGGCCGGCAGCCGGAAAGTTACAGCGGCGCAACGGTGGATATCAAAAGTGAATTTGGAACGTATCCGACGGTGTTTTTCGCCGAATGGAAGTATTACTTTTGACCGGCTGAAACAACATAACCAACAATACATTACTGCATATTAGTTCCATGTGGCGGCTTGAGATAACTGTAATATTGTCTTCAAAATTGTTTTCCGAACAGTTTTTTTTCTCTCCAGTGCCGATTTACACTCTACAATCCTTGTATTCTAAAGATGCCGGCTGCAGGAACAAACGATATTTCTCATAATGAGTTACCTTGGATTTATTAACTAAAGTTTAAATAACCAAAACCGATAGCAAAATTGAAAGTACTGAATCAGCTATATCATTAAATGCACTGGGAATGTCATTTGTCGAGACCCATTAAAATGTCGGAGATAATGTATATGAAGAACATGAAGCTAAGCGTAAAGTTGATAACGGGTTTTATTGTCCCCCTCGGGGATTGGGAGAAAAACCCTCGCCTTCAGGCGAAGACTTT
>OFEK01000213.1_pt1 | contig 77623 bp, 64 predicted proteins | sample 1521131 | NCBI WGS metagenome assembly OFEK01 (sample SAMN05720209, study PRJEB24109) | activated sludge metagenome | isolation source: Anaerobic digester | place: China | collected 2015-12-16 | reverse complement strand
ATTTTACCACAAAATCACTCTTTTTGAAAGGTCGGATTGAAAGTTGTGGATAACTAGAAACCAAAATAAAAAGACCATCGACTTTGTCGACAGTCTGAGCAGAATTTAATTCTGCTTTTTCTTTTCAATAGGGTACTTTATGTGTATAATATACTGGGCGGAAATGTTTTCATTTTGCTTCGTTACTAGGAGGAAAACCAATGAGAGTTCCTATTTTTGATACACATACCGACATATTATATGATATCTATGAAAAAACCACAAAAGGCGAAACTAATGTATTTATGAAAGACCATTATGAGCACTTAGTGGAAGGAAATGTAGTTGGTGGTATATGGACGATTTATTCTGATCATGACTTTAATGTCATTGAGGCATATAAAGTAGCACTTGCTGAACTTGCGAAAGTGGATGTTTCTAAATTTGAGATTGTGTTAGGCTTAGAGGGATTACGTAATGTTTTAACGATTGATATGCTTGATGAGTTATATCAACTTGGTGTAAGACATGCAGGTTTAACTTGGAACGAAGAAAACCATCTAGCAACTGGTGTAAAAGGCAATCCTAACCGAGGATTAACTGCACTTGGAAAAGAGTTTATTGATTACATGATAACACACAATATGTTAATCGATTTGGCCCATCTAAACGTGACTAGTTTTTTTGATGTGCTTGCTTACACAAATAAAAATGTCTTTGTTTCTCATAGCAATGCATATAGTGTTTGTCCACACATTAGAAACTTAACAGACGATCAAATCAAAGCAATTGCGAAAGCAAATGGAGTTATTGGAGTAGTTGCTGCTAAGAATTTTGTATCAAGTGATCCAGCTAAACAAAATGCAGTAGGACTTGCTGATCACATAGAATATATTTCCAATTTGGTTGGGGTCAAACACGTAGGAATTGGGTTTGATTATATGAATTATTTAGAAGGATATCAAAATGCAAATTTAACCGACATCAATCACGCAGGAGAATCACAACAAATTGTGAATGAGCTGCTAAAACGAGGGTTTTCAAATCAAGAAATCGAACAAATTTGTTATCGCAACATTCAGAATTTTATGAAAGAGGTATTTAAGAAATGAAAAAGATATTATTAACACTAATTTTAGTTATGGGAATGATGTATGGATTATCATTTGCCAAGCAAGATTCAGTGAATGCATATGTACTACCAGAGTATGTACAACCAATGGTGGAATTACGTGGAGCTTGGGTAGCAACAGTGTCTAATATTGATATATCAAGACAGGCTAATTCCAGTGCAGCTGCAATTCAAGCATGGAAAAACCAATATTTGGCAATTTTAGACAATTTAGAAGCTCTTAATATGAATGCTGTGTTCTTCCAAGTAAGACCAGCAAACGATGCATTTTATGAATCCGAGTTAAATCCATGGAGTGCATACTTACTTGGTCATGGAATTGACCCGGGTTGGGATCCTATGCCATGGATGATTGAAGTAACTCATGCGAGAGGAATGGAATACCATGCGTGGTTAAATCCATACCGTGTGAGTCCTGGAGATTTGCTTTCAAAGGCGGCATCTCTTCACACCGCACAAGAGTTATCAACGATTAAACAAAATTACTTGCGTTCATTAAGTAGTCAAAGTTTTGCAAGAAAAAACCAAAGCTTAGTAATCTTTGGAGAACGTGAGACGAAGCTAATCTTAAATCCAGCTAAACAAGAAACAATTGATTTTGTTACCGCGACGGTTGTTGAAATTATGACGAAATACGAAGTGGATGGCATTCATTTTGATGATTACTTCTATCCAACAAGATCACTTAACCCAGTTGGTGGTATGACAGGAATTAGTGTTCAAAAAGACGTGGAAGATTTGGACTTTTCAAGAAGAAGTGCAGCAGAACAGGTCCTATATCCAGATACTTCAGCAGGACGTGCTGCATGGCGTAGAGCTAATGTGGACAAAATGGTAAAGAGTGTAAGCGACGCAGTGAGTCAGTTTAACGCAACCTCAGGAAGAGATCGTCAAGTTCGCTTTGGAATTAGTCCAGCTGGAGTATGGGCACCAAGTGCTGCACAATGTCCTGGGGATTCACGTGCACAAGTTGGTGGAATGGATGTCCCATGTGGAAGCTATAGTTCTTATTTGGATTTGTATGCGGATACTAGAAAATGGGTTGTAGAAGAGTGGATCGATTACATTGTTCCTCAAGCGTACTATACCTTAGCATCAACTTATGGTGAAATCGCATCCTGGTGGGCATTACAAGCCAGAGGTACTAAGGTCAATGTATATGTTGGTATGGGACTTTACCGATATGGCGATTCCAACGGATGGACCGATACGACTGAAATTGTGAATCAGCTTAGGTTTAATCAAAATTATCCAGAAATTAAAGGAGTCATATTTTTTTCGTATAAAAGTTTGATCTCAAGTAATATTGCTATGAGGACAGCGGTTAACCGAATGAAATTACTTTGGACAAGAGCTACCTTTCTACCAGCATATTTAGCAGATGCCAAACCCGCCGGAGAAGTTCCAGAACTCTCAGGATTAAAATATACCAACAAAGCTTACTTATCGTTTACCGAAGTAGAGGATGTGGTTGGATATGTACTCTATAAATTTGGTACGAGCGAAACACCAGACTTTAACGATCAAAGTAGAATCGTTCAAGTGTTTCGACAAATAAACGGAAACGCATATCGTAATATTGTAGATGATATTTCGACTAATTCCGATGTAAAGTATTACTTAAAAGCAGTGGGAACAGATTCGAATATGTCAGTTGATACCACATCAGTAACGTATGCTACACTAGGACTAAATACAGCACCGGTAGTAAACTCATTTGAAATTGATCAATCCAATGCTCCATTTGCCAAAGGTGCTATCATTCGAATGACAGGAACTGTGAGTGATGTTGATGGGCAAAACTTACAACTAACAATGTTGTTCGCAGAAGATGGAGAAGACTTTAGACATTCTTACAACGTTACGAATAATAACAATACGTTTGAATTTGAATGGACAGCATTTTATTTAGCAATGCCAAATGCAAGATTTAAATTGCGAGTCTTTGATGGCGACATAACAACAGACTATATTTCTGATTATATGCAAATTGGAGTGGAAAAAGCCGCTAGACCAGTCTATTTGATTACAAATGCTACTCATAATACAATTACAATTACACCACAAAATGGACTTGAGTATAGTCTTGACAACATTAACTGGTCCGATGAGTTAGTGTATAGCGATTTAGAAAGCAACACAGCATATACTGTATATGCAAGAGTAAAAGCTACTCCACTTAATTTAGCATCCGATAGTTATAGTGTTGTTGTGACTACTACAAAAGCACCACAAAACTTAGTTGCACCTTTCAAATATGTAATCACCGATGATTCGATCCGTGTAGTACGTGAAGACAATACCATCATTGATGGTATTGAAGTATCGATTGATGGCATCCACTGGGTTACATCGGATACGTTTGTTGGTTTAGGAAGTAACACTTCTTACACATTACGATTTCGATTAAAAGAGACAAGCACACTGTTTGCATCACCAACAATTGAATACGGATTTACAACATTAAAACCAAGTGCAACCGCACCAACACGTATTGAAGTTGAAGTACGTGGCAATACCATCACAGTGAAATCACAACACAACGCAGAATACTCAATTGATGGAATCAATTGGACAGATAACAATGTGTTTAGCGGATTAGAGTATGAAACAGAATACACCGTACACATAAGACGCAAAGAAACTACAAGTCTACTCTACTCAGAAGCAATTAGTGAGACAGTCGTGACGAAGAAAGACGCAACACCTGCAATCATCATTACATCAACAGCGACTGTCGCAACCGGCGGAGCTGGAGCAGCAGTGTTCTTTTTCCTAAAACGCAAACGTTTGGGAGTGTAATATGAGAATACTGTATAAGTTAAATCAAGTTGATCCAATCACCTATTATAACTCAAAAAGAACCGTAACAATTGGTACAGACTATAAAAAGAAACGAAATGAATTTCGTGGTGTCTGGGTATCTACGGTTGCTAATATTGATTTACCAATCATGAAAGATATTGAAAGTTATCAAAACTATCTAAGAGATATTGTTAAGACAGTTGCATCCTACAATATGAACCGTATCATATTTCAAGTTAGACCAGCAAATGATGCATTGTATCAATCTAAGATCAATCCATGGTCAAGATTTATCACAGGTACAGAAGATGTAAACCCAGGATTTGATTTACTTGCTTTTATGATTGAAGAAGCAAAACAATACGGAATTAAAGTGCATGCTTGGATGAATCCATATCGTGTAAGTACACAAGATCTTACCAAATTGAATATGACAAAAGAAGAATATCTTGAAACCTTGTCACCAAAAAACTTCGCGCGAATCAATCCTGAAGAAACCATTGTTGACGGGATAAACAAAGTGATTCTAAAACCAGCAAGTCAAAAAGTGAGAGACTTCGTGTGTCAAACCATTATGGAAGTAATTGAACATTATGATATTGAAGGAGTACACATTGATGATTACTTCTACCCATATGCAAAAGTACCAGAATCAGAAGAATTAAGTGATTACGATGTTCAAAAATTAGATGGTGAGAGTTTTTCGGATTGGCGTAGACGAAATGTGGATATGCTAATTGAACAACTATCAAAGAACATTAAACAGTTTAATCAATCAACATCCAAACATGTAACGTTTGGTATTAGTCCATTTGCGTTGTTTCGAACCAATAAGAAGTTGCTTTCAACTGGTTGGGAAAAAGGTTCCATGAATCATCCAAACATTCTTCAGTGTTATGACGATTTGTATTCGGATATCTATAAGTGGATGGAACAACAATGGATTGACTATGTAGTTCCTCAAGCGTATTTCCCATTTGAACACGAAAAATTACCTTACGCAGATATCGTAAGTTGGTGGGCGGAACGTGCACTTGAAACAAAAACTACGATTTACATTGGACAAGCGTTTTATCAAATAGGTACAAACGATGTGTGGAAAAACACCGATGAGATTATCAACCAATTAATCTTTAATCAAAAGTACGAAAACATTAGTGGTTCCATCTTTTTCACATATAAAAACTTTGTAGCACAAGACAATGAGTATTTAACACAAGCTCAACAAAAACTTAAAGATTTGTGGAATAAATAAGCTAAAGACGAACCATCTGAAAAGATGGTTAGTCTTTTTTATGGTTTTTTCATAAAAATAAGGAAAAACCTCGGTATTACCTGTAAAAAAACTTGTAAAAAAGGTGTTTTTTTGGTATACTTACGTAGTAAAGTGGGACAGTGTTGTCCAATAATAAATAGGATTGGAGAAAGATTATGTATGTAGTTGTTCCCAGCGTAAAACAACAAAAAATGAAGCAGGGAAGTTTTAGTTTAAAAACCCAATATATGGTGTTTTTTAATAAAATGGCTTCGATAGCGTTTACCGAATTACAGACATTTTTACAAATACACGATTCAGAAGGATCTAAAGTTGATATCGACTTTATAATCGATGAAAGACTTCCTTTTGAAGGATACACACTTCAAATCTTACCAGATGTTATAAAAATATTCCATAGGTCCCAAGAAGGGGCTTTTTGGGCCGTTAAAACACTAAAGCAAATTATGACCCAATCAAGAGGCAATCAACTAGATTGTGTTGAAATCATCGATAGCCCTAGTTTTCGAATTCGTGGATATATGATGGATATCAGCCGCGATAAAATCCCATCCATGAAAACAGTGTATCAAGTGATTGATTTGTTATCTGATCTAAAATACAACCACTTCGAGCTATACGTTGAAGGATTCTCGTTTAAGTATCCTAGTTTTGAACACTTATATTCAAGTGATGATACTCCTGTGACCGTCAATGAATATAAACGCATAGAGAAATATTGTTACTCGAAGATGATTGATTTTGTTCCAAATCACAATGGATTTGGACACATGGCACAATGGCTTGCCAAAGATGAGTTTAAAGACTTAGCAGAAACTCCGGATGGATTCTTTATTTGGGGTGCACATAGAAAACCAAGCACATTAAATCCACTCGATGAACGTAGTGTTGAACTTGTGAAGAAAATGTATACCGATGCACTTAAGGCATCTAATTCTGCATACTTTAATATGAACTTTGATGAGCCGTTTGAATTAGGTCACGGCAAAAGCAAAGAAAAATGCGATGAAGTCGGCGTAGGTAGAGTGTATGTAGAATACATGATGCAACTATACAACCATTTAAAACAATATCATAAAACTCCAATGATTTGGGGTGACGTGTTAAACCACCACCCAGAAGAACTTGAACATCTTCCAAAAGATATTATTTTCTTAGATTGGGGATATGATATGGATTATCCATTTGATCGTAATTTAAAACGACTCGACGATGCGAAAGTCAAATTTATGGCAGCACCCGGAACATCAAGTTGGTGTTCGATTACCGGTAGAACATTTGACATGCTAGAAACGATTAAAAATGCAAGTTTCTATACAAAAAAACACAATGGGATTGGATTGCTTCTAACCGATTGGGGTGATGTCGGACATTTACAATATCAACCAATCAGCTACCCAGGAATTGTCTATAATGCTATGGAAGCTTGGTCTACGAGTCTAGGAAACTACAAACACATAGCTTATTATTTAGATAACTTTGTGTTTAAAGATTCTAATAAAATCCTCGGAAATCTACTTCTTGATTTAGGAACATACAACCGATATGAAAACCGCTATGTTTATAATGGAACCGCAACATTCCACAGTTTAATATGGGCAGAACATGGTGTCAAACAACAAAATCCACTTGAGTATTTTGTTGGGAAAATGAAACACAATGTATTTAAGCTCCATCAATACCAATTGATGACAGAGGAGTTTAAACTACAACTTGAACGATTAAAACGATCAAGCATGACTTGTGATGATTCAAAGACCATCATGAAAGAAATGAGACAAAGCATCTATCTACTCATGATTTTGCAAAAATTTATTATGACAATGAGTGATGAAATTCCGGTTGAAGAAAAGAAAAAGTACGTCAATGAAGTCATTGATAAACTTCCAAAACTAATTCACTCTCATCAATTTATTTGGTTACAACGAAACCGCAAAGGCGGATTAGAACGAAGCAAACAACGACTAGAAAATTTACTTGAGATCGCACGACTAATGGATCAATCCTTAAACAATAGTCATCCGGTTAAAGAAGAGGTATAAGATATGAAAAAACTAACATCAATATTAATCGTCCTGGCTATCAGTATTTCTATGTGGAGTATGATGCCTTTAGCAAAGACGGTGAAAGCAGAGACAGCACCGTCAGATCCGTATACATATTCGGATAGTACATATGATCTATATGTTCAGTCTCACCCACAAGTGTACCCCGATATCACACCAATCGTGATTCAAGCAGTCAACTACAATGTTGCATTAACCGATGCGGCAGTGTCGACGATTACGGATGAAAACGCTTCTATAGGAAGCGCTCTGTTAACTCCCGAACGTGGTGGAGTTACTTGGACAGTAAATGTGGCAGAAGCTGGATTTTACAACATATTGGTTCGCTATTATCCAATTGAAGGGAAAAGTTCTTCGATTGAGCGAAATGTGATTATCAATGGAGAAGTTCCGTTCACAAGTGCTCAAGGTGTTGTATTTCACCGTGTATGGGGAGATCGTGAAACCGAAGTAAAACTAGATTTGAATGGGAACCACATCAAACCAATTCAAATTGAAACTCCAATGTGGAGAGAAATTTATATTAAAGATGACTTAGGATATACCGTAGAACCATTTGTGTTTTATCTAAATGCAGGTGAAAATACAATTGGATTAGTAGCGATCAAAGAACCAATGTTGATTGATACGTTAACATTAACTTCCAAAGTAGAATATCAAAGTTATGAAACATATAAACAAGCAAACGCAAGTAAACCAGCTGCGACCAATCAAAGCATTCGCATTGAAGGAGAATCTGCAATTGCGAAATCTTCTCCAACACTTTATGCGATTACAGATCGTAGTAGCTCGTTAACAAGACCATATCATCCAGCTTTGATTCGATTGAATACGATTGGCGGAGACAAATGGAAAATCCCTGGCGATTGGATTACATGGGAATTTGAAGTAGAAGAAGCAGGTTATTACAACATCTCAATTCGTGCAAAGCAAAACCAAGTCCGAGGAATATTCTCAGGAAGAATGTTTTACTTAAATGGTGAAGTGTTGTTCCAAGAAATGACCAATGCTGCATTTAAATACAATCAAAAGTGGCAAATGGTAACGTTAGGGAATGATGTTGAAAACTATGAGTTTTATTTAACTCCAGGTAGACACACTTTAACAATGGAAGTTACCCTTGGCGAATACTCATCACTGATTCGAGAAATTGAAGATACGATTAATAGTTTAAACACTCTATATCGACAAATCATTCAGTTTACCGGTACAACACCAGATGCGGATCGTGATTATCAGTTAACCACAAGACTTCCTTATATGTTAGCAACATTCCAATTAGAGATTAATAATTTAAAACGAATTTCATCTGAGATTGAACGAATCTCTGGTGAAAAAAGCGATAAGACAGGATTGATTGATCGAATCGTTGTTCAATTAGAAGGATTTGTCAGTCGACCAAGAACCATTCATACCAGACTAAAAACATTAAACGATAACGTTTCTGCACTAGGTACGTTATTACAACAATTAAGAGAATTACCACTAACGATTGATTACATCATGGTACATACACCAGATGTAGCGTTACCAAAAGCAAACGAAGGATTCTTTGCTGCGCTATGGCATTCGATTCGTGCATTCTTCTATTCGTTCATCATTGATTATTCTGCGATTGGTGCAACTAGCGAAGCAAGCGGGAATCGTAGAATTGAAGTTTGGATGACCATGGGACGAGATCAAGCCAATGTTATTCGAACATTGATTGATGAAACCTTTACTCCAGAAAGTGGAATCATTGTCGACTTAAAATTAGTCGCACCTGATGTATTGCTTCGTGCAACTCTTGCTGGAAAAGGACCGGATGTAGCACTCAATGTGGATGCTACCTTACCAGTCAACTACGCGCTTCGAAACGCGGTATATGATTTAAGATTATTCCCTGATTATGAACAAGTTGCAACTCGTTTCCACCATAGTGCAAACGATCAGTTCTCATTCAACGGTGGAACATTTGCATTACCAGAACGACAAACATTCTTGATGATGTTCGTTCGGGATGATATTGTGAAAGATTTGGGACTAAAAATTCCAGATACCTGGGATGACATTATTGAAATTATCCCAGATTTACAAAGTAACCATTTGCAATTCTTCTTGCCAGTCAATGAAGAAGGTGCAACCGCATTAAACCCAATCTTTGTTTCCTTGTTATATCAATATGGTGGTGAACTATACATCAACGATAACAAAGAAAGTGGATTGTCAAGCGAAGCAGCGATGCTCGCATTTGAGCACTGGACCGAGTTTTATACCTTATATTCATTCCCTAGATCAGCAAACTTTGTAAACCGCTTCCGTAGTGGTGAAATGCCGATGGGGATAGCATACTATGATGCTTACAATACGTTAAGCGTATTCGCACCAGAGTTGCGTGGTAAGTGGTCGTTCTACCCAATTCCAGGATTACGTAAAGTAGACCCTGTAACGCAAGAAGAATACATTGATCGCACAGGTGTTGCTGTTGGTACAGGTGTTGTACTGATGAAACAAAATGCCATTCGTTCCGAACAAAAGAAAAACGATTCCTGGGAATTTATGAAGTGGTATACTTCAACCAATACTCAAGTTCGTTTTGGGCGTGAAATGGAAGGTATTTTAGGGGCAGCAGCAAGACATACATCTGCGAATATGGCAGCTCTAGAACAACTTGCATGGCCTGTAAAAGATTACGAAAAATTATCTGCACAATGGGAAACGATTCAAACATTACCTCAAGTTGCAGGATCATACATCAGTGGACGTGAAGTAGAAAATGCATTCCGTCAAACCATTAACAATAACGTAAATGCTCGAGAAACTTTATACGATTATGTTCTTCTCATCAATCGAGAAATTGACCGTAAACGTAAAGAGTTTGGCCTACCATTAGCTTAGGAGGTAGTCATGGCTGAGAATAAAAAAATGACCAAAGAAGAAAAAATAGAACTCAAAGCCAAGATTGCTGCGAAAAAAGCAGAGTGGGCGGAACAAGATCGCATCGCTGATGAAGAGGTAAAAGCGATTCTTGCGGAAATGTTACCGAAAGTTAACGAATCCAAAGCAAAATTAGCTACCCTTGAAAAAGAGTTAAAAAGCGATCCAGAAAATAAAACATTACTAGAAACGGTAAGAGAGTTTCGAAAACATCATGAACGATTGATGCAAAAATATCGTATTGAGAAAGAAAGGATATCGTTAACAAGAAAGCTAGAACGTTGGAGTAAGCGAGGAAGTCGTTTGAGAAGAGAACTCTTCATCAAACGTCAATATTACTACTTAGTAGCTCCGTATACTCTATTATTCTTAATCTTTACAGTAATTCCTGTATTGATATCTCTTGTTATCAGTTTCACTTACTTTAACTTACTTGAGTTTCCAACCTTTGTTGGTTGGGAAAACTATATGAGACTCTTTGTTGATGACAAAGTGTTTACCATTGCCATTCGTAACACGCTTATATTAGCGGTTGTTACAGGACCAGTTAGTTACATCGCCGCATTCGTGTTTGCGTGGTTGATTAACGAAATTGGAAACAAATGGTTGCGTTCGTTTATGACACTCATTTTCTACGCACCGTCGATATCCGGAAACGTCTACTTAGTATGGCGACTTATTTTCTCAAGTGATATCTATGGATATGCGAATGCATTCTTAATTCAATATGGATTTATCTATGAGCCAATCACTTGGCTTGCTGATCCAACTTATATCATTTGGATTATCATGATTGTACAGTTATGGTTGTCCCTTGGGGTAAGTTTCTTGGCATTTATTGCCGGGTTACAAACGGTAAATCGTGAATTATACGAAGCTGCTGCGGTGGATGGAATCAAAAACCGTTGGCAAGAATTATGGTATATTACACTACCTCAAATGAAACCTCAGCTATTGTTTGGTGCCGTTATTCAAATTACATCAAGTTTAGCTGTCGCTGAAGTAGCAACACAAATCGCAGGGTTCCCTTCGATTCAATACGCAGGACACACCATAGTTACCCACTTGGTGGATTATGGTTCCTTACGTCTTGAAATGGGATATGCATCTGCAATCGCAACCATTCTATTCTTATTTATGATTGGTGCGAACTTATTAATTCGAAGAGTATTAAGAAGGGTGGGAAGTTAGTATGGCAAGGCAACAAATGAATCTAGATGAAGAAAAACTAGTTAGCAGCGAACTTTCCAAGAAAGAACTAAAACTTCTTGCTGTTCAAAAGAAAAAGATGAAAAAATACGCCATCCGCGATGAATCAACGATGGGAAAAATGGAATTATTCCTATATCGTCTTGAAAAGAAACGTAAAATCAAAAAGAAGAAACGCGTTAGCAGATCAAAAGCAGGGGATTTGGCGTTATTCCTTGTACTTCTAGCCTTTGGGTTGTTTAGTGCATATCCTTTGATTTTTACAATCAATGCGGCATTTAAGCCACTTGATGAAATCTTCTTATTCCCACCACGATTATTCGTTCAAAATCCGACCATGAATAACTTTTATGATTTGGCAAGTTTGATGGAACAATCTTGGGTACCATTTTCAAGATATTTCTTTAATACAATATTCATTACATTAGCGGGTACGGTTGGGCACGTGTTTATTGCCTCAATGGCAGCATATCCACTAGCAAAACACAACTTTCCTGGCAAAAAATTAATCTTTGGTCTTGTTGTATACAGTTTGATGTTTGCACCGCAAGTAACAGCAACTCCAAACTACATCATTTTTAGCATCATAGGTTTACTAGATTCTCCACTTGCGATTATCGTTCCCGCGTTTGCGTTTTCGTTAGGGCTATACCTAATGAAGCAATTTATGGAACATATCCCAATGGAACTGATTGAATCGGCGAAAATTGATGGTGCAAACGAATTCCAAATCTATTGGAAAGTTGTAATGCCAATGGTAAAACCTGCCTGGTTAACCTTAATCATTCTATTATTCCAACGTCTTTGGACAACCGATGGTGGAACTTATATTTATAGTGAACAATTAAAACCATTGTCTTATTCTTTACACCAAATCATTGCTCAAGGGGTGGCACGTGCTGGAACATCATCTGCTGTATTGCTTATTATGATGGTTGTACCAATAACCGTGTTTATCCTATCACAAAGTCAAATCATTGAGACAATGTCCCATTCAGGAATGAAGTAGGAGGTTATCGAGATGAAAAAAATTATAACAACTATTTTAACCATTGCGATTATAGTTACTCTTGGTCAAACCAGAGTAAGCGCAGAAAGCTATATTTATAACAATTGGAATTCATCGATTTATTCCTCAGCTGGTCTTGCACATAAAGACACATTTTATGGTCCTAGCATTAAGGTTAATGCAACTGACTTTTTACGATTTGACACATTAGAAGATATGTCAATTCGTAATGGTAAAATTTATATCATTGATTCTTATGCGAAAACGGACAACATCATTAACTACTCAGGGACAAGTGGACAAAACGTTCGTGGAGTGAGTAGATTATTTGTGTTAAATGGAGATTTTCAATATGTGGACCAAAAATGGGAGTTTGAAATACTGCCAGATGCTCTAATAAAAATGGGGAATTTCTATCAAATGAGTACCGATGTAAGTGCAATCAATGCATTTACTAGAGACTTAAAATTCACTAAATGTCAATCAGATCTTACCAAAACTTGTGCAGTCTTAAATGAAGCACAAGGTGTACACGCAAGTGATGATGCAATTTATATCGCGGACACAAAGAATAACCGCATATTAAAACTAAACTTTAATTATCAAGTGGAAGATGTTTACTTCTCACCAACCGATCCAACATTCGCACAAAATGAAGAAGAAGCACAAGAAAAGCCAAAGTTTTTGCCTATCAAGTTAACAACAGATGTGGCAAACCGTGTTTATGTGGTATCTGATTCGATTTATGAAGGAATTGTTGAATTAAGCAATACGGGAGTCTTTAACCGTTTTGTTGGGGTGAACCGTGTAGCAGCGAACCCACTAAAAACATTCTGGACAAAAATCATGACAGAAGCCCAACTTGCGCAATTGACTCTAGACTTACCTCCAATGTTTACAAACGTGAGCATTGACAGAAAAGGGTTCTTGTATACAACATCGGTACCCAGCAGTGAAACACAAGTTGAAAACTTAATTAAGTTAATTAACTCATCTGGAAACGATGTGCTGAAGCGAAATGGGTACGTACCTCCAATTGGAGATGTTGAGTACTTAAGAACCTCACCTAATCCAAGATCCACAATTGGACCATCTGACTTAAGAGCAATTGCTGCTAACGATTATGGAATTTATACTGCAGTTGATCAAAAACGTGGAAGACTATTCACCTATGACAACGAAGGAAACTTACTATATATTTCAGGGAACAAGGGTGTTATGTCAGATGCGTTAAACCAACCTTCTGCGATTGCATATCAAGGTGACAATGTCATCGTATTAGATAAGGGTTCTAAGAGTATCATGTTGTTTGAACCAACTGAATTTGGGAAGCTTGTCAACAAAGCAACTGAACTCCATTTCTATGGAAGATTTGAAGAATCGAGTGTTTATTGGGAAGAAGTCGTAAAACTAAACTCCAACTATGAACTAGCTTATGTTGGAATTGGTAAGACTCATCTGCGTGAGAAAAACTACCGCGAAGCGATGGAAAACTTTAAACTTGGACATAATAGAGATTACTACTCAAAAGCGTTCCAAGAATATCGTGATGAATTATTAAAAGATAACTTCGATGTCATTATGACGGTTGCCATTGTAGCGATTGTTGCATTTGGCGGATTCAAATACTATAAATTCATCAAAAATAGAAAGAACACAATCAATGAGGATGAGGGGGTATTTGAATAATGAATAAGCAACAATTTATGGAAGACTACATTAAATTCCCAACCTACATCTTATTGCACCCAATTGATGGGTATCGTCGTTTCAAAGAAGAAAAGAAAGCAAAAATGTCAGTCGCACTTGTGTTTTTGTTTTTGGCAAGTATCTTATCGGTTGTTCAATTTCAAACAACTGGATTCATTGTTAACTTTAACAATCCACAAAATATGAACAGTTTAAGATTGATTATATATACCGTTGTTCCAATTGTGTTATTATCGGTTGCGAACTGGAGTGTAACAACGCTACTTGATGGAAAAGGAAAAATGAAGGAAATCTTTATGATGTTATGTTATTCCTTGTTTCCGTTCATCATTTTGGGATTTGTAAACGTCCTATTTAGTAACATCATTACCATGGAAGAAGTTGGATTCTACGGAATCATTGCAGGATTTGGTACGGTTTTACTAGGTTATATGGTTTTCATGGGACTACTTGTGTTACATGAGTATGGACTATTTAAGACGATATTAACTGTTTTAGCAACTGGACTTGCCGCTGCTATCATCTTATTCTTAGCGCTACTTATCTTTGACTTATCACAACAAATATATGGATTCTTCTATTCGCTTTATCGCGAAATAGTAACAAGATTCTTATAGGAAGGAGAGAATAATTTCATGAAGAAAAGACTAACATTCAAACGAATTTTCCTCCTTACTCTACTATTTTTAGTAGGTCTCTATACCGGAATCTATTTCCTAGGAGGAGCCAAACCAGTCAAAGCATCGTTTAACAACATTCCATTTTCAGAAGAAGGATTTATTCAAGCGATGGATCCTACAACAAAACAATGGAATTTAAACAATACCAACCGATTAGTCGCAACAAGTGATAACAATCGTTTCGAATTTCGATTTGATGAGCGTACAACCTACTTCAAGCTAGTGGATACCGTAACAGGAAAAGAATGGAAATCAAATCCATATGCGTTTACGCCACTGTATGCTGACCCGTATGCACAAATTGTTCCGGCGACTAGAACATTACAACGAAGTTTATTTTTAATTAACTATATTGGACCAAAAGGTGCAACAGCAGCCTATAACAGCCATGAGCATTCTGTACAAGTAAATACTGCAAGTAATATCTTACCAAGTTTTTCTGTGAAGTACATCGAAGGTGGCGTACAGGTATTATATGAAGTATACAAAAAAGGAATAGATTATACGTACTTCCCATTTAAAATCAGTGAAGCACGTATGAATGAGTTGTTTAAGGATCATGAAAACCTAACAGCAGCAGATTGGAACAACTTAACAACAAATTATTATGAGTTAGTTATCGATAATGTCGGAACGCCAGATGAACTTCGTTATTATAAGGTGCGAGGAATTGCATCCATAGAAGCAATCTCTGGGATATTCCGAACAAGATTATATGAAATCATGTATGAAAAAGCAGGCTATACAAGAGATGACGTTGCAAAAGACAACGCCGAATTTGGTGTAGAAGTTGCTCTTGAGCAACCTCATTTCCGTATTGGTATTCAATACTTAGTAACAAATACTGGTCTTGAAATTACATTAATTAACGACGCAATCATTGAAGATCCGAAATACCCAATTGCCTATATCGATTTATTGCCACACTTTACATCTGGTGATACTTCAACAAACGGTTATTTTGTAATTCCTGATGGCAGTGGCGCTATCATGGATTTCAACAATGACAAACAATACTATCCATCGTATACAAAACGTATTTATGGACCAGACAAAGCTTATATTGATTCGATTAAACCTGAAAGCCAAGAAAGCATCTTATTACCACTATATGGATTGGTAGATCAAACCAACCAAACCGGAATGATGGTAGTTGTTGAAAAAGGCGCAGGACAAACATATATTGCAGCCGATGTATCAAGAAGAATAGATTCTTTCAACCGAGCATTCTTTAAAGCATACTACCGAGAATCACAGTTTGTAACTATCGGTTCAGGGTGGCAACGACATGAATATACAAAATGGTCTACACAACGTATTGAAAGTGATTTCGTTTACAACTATATTGTGTTAGATAGCGATGAAGCCAATTATGTTGGTATTGCAAAAAAATATCAAGAAAAACTTATTGCAGAGCACAACTTAACTCCAATTGTTCCAAACAATCAAGTAAATGTTAACATTGAATTTATTGGAGCATATGGATATCGTCAATTCTTCTTAGGAATTGGATTTGATGCTTATGATTCTATGACAACTTACAAAGAAGCAAAACAAATTCTAGAAGAGTTACGAGATTTAGGAGTAACTGACATCAATGTCATCTACAGTGGGTGGCAAGAAAAAGGATTTACACAATTAAGTCCAAGGTTTGTTCGTTTAAGCAATCAGTTAGGTAATAAGAAAGCATTCAATGATTTCAAAAACTACCTGATGGCAAATGATTATGATTTATACATGTACTACCATTTTAGTGAGTACAACGAGTTTCATGAGGCATTTGGAAAAACTCACTATACCACAAGAAACGTTGGTGGTGACTATGCTGAGTTTTGGCCATACAACTTAGCAACAAACGAGTTTGACCGACAACGCGATTCAGCGGTAGTGTTATCTCCAAAATTCTATCAACACTTTATGGAAACATTTGCGAAAAACTACCAAAAATCTACTGGACTAGATTCTGTCAGTTTAGCTGGAATTGGGTCTGTATTAGCAGGTGATTACAAAAAACGTGCAGAGTTCTTCAGAGAAAGTGCTATAGTAGAACATATAAGCGCACTTGAACTTGCTCACGCAAAAGGCATTACAAACATTAACCTTTATGCTCCACTTGGATTTGCAATACCATATGCAAGTAGTGCATTAGAAGTTCCAAGTGAAACATCAAAATATGAAATATTTGACAATACGATTCCATTCTATCAACTTGTTGTTTCAGGATTATTTGAATATTCAGGATATTCTGTTAATGGAAACATTGAGCGTGGTGTTGATTGGCATATGTTAAAGACCATCGAAACAGGTGCAAACCTTTCGTTTATCTTATCTTTTGAAGATTCAAAGAAGTTAATCACAACAGACTATACACAATATTATTTTACATACTATCAAAACTGGTTAACAACGATTCAACAAATGACACAAGAATTAAACGGAATTGGTATTTTCGGAGGAACACTTGTAAATCATATCACACATCAAAATGGAGTATATGAAGTACATTATTCTAATGGAGTTGAGATTTTATTAAATTATAACAATATACCTGTAATGATTGGATCACACATTGTTCCAGCAACAGGATACAAGGTTATATAGGAGGGAAATGATGACTGAAAAAATCAAATTATCAGACCGAATCAAACATTTCTTCTCTACCTTGTTTGAAACTATTGATGTGTTTGTTCGAAGAACTTTACGTAGCATTGAACGATCGAAACCATATCAAATGGTGATAAAGGCAATTGGAACGGTATTCTTCTATTTGTTTTGGCCGCTTAACTGGGTCATTAAAAAAACATATGGAAACTTAAGCTTCCGAAAACAAAAGGTCGTTTGGGCATTTATATTCTTACTTCCTGTATTAACAGGATTCCTAATCTTATTCGCATATCCACTTGTAATGAGTTTGATTTATTCCTTTTCGGAAGTATCTGTTAACCCTCAAGGTGGCGGATTAATCATTACGTTTGGTGGATATATGGAAAATGATGTCTTTATTCAAGATTTCTTTTTCCAATACAAAGAAGCACTACTTGTCAATCCGAACTACCCGGTTGAGTTAGTGAACACCATTCAAACAACAGTAGTAAATTTAGTTGTTATTACCATATTCAGTTTATTGCTTGCTGTTATGTTAAATGGTAACTTTAGAGGTAGAGGATTTGTACGTGCAGTATTCTTCTTACCTGTTATCTTTAACTCAGAGGCAATCGACATGGCAGTAAGTGCTGCTGGTGGAGTGGATGCTGTGCTAAATTCAATGGGAACTGGAGCATTATCAGCACTATTCGACTTACGTCAGTTCTTACTAGGTGCAAACATTCCAGCAGGGGTAATCACCTTCTTAACTGGAATCACAAGTGCAATTTATCGTACGATTAGTTATTCCGGAGTTCAAATTCTCATCTTCTTAGCAGCCATTCAATCGGTGCCGGTTCATTTATATGAGGCAGCAAAAATTGAAGGTGCAACCGGATATGAGTCCTTCTGGAAAATTACGTTACCGATGGTTTCACCAATCATTCTAACAGTAGTTGTTTTTACGGTCGTGGATTCGTTCTTGCGAAGCTCGATCACACCAATTATCACAAGAATGTATAACTTACAAAATTATGGTCTAAATGCAGCGATGTCATGGATTTATTTAGCAGCATCCATTGGTATCTTAGCAATTGTGATTGGAGTCTTATCGAAGGTGGTGTTCTATTATGATGAAAGATCGTAAACCAGACTCACCAATGAAAAAGAATTTTAAAGAAATGAAACAAGCTGCTATTAACAAATACGAACAAATTAAAATTGATATGAAAAACCCAGTGAAAAAAGCCGTCTTATCGAAAAAGATTGCAGATCGTAGTTCAAGTATATTACGAGGATTTATTATCTTTGGGTTATCGTTCATTATTTTGTTCCCACTATTTCGTCAAATTACTCTTGCTTTGAGACATCCTACGGACTTAAACAATCCACTGATTATCTGGATTCCGGAGCAATTCTCACTACTGAACTTTGAAATTTCAATTAATATTTTAAGATATTGGAAAGCATTGTGGAATAACGTTCAAGTATCGACTATCGTTATGTTACTTCAAATTGCATCCACTGCATTAGCAGGATATGCCTTTGCAAGATTACGCTTCAAAGGAAGCAACTTATTGTTTTGGCTTGTGATGCTTACCTTGATTGTTCCTCCACAAACACTATCGGTATCGAGAATGTTATACTTTAAAAATTTTGATATCCTAGGAATTGTGTCACTATTTAATAACGGAGAACCACTAAATCTTCTTGGTAAGATTTCGACTCTGTATTTGATGGCAGGACTTGGAATGGGAATTCGTTCAGCACTATTTATTTATATCTTTAGACAGTTCTTTAGAGGTATTCCAACCGAACTTGATGAATCAGCACAAATTGATGGTGCCGGTGTGTTTCGAACGTTTTGGAATGTTATGTTACCAAATGCGCGAGGCGCAATGTTAACAGTTGGTCTATTTGCCTTTGTATGGCAATGGAATGATGTGTATTTTTCTAGAATTCTAGCAGTATCAACATCAAACTTCCCATTACTAACGATGCAACTTGCTAACACCTCAGAACGTTTATTACATTACTTGGTATTTTCTGGAATGGAAATGTTAGTAGGGCCAGATATGAGAAGAAATCCTCTTTTCGTGTCACTTATTTCAAACACTTCAGCATTCCTAATGATGTTACCAGTACTAATCGCATATTTATTTGTTCAAAAATACTTTGTAGAAGGTATTGAACGAACAGGAATTGTGGGATAAAACCGATATATAAAAAATAAAGGGAAGTGAAGAAACATGAACATGGAAAAATTACTAAATAGCAAGATCTATCACATGTTAGATTTTGCTATGCGATTAGTGATTCTGAATGTGCTCATTGTGTTCGTATCACTTCCCTTATTTACATTATTAGCTGCAATTACCTCCGGTCACACTGTTGTTCGAAAAATGGCAGAAGACCGCGGTACTAGCATTTTTAAAGAGTTTTTTAAAATGTTTATTCAAGTATTAGGAAAAACCGCAATCATATCACTACTAATCATTATCATATTATTGGTGTTAATCAACAGCGGATTTTTCTTCTTTCAAACATTGGGGGATGGACCATTATATGTGATTGGGTTTCTATTATCTGTATCCACCGGATTTGTTGGAGTTGCATGTTTGCAACACTTGCCAATTGTGATATCTTATTTTCCAGATCTTAGAACAATTGATAGTATAAAGTTAATGTTTTTGTTTAGTGCAAAATATCCTACGTTAACAATCTATTTACTATTACCTATTGTTGTATTTTTGGCACAAATTGGAGTGTTCTACGGCATTGTTGCCTTCTTTGGGTTTTCACTACCAATCTATGTTGGATATTTGTTAAGTTACCGATCATACCGTGTTATATATGAAAAAAATAAAGGAGATTAAAAATCAAATGAGAAAGAACTTTTTAAAAGTATTATTAGCAGCATTTACGTTTGCGTTAACGGTGCTTACATTTCAAGCATCTGCAAACTCAATGAATGTTGTTGACTTTCTAACACAAGAAAGAATTATCATGACAGAAGGGATTGAACTTCATAAACGTACTGCTATGACAGCATTTAATGGAAATTTAGAAGACAAACGATCCCAAAATTTACAAGCATTGATTCGACCAGCTGATTCTGGTGGAACAAAAGTCGTAAACTGGAGCAAAGGAACTTCAGGAAGCTGGGGACTAGCAACGGTTGCAGCTATCGCAAGAGATTATGAAGAAAAACATCCTGGTTGGATCGTATTAGGTGGGGTTAATGGCGACTTCTACGGAATCAATCCTCCAAGTGCCAATTATGGAGAAACCAATAATACTAACGTTGCCTCAGGTATGGTTTTCCGACCTGAACACGGTCAGTTCGTATTAGGTTTAAAGGATGATAGTAGTTATGTTTATGGTAAGCCTGGATTCAATACAACAATGACATTGTCAATCTATAACGAACTTGGTGGGTTAGTATCTGAGTTTCCAATTAATAAAATTAATACCACACCAAATGCAAACGAAATAGCAATTATTTTTAATGATATTGCTGATCCTACTACAATTAATACAACAGGAGCGAAAGTATTTAGTTTTACGAATCAAATGTATCGTAGAACATTTGACAACGATCCAAGTCCTTCCCGCGTACACCGTTATTTAGCAACAGGAAATGTTTCCACAATTGTTGATGATGAAGCTTTAACTGCAATGGCAAAGCCAGAGTTTAAGTTAGTATCAAAAAACGCTACTGTAAACACAACACTTCAAGCTGGATACAAAATCGTTGCACAAAACAAACTGACTGGAACATTTGCTGATGTCATTGATGCAACAGGATACTCACACCAAGTGTTGGTAAACGGTGTTCCACAATTTAGTGGTAGTTCAGATGCATTTATTAAAGGTCCTCATCCAAGAACAGCGATGGGATTTAAAGCTGATGGTACTATGGTGTTGTTAATGGTAGATGGTAGAGCATCCACAGAACAACGCAATGGAGTTAGTTTATTTGAGCTTGGTGAACTGTTACGCAGATTTGATTGTGTTCAAGGATTTAACTTTGATGGTGGTGGGTCATCCTCTCTTGTTGTTCGAAATGATGCCGGACAACTAGTTACTGTCAACTATCCATCCGATGGGTTTGACCGCAGTGTAGCAAATGCATTTTTAATTGTTACACGTGATCCTGGGATCAAAGTAGAAGAAATTGGCGATACCTATGTAAAAGTTACAAATAAAACTCCAAATGTTGCTAACAACGGAGTTATTTCCAATGTAAGAGTAACCATTGATGGTGAAACTAGAACTATGGTTGGTGATGAGCTAATATTTGATGGACTAACAAGTAAAATGGATTACACATTGAGTTATGCGTATGATATCGTAGAACCAAATAGAACCTTAAGCGCAAGAGGAACTCGGTTAAGTTTTGATACAGGTAAATTAAAGCCTACTATTGAGGGATTTAACTTTTTATCACCAAATGCCGCTAACGTAACACTGAGCTATATGATTAATGACATCGATGGAGCTATTATAAGTAAAAAAATACTCTACGCTGATAAAGAAGTCATATTGCCAAACTTAAGTGGAAATATCACGATTGAAGATTTTCCAAAAGGAGAAGCGGTTCAGTATAAAATTCAAATCACATATAGTCATGATACCTTAGATGAAAAAGTCTTAACACTTGAGTCAGAAGTCTTGTCGATGACAAAACTGAAAGCAATCCCTTCGATTGGAGCACTTACAATGGGAACTCCAGAAGGATCGAATGTTGGTATTAATTATGCGATTACAGATGCTGATCAAGCTGCTATTACCAAGAAGATTCGAATCAACAATGTGGATTATCCAATCACGGATAGTTCAGGCACATTTACGTTTGATGCTTTAACCAAAGGAAATCCGTTTAGTTTCCAATTGATTTTGGAATATAGCCAATATACAGATGGATCAAACCCTGTTGTGATTAACTCAAACACGCTTTCGTTAACAATTGATAAATCAGCACCAACAATTACCTCATTTAATCTTGTAACAAATGATACAGGAAATTACATCTTAAATTATCAAATAGCGGATGTGGACTCAAGCATTACGGGAATTGTTTTAACATATGGAGATCAATCGATTCCACTTACCAATTTAAGTGGTGAAGTTGCCCCTACTGGATTGGTTGAAGGGGTTGAGTATGACTTTGTACTAACCGTTTCTTACAAAACAACAACAGCAGGTAACACCCTTACTATTACCGACAACGAAACTTTATATATTGAACCAGCTGGACTTCCAACTGGTGCGATTATCGGGATTGCTGGTGGAGGTGGTCTTGCGATTGCTGGAGCAGCATTGTTCTTTTTATTAAAACGTAAAAAATAACTATAACAATATTCGTGGTAAACCCTAGAATCATTTTAGGGTTTACCACAAACATAAAACAATATAAAGATTAAATAGAATGGACCTATTTATGAGTTTCGACAATCGGTTATAAAAACATCGGATTTTAATCAGTTATCATCGTGTTTTGATAAGCGATTGTTATTTTTTTGCATGTATCATAAGTTGAAGTATTGTTCTTCATGTGAGATATCATTCTCCAAATGTAATACAAGCGAAAAGTTACAAAAAATAAGGAGAAAGAAATGAAAAAAAGATTGTTACTAGTATGTCTTATGACATATTTATTTAGTTTATCCATTGTTGGATTAAAAACAAATGCCAACTCAATGAATATTGTAGATTTTTTAACTCAAGAACGAATCGTTATGACTGAAGGTATTGAACTTCACAAACGAACAGCCTTAACGGCATTTAACGGAAATCTAGAGGACAAACGACCACAAAACATACAAGCGCTCATTCGTCCTGGAAACTCAGAAGCAACGAAAGTTGTAAACTGGAGCAAAGGGACCGATGGCAACTGGGGACTTTATACAGTTGCACAAATAGCTCAAGACTATGAAGCCAAACATCCTGGTTGGATTGTGCTAGGTGCAGTGAATGGGGATTTTTATGGAATTAACCCGCCAGATCTTCATTATGGCGAAACCAACAACACCAACGTTGGTTCTGGAATGGTATTTAAACCAGAAGTAACAGGTGGTATGTCAGTAATAGGATTAAAAGAAGATGGAAGTTATGTTTACGGAAAGCCAACTCATAGCGCTACAATGACACTGTCAGTGTATGATAGTTTAGATCAAATCATCGCAGAATTTCCGATCAATAAAATCAACCAATCCCCAAATGCAAATGAAATCTCGATAATCATGAACGATATTGCTGATCCTACAACTATTCAAACCGAACAAGCCAAAGTCATTAGTTTTACGAATCAAATGTTTCGTAGAACCTATGATAACGATCCAAGTCCAAGTCGAGCTCATCGATATCTTACTACAGGTATTGTATCGACAATTGTTGATGGTGCAGCAATCTCTACATTAAATCGTCCCGATTTTAAACTCGTTTCAAGAAGTGAAAATTTGAATCAAGTGATTGCATCGGGTCAAAAAATTGTGGCACAACACAAGTTAACCGGAGCGTTTGCTGGTGTCACTGATGCTACAGGATACTCACATCAAGTATTAATCAATGGTGTTCCTCAATTAAAGGATAGCAAAGAAGCTTATGTACTAGCACCAAATCCTAGAACAGCAATCGGATTTAAGGCAGATGGAACCATTATTTTGTTAATGGTTGATGGTCGTGCCTCAACAGAACAACGCAATGGTATTACGATGTTTGAATTAGGTGAACTTCTTAGAAGATATGATTGTGTGGATGGATTTAATCTTGATGGAGGTGGTTCATCTTCACTTGTAGTAAGAAATGACACAGGTGGTTTTACAACAGTGAATTATCCATCCGATGGGTTTGATCGACGTGTTGCAAACGCACTCTTAATTGTTACTAGAGCCCCTGGTATTGAGATTGAAGAAATCGGAGATACGTATGTCAAGGTAACCAATAAGCAACCAAATGTTGCAAACCAAGGTGTGATTTCAAACGTTCGCATCACTATTGATGGTGAAACAAGATCCATGGTTGGAAACGAACTCATTTTTGACGGACTCACAACAAAAATGGATTATGTTTTAAATTATACTTATGATATCGTAGAACCAAACCAAACGTTAAATGCACTTGGGCACCGAATGAACTTTTCAACCGGTAAAATCAAACCTTCCATAGAAGCATTTCACTTTATGAATCCGAACGCTTCAAATGTTACAATCAACTTTGATATCAATGACCCAGATCAAGCTATCATAAGTAAAAAAATAGTATATGGTGATTCTGAAGTAGAACTTTCTAACTTAGTAGGGCAGATTATTATAGATGATTTTCCAAAAGGGGAAGCCGTCAACTATCAACTAGTGATCGAATATAGTTATGGTACAGGAACGGATGCAACATATACTGTCGAGTCTAACTTCATAACCACAACAAAACAAAAGTCGACACCAAGTATTGTGTCGTTTTCGTTAGGACAAGCCGATGGGGATACACTTCAACTGAACTATGAACTAAACGACATAGACTTAGCCATCGTATCAAAATCAATCAAAATTAACAATGTAAATTACCCAGTGACTACTGAATCATTTTTGTTCGAAGAGTTGTTGAAAGGGAATACGTATCAATTCCAACTGGTTGTTGAGTACAAAAGAACAACATCAAGTGAACCTATTACGATAACTTCGAATCAGCTAACACTAGCTAGACCAAAAGATGCACCAACAATTGACCAATTTGAAATCATCAAGTTAGAGTCGGGAGAGACAAAAATTGTATACAGTGTAACTGATGTTGATGCTGCCGTAATGGAAATAGCTATCGTAAAAGGCACTCAAAAAATAGTTGTAACGAGTAACAGTGGAGAAGTGGCATTGACTGACTTAGAAACGAACATGGAGCACGAATATAAGATTGAAGTAATTTATCGATTATTAGAACAATCTAATCCAATGAAGATTGATGCGAAAGATTCTATCTTTATTGAAGCTACTGGACTATCAACAGGAGCAATCATCGGTATTGGTGGAGGATCTGTTGCAGCAATCGGTTCCGCATTATTCCTAATATTAAAGCGAAAGAAGTCATTGATATGAAAAAATCCTTTACGATAAATTGCAATCGTAGTTTTGATGACATTCATAATTACGGTACACAGTTAATTGAGACTGGAATTTATCAAGCATGTGAATTATTTTATCCAAATCCACAAGATTTGGATCAAACCATGCGCTATTCAGCTAATATAAAATGGTTACAATTTACATATCCAAATATTGAATTTGTGTTTCACTTACCTTTTTCAGAAGAATATAATATTGGAAATGGTGAAGTAGATTCGGTATATAGGTTAGAACAAGCAATTATCTATGCTTCTAGTTTTGGAGTGAAGCGAGCAACGCTTCATCCGGGGCGTGCAAAAACTTTGGAAACAAGAGAAAAAGATATCAAAGTAGCAATTAAAAATATAAAGCAAATCAAAAAGTTTGCTTCACAACATAACATTACGATAATGCTTGAAAATTTGGTAAGTCCTTTCGAATTTATGACGACATTAGATGAAATTATCTATGTGCTTCATGAGTGCCAATGTGGATTTACTCTAGATGTTGGGCACGCAGCTGTCTCTGGCTTGGATATCAACGAAGTAATCCACAAATCAAAAGAATATATGATGCATACACACATCCATGACAATCATTGTGAATCAGATGAGCATCTTCCAATCGGTAGTGGAAACATTGATTTTAAATCCATTTTACAGACGATGCAAGATACGAACTATAAGTATTTATATGGTATGGAAGCACTATTTACCACATATGAAGATTTAAAACTGTATGCAAAATTACTCGATAATCAAATAGAGGGAGAATGACAATGAAAGACATCAAACATATGACTCTAGAAGAAAAAATAGGACAAATGGTTGGATTTGCTTTTTATGGAACAACATTTTCAGAAGAATTACGAATCCAACTTCAAGAATTAAAAGCTGGACTTGTTATCTTTTTTAAAGACAATGTTGGTACACTAGAAGAAACGCACAAGCTAATTCAAGATATTCACAAAGCAGCAGATATTGCTCCATTTATTGCTTTAGATCAAGAAGGTGGAATGGTGACACGAGTAACAACAGGTGTTGTTCAATCTCCTGGAGCTATGGCGATGTCTGCAAATCAGTCAACTCATGATACTTATTTGATGGCAAAAGCGATGGGAGAAGAACTTAGAGCTTTAGGGTTCAATTTTAACTTTGCTCCAGTTGCAGATATCAACAACAACCCAAGCAATCCCGTGATTAATGTAAGATCTTATTCGGATGATCCTAGTGTTGTTAGTGAGTATGTAGTAGCTGCGATGAAAGGGTATCATGAAGCTAATATGATGACTTCGCTCAAACATTTTCCAGGACATGGAGACACGAATGTAGATTCTCATATTGGACTTCCTACCGTTGATTTTGATTTAAAACGAATGTACGAAATCGAACTTGTTCCGTTTATGAAAGCAATGGAAGCAGGAGCTCCAGGGATTATGTCGAGTCATGTACGATTTCAAAGCATTGATCCAAAATTTCCAACGTCTATGTCTAAAAAAGTATTAACCGATCTTCTCCGCAACCAAATGAAGTTTGATGGTTTAATCGTTACCGATTCTTTAACAATGGGAGCGATACATCGCAACTACACATTAGAAGAAATTGTGTTACATGCGTTTAATGCTGGTAATGACATCTTAATTACATGTGGTGCAAGAGACATCAAAGCACAACGTGCTTTTATTGAAACAGCAATCCGCCTCGTGAAAGATGGTCAAATTCCGATGAGCCGGGTTGAAGAATCAGTGAAGCGAATTTTACGGTTTAAACAGGAGTATCGAGTAGAAGATCAAACTAGCGATTTTAAACAAGTGATGGAAAAAATCGGAAAGCAAAAAAACCTATATTTGGCAAAAAGTATTAGTCAAGGATCGATTACACTCGTTAAGGATTCAAACTCGCTACTACCTATTAAAGAAAAAGAACATGTATTAGTGGTGTTTCCTATCATCAAAGTTGTGACGTTAGCAGACAACACGCAAGGCGAGTTGACGAGTCTTGTCGATTATTTAGGACAATACCGAACGTGTGACAAACACTATATTAGTATTGATCCAACAGAGGAAGAATCTAAGCGATTATTGGAAATTGAAACACAATACGATAAAGTAATATATTGTAGTTACAATGCGTTTTTATATCCGAATCAAAGTAGATTAATCAATTCCTTGAAGAACCCAAATGTGATTGTTGCATCGATGCGTACACCATATGATATTAACGCTTTGCCAAGCATTAATACGTATATTTGTTGTTATGAGGCAAGTCCATTGTCATTTGAAGCATTAACAAATGTATTAATAGGTAGTAATCAACCTACTGGAAAATTACCAATCAAATTATAAATAAAGGAGGTGAAAAAATATGAATGTCATTTTCGTAAAAGATTATCAAGAACTTAGTAAAGTCGCTGCTAACATTATCGCAGAACAAATTCATCAAAAACCAAATAGTGTGCTAGGATTAGCAACAGGGAGTAGTCCAATTGGAACATATCAAGAATTAATCAACATGCATAAACATGGAAAATTGTCGTTTAAAGAAGTTGTAACATACAACTTAGATGAATATTGTGGAATTTCAAAAGATCATTTACAAAGTTATTACCGCTTCATGCATGACAACTTGTTTCATCATATCGACATTAACCTAAGTAATGTGCATATCCCATCAACAACATCTGATGACTTACAAAAAGAATGTAGTGCGTATAACAAAGCATTAAATTCAACTACAATCGATTTACAACTATTAGGAATTGGATCAAATGGTCATATCGGATTCAACGAACCAGGTACTCCTTTTACTCAAGAAACATTTGTGGTTGAACTTACTGAAAAAACAAGGATGGATAATAAACGTTTCTTCAACTCACTTGAAGAAGTACCAACTCACGCCGTTACAATGGGTATAAAAAACATTATGAATAGTGAAAAAATACTAATGCTTATTTCAGGTTCCTCAAAGGCTGAGGCAGCTTATAAACTGTTAAAAGGCGAGGTAACAACAGACTTTCCTGCATCGATATTACAAAAACACAAAGATACCATTGTTATAATCGATGAAAACGCTGCCAAAATGTTAAAATAGTATTAAATTGAAATTTGTTTATTTATTAACTATTGATTTTCGGTACTATCAATGATATAATATAGTAGCAAACGCTTTCAAATATATTTTATAATAAGGAGGAAATATTATTTATGAAAAGAGTTTTCGCGTTTTTAAGTGCATTTGTTTTTGCACTTGTACTCTTTGGAACAACAACATACGCAGCTGATCCAGAACCAGCAGCGGGTAAATTTATTGTTGATCCAACTCTAACAGCGGATGAAATTCCGTTGTATGTTATGGACAGTATTTATACTACTTTCCCTAACTTCTATGATCATGTTGCGAAACCAGACACGAAATATCAAACCGGAAGATTATATCCATGGAATGAAACAAGAATTTTGGTTCCACAATATGCACAAGGTGTACCAACAGGTAAAACATATTCAGTTTACTTCACAGGTGGATTGACATATCAAGACGCTAATGGTGCTCCAATTAACCAAGCAGGTAACAACAGACATTTCGTTACCGCTACAATGAATGACAAAATCGTTTACCAAACAGGTTTTGAAGCTTCTGAACCAGCAGCATTCGCAGCAGCAACCGTTTATAATAACGCTGTAGCAGCTACTCAAGGTACAGGAACTCAAACTTGGGATATGGTTTTTGGTACAGTTTCTACTACTGGTGCTATTATTGGTACCCAATCAGCTCAAATGAGATGGTATGTAGCAACTCCGGAAGCTCTAGGATCTTTAGTATCAAACTTTACAGTTAACAATGTTGACAAAGTTATTTTCAATTCTGCACAAACTGAAGGATTAAAAGTTAAGGTTTCTCATTCAGTTGATGGTGGAGATTTTGTTGGTGCTCAAGTATTTGAACCAGCTTTAACTTCTACAGAATTCACATACAATGTTAACAAAACTGGTGCAGTTAAAATTAAATTTGAAGTTGAATTACCAGCAGTTCTTCCAACTGCAACATCTCGTTTATACATTGATAACGTAAGAATTATCAGTGGTAAAGAAGGTGCAACTACAGCGAACCAATCTGCTCCTGCAAGTGCTTCATTATCATTCTTGAGAATGAACAACTTAGGTGGAGATGTATGGTACAATACAGTTCACGAAACTAACAACAATGCAAATATCGCTTACTTACTATTCTCAAAAGAAGGTAAAGCATTACGTGGTATTGCTCCTGTTTCATCAATTCTTGAAAAATATTGCTACGCAGCAGCTCCTGCAACTGGATTAATCGAAGTTACAGAAGAGTTTACTGGATGCGAAATGTTATTAGATGGTGAAAACAATCCAATCGGTCCAAAATACTTCTCAGGAAGAATCGTATGGGATGCACAAGTTAACCCAACAGATCATCCAGACAAATTCAATGCCAACGGATATCTTGGTACTGACTGGGATGCTAACAAATGGGATTATTATGATGCAGAAGCACAAGTTGCTTACTCATTCTACGCTGGTGGAGATGCAAACTATGGTGTTATGACCGCAGATGAAATTGCATTCCACAATGCACAACCTGCGAATGCAGCTAATCAATTAGCAGCAGGCGTACGTCGTCAAGTAGTTCAATATTTCAATTTCCCTGACAAAGCATTGTTCTATTCATTCGCATTCTTAGATAGAGGAACTGCAATGATGGCTTCTTACTTAGATATGTATTGGACAGGTATGAAACATGGTCGCGATGCAGAATACAATATGCAATTTAAGACTTATGATTTCAGTCCTCAAGCTGTATTACCAGTTAACTCAGGTGCATTAATTCCTATGGAAGGAATCACTCCAGTTACTATCGAAGTATTACAAGGATCAACATTTGTTCCAAGAAATAACGTTAACTTTGATGCTCTAGGAAAATATTGGGGAACTCCTAATGATTTCACTGGATATGTATCTGATTTAACAAAATTACAACATACAGTTACAGTTAATGGTGCAACTGTTGCAATGCCATCTAGCTGGACAACAAAACAACAAATGATCGATGAGTTCTATGCAGAATGGAACGCATGGGTTATTGCTAACCGTAGCGACCGTTATGGACCAGGAAAAACAATTGAACTAATCACTCCAGCTAATGCCTATGCAGAACGATACTCAATGATTAGTGAAACTTCTGGTGCAAATATGTGGTGGCATCATGATAGAGCTGCAGCACAAAAATGGATGTTCTTAATTACATTTATTTCTAACGTTCGTGCTTCTCAAGTTCCTGCTTTAGCAACAGCGGCATTCAACACAAATACTTTAGCTGCAGGTGTTTCTACATCTTCAGGTACAGTTATGAATGAATTACTTGCTTACTTTGCTCAAGAACACAGAACAGCATGGCCTGCAACTTCTAACTATACAACTGGTTACTCAACATTGCCAGGTGCATTGTCAGTTAACCCATTAACATACTCAATCGATACTACTGGAAAAGCTCCAGGGTACATGTATAACCTTGATTGGAGAACTAAAAATACTGTTACTGGTACAGAATTCACATTAAGAATTAAATACGTTGTAACTAACGTTTATACTCCAAGAATTCAAGTTAATAATCTTGCATTATTAAAATCACAAGGTGATGCATTCAATATCAGAAGTATTGCTACAGCTACTGATGGATACGGAAACGATATTTCTCAATACTTAGTATTCTCAACTGATAAAGAATTCAATGCAAAAGCATTACAAGCTGGAACATATCCAATCACTATTTCGATCGTTGATCAATACTTTGGAATCAAACGAGCAGAAAAACAAGTATTCTTAAAAGTTGCTGACTTAACTGCTCCTGTTGTTTCTACTAGAAATCTAGTATTACCATTTGGTGCATTGTTCAACATTCGTGATGGATTCGTAACTGCATACGATAACGTAGACGGTAACTTATTAGGTGCACAAGATTTCAACCCATTCGTTGAAATGAGTGATCCAATTCCTGCTAACCGCGCTGGTTTATATGTAGTTGAATACGAAGTGTATGATAGAACTGGTAACTCAACAAGCGGTGTATTCACTGTTAGAGTATTAGCAGACTTCAACACTCAAATTATGGATAAACTTAACACATTAAGCACAACAGCTCAAATGAACACTATGAAGACTGAATTATTAGCTGCTCTTGCTACATTAGAAAGCGGAACAGAAGCTGATATTCTAGCTGCTAGAAATCATTTAGCAACATTGATTGGTGACTTAGGTGATGATGTTGATACATCTGTTACTGGAGCTAAAACCGCTCTTGAAACATTAATCAACAATATTCTTGGTGACTTAGAAGTAACAGTTGTTGAAGCAGTTGAAGCAATTCCTGCTCAAGACAATACTGCTACAATCGTTACTGGATCAGCAGCAACCGTTTCATCATTAGGTGTTGGTGCCGGTGTTATCATCTTATTATTAAAGAGACGTTAATCCGTAACACATAACAAAATTTGAAACGAAGGGAAGATGGAGATAACTTATCTTCCCTTTTCTTAAGAGGTATGGAATTTAAAAGAATTGAAAAAAAGTATAGTGAAGAAATGATGAAACTATGGAATCATGAATTTAAAAATGATTACCCATTGACCATTGAACTCATCAACCGAAATATATTTGATTGTACTAATTTTGACATGGAGTCATCAATATGTGTATTTCATGATCAAAGACTCGCGGGTTTTCTCATTGGCAAAGTATGGAATGAGCATTACGCGATAAAGACGTATGAAAGCATTGGATGGTTGAGTTTAATTTATGTACATCCGGAGTATCGAAATCGAGGAATCGGAACAAGAATGTACAACCAATTTGTTACTAAAATGAAAGAATATGGAAAGAATACAATAATGGTTGGAAAAGACCCCAATAATTTTTTCCCAGGCATTCCCAAAGAAATGAAACAACATTATCAATGGTTCGAACGGAGAGGCTTTGAACTACACAGAGATACTTATGATTTGATGAGGAAAATAAATGATGGCTCAGAAATGATTAAGCTACCGGACAATCCTTATCAAATACAGTACATGAATGAATCAACGTTTAAGCAAACGATTCATTTCATGGAAAAAAACTTTCCCGGAAGATGGACATTTGAATTAATTGACTACATTCACAAAGGTGGTAGTGGGAGAGAATATTTACTGTTAATCCACCAAAACACAGTAATTGGTTTTTGTCGCATCAACGATTTTGACACCAAAATTATTAATTATAATATGACATGGAAATCACTATTCTCAAAACCTGGTGGTATAGGTCCACTCGGAATTGATGAAGCCTATCGTAAACACAAATTAGGATATTACGTAGTTGCGTACGCAACCAACGAACTAATCAAACGAAAGGTATCAGATATTGTCATAGATTGGACAAGTCTAATCTCCTTTTATGAAAAATTCGGGTTTTCTATTTGGAAAACATATCGTTATGCACAGTTTTCATTAACAGACTCAAAAAATGTGTAATATTTTATCAAAATTTCTTTTAAAAAAATGCAATATATGGTATCATTATATAGAACTAAGTAAACGCTTGCTTAGGTAAGAAAAAATTATAGGAGGAACATGTTCGATGAAAAAATTATTTGCTTTAATAGCAGTAATGTTATTTTCAGTAGTGCTAATTGCTTGTGATAACACTCCCCCAGTGGATGAAGTCACAGTGACTGGTATTACAATTACCGCTCCGACAAAGCCGGTATATAATATAAATCACCAACTGGATTTAACTGGTTTGGTTGTAAAAGCACAAAAATCAGATGGTACAGAAGTTACTTTAACATCTGCTGATTTTACTGTTTCTGCATTTGCATCCGATACACAAGGTGTAAAAACAATTACAATTACTCATCTTACGTTTTCAAGAACGTTTACAGTAACGGTGAACCCACCAATTGACGAAAATGCGGAAGTTGTTAGTATTTCTATTACGGCACCGACAAAGTTAGTTTATCAATTGAGTGAAACATTCAATGCTGCTGGACTAGTTGTTAAAAAAGTATATGATGATGATACAGAAATTACTTTGTCTGCAAGTGAGTACACAGTAACTGGATTTGATTCACTAACAGCTGGAACGAAAACAATTACGGTAACCTATGAAACATTTACAGCAACATTCACTGTAACAGTTGAAGAAGCTGGTGGAACAGATCCAAACTGGAATTGGGATTTCAATCAAGTTGGATTTGATGGAAAAGGAATGAACATCAATATCGCTGTTGGTTTAACAACAGAATATGACCCATTTGATGCGAACTTCTCAGGAACTAGAAAAACAGATCGTCAAGCTCACCAAAGAGCTTTAGAAGCTGCATACAACGTGAAATTAAACTACAAACAATATGGAGATGAAGCTGCATGGGGACCAAACCGTGTGAATGCGATTATTGAAGGTCACATCCAAAACAATCGTTTAGCTGATATTTATTTATTAGCATCAGCTTGGGTACCGACAATTGCGAAAACTGGAGCAATCGTTCCATTACAAGAATATTTCTTAGATTATGATTATGAACAAGCAAGACCTTATCGTCAAGCTTCTACATATAGAAGCCAAGTTTACGGATTCTCACCCGGGGACCCTAGACCTGATATGTTTATGTACTTTAACGTTGACTTACTAGAAGCTGCAGGATTACCAAATCCGGCACAATTATGGTTAGATGGTCAATGGGATTGGTCAACATTTATGGCGTTACTAGCACAAGCGAAAAACTCTCCAGCTCTAGCAGGAAAATATCCATTTGGTGGAGATTCTGCTGAAGTTGTTATGGGAATGGTTACCTCTCATGGTTATAACTTCATAAACCCAGTAAACTATCAATTATTGTTAGCTTCTCCAAATGTTTATGGTATTGTAGAAAAAGTACAATCCATTAAATCATTAGGATATTGGGAACCAGCTCCTGAACAAACGGTATCAAGCGATTTTAAATCAGGAAATACATTGTTCCATTCAGGTGACTTATGGTTCTTAGGAAGTTCAATGAGATTCTCTAATGACATCACATTTGAAATTGGTGCAGTTCCATATCCAACTCGAGATGGAGATGCTCAAGACAAATTATTCCATAAATTACCTATCTTAGGTTTAGATACTATGGGTATTGCTAATATTACATCTGGTCAAAACGGACTTAACAGCGAAATCTTATTTAACATTCTATATGATCTATACATGGGAATGAGACCAGCAAACGAAGGTATGACTAATGATGAAGTTTATCGTACTTATCTAGAAGGTAAATTCGATAGTGAACTCTATGTGGATGCCATCATGTCAGTGCAAGAACCAACAAAACAATATTTTGAACTAGTACATGTTGTTTCAATGTCAATCGGTAATGGTTCGCATTGGACAAATTCAACGACCGGTTTCTATCCATTAATGAACCGTATCGTGTATAACCCAGCGACGCAAAACGCGCGTGTTGCTTTGGAGGCAGTTGCTCAAGCATATCGTGATGAGTTAGTGAACTTAGGATATACCGGATAACAAAAATTACTCAAGGTATGGGGTTTCCCTCATACCTTTTTTGTTGCCTTTTTCAACTTTTTTTCTATGAAAAAGGGTTGATTTGTGATATAATATTACATATAAGGAAAAGTGTTGTCATATGGAAAAAATGGTTAACAGCAAAGCATATGGATTCTTTGATTGGGTCTTTCGATTGATCGTCATTAATTTACTAACTCTACTATTATCTTTTTTTGTGGTTACAATTTTACCTGCGATAGTTGCATGTATGAAAACATTAAAAGAGTATGCTAGTGGAGAAACGGAACAAGTATATAAAGTATATTTTCGAAACTTCAAGTTGTATTCGGAAAAATCCTTTTTTATTTGGCTCATTTTGCTAGTGATTATTGCAATCTCCTTTATTAGCATCAATTTTTATGTTGGTCTTGATACATCGAATTTATTTTCGAGTGCGGGGTTCTATATGATGCTTTTTATGGTAATCTTAATCATATTGATCCTGTTACATCTACCACTCATTATTATATACTTTCCTTCCTTTACAATTATCGAAACGGTTCGTGCTTCCATATTGTTAGGCGGAAAGTATATCATTACAACAATATTATTACTTATAATTTTAGTTCTTGGTGTGATGATTCTACCAGTGTTACCCATTTCTGTTTTAATTGGAATATCGTTACCATCCTTTATGGCATATAAGTTAACAAATCCGATTTACACATATTTACAACAAATTAAATTTGAAGAAAAATATCACGAAGATAGAGGAGAATAATTATGAAAACAGTATTAGGAATCGAACGAGTTGATGAGTTTCGTCAACTATTTGACAACAAACGAGTTGGATTGATAACAAATCCAACTGGGATTGATTCAAATTTCAAAACTTCCATTGATATCTTAAAGGAAACAACCAATCTGGTTTCACTTTTTTCTCCAGAACATGGAATCCGTGGGAACTTACAAGCAGGAGTTCATCTTGATACTTATGTGGATGAAAAGACCAACGCAACGGTGTTTAGTTTATATGGAAAAACTAGAAAACCCAATGAAGAAATGATGTCTACTCTTGATGTGCTAGCAATGGACATTCAAGATGGAGGATCACGTTTTTATACTTACATCTATACTATGGCTTATGCAATGATGGCATGTAAAGAATTCGATAAGGAATTCGTTATTTTTGATCGGCCAGGACCAATTGGAGTTAAAGATTTTGAAGGAAATATTTTAGACATTGAGTATCGCTCGTTTGTTGGATATTACCCAATCTTGCAACGATATGGTATGACGATTGGCGAACTTGCTTATATGTTTAATGAAGAATTTGGAATTGGCTGTAAACTTCATATCATACCTATGAAAAACTACAATCGTGATATGTTATATAGTGATACCAAATTACCATGGGTAGCACCATCTCCTAACTTCCCTACTGTGGAAACAGCGTATGTGTATAATGGGACTTGTATTTTTGAAGGTACGAACTTAAGTGAAGGTCGCGGAACTACAAAACCATTTGAAATTGTTGGAGCACCATGGATTGATGGCTTTAAATACGCTGAAGAACTGAATAAGTTAAACTTACCGGGTGTATACTTTAGACCGTTTTATTTCACACCTATGTTTTCTAAGTGTGAAAAAGAACTTTGTGGTGGTGTTCAACTTCACATACTAGATTTGAAATTATTCAAACCAGTGAAAACTGGATGGGCGATGCTAAAAATTGTTCGTGATATGTATCCAAACGACTTTAAAATCAATGCCCCATATGTTGAGGGAAGACCCTGCATGTTAGATTACAACACAGGTGGAGATTTTATGCGAAAAGATATCCATACACTTGAAGAACTTTTCGCAATAATCGAACGTGATACAGCAATATTTGCTAAAACACGTGAAAAATATTTACTATACTAGAGGTATGATATGAAACATTTTGAAGATATGACGTTAAGAGAAAAAATCGGCCAGATGATCATGGTTGGTTTTGATTCGCTTACCATTAATGATCACATTATGAAAGCGGTTAAAACAGGAAAAATCGGGAATATCATTATATTTGCTCGTAATTTTGAATCCGTTGAACAACTGTATAAATTAAATAAAGATTTGTATAAGTTAGTAAAAGAACAAACCGGTTTAATACCTTTAGTAAGCATTGATCAAGAAGGTGGAATGGTTACAAGAATCACTAGTGGTGCAACATTTTTGCCGGGTAATATGACCGTTGGTGCAACAAAAAATTTAAAATATGCTTATGAAGTAGGAAAGATTGCTGGAAAAGAACTTTCTACTCTTGGTATCAATATGAATTTAGGACCTGTACTTGACATCAATAATAACCCAAAAAATCCTGTGATCGGGGTGAGAAGTTATAGTGATGATCCGGTGCTAGTCTATAATTTGGGTGTTGAGTACATTAAAGGATTACAAGAAACAGGTGTTATAGCAACTGCGAAGCATTTTCCTGGTCATGGAGATGCTACAGCTGACTCACACTACTCAAAAACCATCATCAATCACACACAAGATCGGTTAAATTCAATGGAACTGGTTCCATTTAAAGCAGCAATTCACCATGGAATAAAAGCGATCATGTCAGCACATGTATTGTTTCCCGCATATGAACCATCAGATTTGCCAGCAACACTATCCAAGAATGTACTTACAACCCTATTAAAAGAAAAGTTAAAGTTTGAAGGTTTGGTTGTAACCGACTGTATGGAGATGAAAGCAATAGAGTCGTATTACGGAACCGAAGAAGCCTCGATATTAGCAGTACTTGCTGGTGCTGACCTACTTTGTATTTCTCATACATTAGAAAAACAATTAGCCGCAGTTGAAGCGATTGAACAAGCGGTTATCAGTGGTCGAATCCCAATGGAATTGATTGATGCTTCTGTAAAAAAGATAATCAATGCAAAAATTGATGTGTATGAAAACTCATACAAAAAGTTTATTTATGGGAATTTAGAATATGCGAAAAGCATTGCTTACGACCAAGATGCTAAAAATTTTGCTCAACGAGTTGTCGATGAGTCTTTTACATTGTGCAGAGGAAAGAGATTTGAAGCAAGTGATTCTGTTTTAGTAATTGCTCCTGAACCATTTGCGACAACGATTGCAGATGAATCAGTAAAAACTAGAAGCTTAATCAAAGAAATCAAAACACATATCCCAAACTTTGATACTGCAAAACTGTCGACAAACCCAACTGGAGCAGAAATCGAAGATCTTGCCAAAAAAGCAAAAAAATATGAAAAGGTAGTCGTTTGTACATATAATGCAAATATTTATCAAAAACAAATTAGTTTAATTTATAAGTTAATCAAATCTGAATCAGAAATTCATGTGATTTCTATGCGAAATCCGTATGATACATTGTTGTGTCCTGAAATCAAAAACTACGCATGTGTGTATGAATATACTCCCGCATCAGTTGCGACTGTAATCAAGTATTTAAAAGAAGAACTTGATCCTGTTGGACATATTCCAGTCAACTTAAGCAAAGGAATTACAACCGGTGTATCGGTCTATGTCGGGTTAAAAGAATATTCCCTTGAAAACAATCTAAAATATTTAGAAATGGCTAAAAATGCTGGAGTAGATATCGTATTTACATCAGCCCATATCCCAGAAATGTCTCCAACGTTCATGACAGAATTAGAGGAAATCATCAAAAAGACAGAAGAACTCAACTTAAAATTAATCATTGATGTTTCAAAACCTACATTTCACTTACTAAAATTACCTAAAAATTTATATGCAATTCGGTTAGATTATGGTTTTAGCGAACAAGAAATGGTTGACATGACTAAGACATATGATTGTTTTATCGAATTAAATGCATCTACGATATCTCCGGAGAAATTTGAACGAATGTTAAGAAGAGGTCTCAATGTTAACAAAATCCGAATAGGGCATAATTTTTACCCTAAGAAATATACTGGATTATCAAGACAAGATATTAAAGAGAAAAATGAGTATTTTTCATCTTACGGAATATCAATATTAGCGTTTGTACCATCTGGAAATCAAAAACGCCCACCAATTTATGAAGGGTGCCCGACTGTAGAGTCTCACCGCGATATTATACTCGAATCTGCGATTCAAGAACTACATGATTTCGGTGTAAATGAGATTTGTTTCGCAGATGCATATGCCAGTGAAGAAGAGATTAACATTGTGAAAAACTTTGACTACACAGTAGTTCAGCTACCAACCAAACTTTTTAATAACTTAAGTGATCGTGAACTCGAAATTATCATGAAAAGACATCGTAACCGAACAGATGAATCTCCATACATGAAACGATCCACACTAACTAGAATCACAACTTCATATGACCATATTGAACCAAACAATACGTTCACAAGACATGTGTGTTCAATTACAGTTGATAATAAACTATATAGTAGATACCAAGGAGAGTTGTCTATTATCAAACAAGAACTCCCTTCAGATGAACGTGTAAATGTGGTTGGATATGTATTTGATTGTGAGTACTTGCTTGAAAAAATCACACCAGGTAAGCCTTTTAAATTTATAATCAAGGAGTAAATCATGCAACGCTGCATCATAGGAGTGGATGCTGGAGGTACAAAAACCACCATAGCAGCATTCACAATGGATGGAAACATTATATATCAAAAAAATGCTGGTATTGGTAGTCCAGCAACAATCAAAGAAAAGGCAATTGAAAATATTAAAACAGGATTAAACGATGTGATCTCCTTTATCAAGGAAGATTATCAGGTTTGTTATATACAAATGGGGATATCCGGAGTTGGCGTGCTTTCGAACAAAACTAGTATTGAAACAGAGTTATCTAACCTTTATCAAGCTCCGGTGGCAATGGATAGTGATGCCGCTATTGGACTATATTCCATTGTTAAAGATGTTCACAAAGAAGGAGTGCTGGTGTTAGCTGGTACCGGTAGTGCAAGTTACGCGGTTAACAGTCAAAATAAAATGCTTCTAATAGGCGGATGGGGTCATTTACAAGGCGAAGAAGGTTCAGCTTATGCTGTTGTAAGAAATCTAACATTAAAGATGACACAGAAAAGTGATCATGGTGAAGAGTTTTCTGACTTTGAAACAACATTCTTAAAAGAGTTAAATCTTGATGATGTAACTGGTTTAAGACAACTATTCTACTATAATACCAAAGATCATATCGCGAAATACGCTCAAATCATATCAAAGTATGCAAATGCTGGATGCGATGATGCAATCGCGGTTTTAAAAGATGCAGGTAAAAAGCTGGCAGGATATGTCGTATATCAGTTTAAACGATTAAACCTGAGTGAGAAAACAGTCATTGGTTTCAGAGGAAGTTTTGTCACAAAAGCACCTTTTGTCAAAGAAGAGTTTCAAAATGAATTAGATAAATATCATTTAAAGTATACCATTATAGAAGAACAAGTTGATCCAGTTTATGGAGCATACTATTTAGCAAAAACGAAATTAGGTGAGTAATCATGTTAGCCATTGGTTTGATGAGTGGAACATCACTAGACGGCATTGATGCGGCTTTGGTGAGGTTTTCCAAAGGAAACGTAACGTTAGTAGAGTTTGTGACGATGCCAATTCCAACAGATACAAAAGAACGTATTTTGAAATGCTTAAGCAAAGACACTTCGAATGTCCAAGACATTTGCAGTCTTAATTTTGAACTAGGTTATGTGTTTTGTGATGCTGTTGATTTATTACTTAGAAAATCAAAAAAAGAATACAAGGACATTCAGTTTATTGCATCCCACGGTCAAACTATATGGCATAATCCAAACCAAATGGATGGATATTTTTCTTCTACCTTACAAATCGGAGAACCCTCCATCATTGCTTATCAAACCAATGTTGATGTTATATCAAATTTTAGACCAATGGATATGGCTGCTGGTGGTTTAGGAGCACCTCTAGTGCCATTTGCTGATTTCTATTTGTTTCGAAGTGCTGATAAAAACATTGCCTTACAAAACATTGGTGGAATCGGCAATGTCACATATTTACCAAAAAATGCTAGCCTAGATCAAGTATTTGCATTTGATACAGGTCCAGGAAACGTACTTATCGATTTGGGTATGAGACTAATGTTTCAAAAAGAGTATGATCAAGATGGCCAAGTTGCCAGATTAGGTTCGGTCATACCGAGTTTGTTAGAGGAGTTGATGAGTGATACATATTTATCACAAGTACCGCCTAAAACAACGGGAAGAGAAAAATACACACTTAGGTTTGTTCAAGATATTATCGATCGAATAAACCTATGTAACTATAGAAAAGAAGATATCATCACAACACTAACTGAGTTCACTGTTCAATCCATCATCACAAACTATCAAATGTTTTTAGATGATGTCAATCAAATCATAGTTAGTGGTGGTGGAAGTCACAATCAATACATTATGAACCGATTGAAGAATCATTTTGGATCAATTGTGACCACACCCGATGAAATGGGTTTTTCAAGTGATGCAAAAGAAGCCGTAGCCTTTGCGATACTTGGATATCAAACATTAAAAGGGTTGCCAAGTAACGTAATTAAAGCCACTGGTGCAAAAGAATATTGCATCTTAGGGCAAGTTACAAAAGCACCAAGGAAATAAAAACGAGGAACCATAGAATGAATGTAGATTTAAAGAAAATTACAACAGAAGGAAGAAACAGCAATACCACAAATATTGATGTTCAATCCACCATTGACATATTGAAACTAATAAATAACGAAGACAAAACAGTCCCGTATGCTGTAGAAAAAGCACTGACTCAAATAGTACCACTCGTTGATCGAATTGTTGAAGCATTTCAACAAGGAGGAAGATTGATCTATATGGGAGCTGGAACAAGTGGTCGAATTGGAATAATCGATGCTGTGGAATGCCGACCAACATTTAGTGCACCAGATGACATGGTCATGTGTTTGATGGCGGGTGGAGAAAAAGCACTCATAAAAGCTGTAGAAGGAGCAGAAGATTCTATAGAATCCGCGGTTCACGATTTAAAACAAATTAATGTAAGTAATAAAGATGTTGTGATTGGTATTACCGCTAGTGGTAGAACACCTTACGCTGTTAGTGGAGTAAAATATGCAAAATCAATTGGAGTTGCAACTGGTTGCATTACAACAAGTGAACACAGTGAAATAGCAAGTTGTGTCGATTATCCAATTGAAGCAATCACAGGACCAGAACCATTAACTGGTTCTACTAGAATGAAATCAGGGACAGCACAAAAACTTATCTGCAACCTTATTTCGACGACTAGCATGATTAAAATGGGTAAAGTTTATCAAAACTTAATGATCGATGTACAACCTACCAATCAAAAACTTGTCGTTAGGGCTCAGAACATTGTTATGGAAATCACTGGTGTTAGTAGGGAAGATGCAAGACTAGCAATTGAAAAATTTGGTTCTGTAAAAAAAGCAATCTTTTCGATTATGACTGATATTGATTCAACTGACCAAGTAAATTACTATATGAATCAAGCGAATGGTCACATTCGAAATGCGATAAAGTTGGTGAACAAATGATTAAGCATATTGAGTTAGTTGTGAATCAGAAAACAATCAGGGGATATCTTGATTTGCCAAGTGAACATCCAGAATCCATTGTCGTGATGCTTCATGGGTTTACTGGGCACAAAGTTGAAAATGGGTATGCATTCCGCACATTATCTCGAATGTTATCAAGAATTAATATTGCGACACTTCGAATGGATTTTTCTGGTAGTGGTGATAGCGATGGGGAGTTTCATGAGTTCACGTTTTCAACCGAATGTGACGAGGCAAAAGCAATGATTGAATATGCATTATCCATCTCAAAAAAATTATCAATTCTAGGATTTTCTATGGGTGGAGCAGTTGCCTCTGTTGTATCGCTAGAATATATGAATTCAATTCATAAATTATTATTATGGGCACCAGCAGGTAACTTAAACTTAATCGCAAAGCGAATCAAACAATCAACAAAGCCTACAGCAAACCAAACATTTGATATGGGGGGTTATGAACTTAGTCAAGCATTTTGTGACGAAATTGAGAATTTTGATATCTACCAAAACATCTCAACCTATACTGGTAGTGTGCTGATTATCCATGGAGAAAACGATCAAGCAGTTGAACTATCGTTTGGTCAAAAGTATCAAGAACACTACCCAAATTCAACTATGAAAATAATCTCAAAAGCCAATCATGTGTTTTCAAGTTTGGCATGGCGAGAAGAATTATATAATCTATCTATACAATATTTAAAGGATTAATCGGAGGAACGACATGAATATAATTGTCTGTATCAAACAAGTTCCCGCATCAAGTGATGTACAAATTGACCCTGTGACAGGTGTTTTAATTCGTGATGGGAACAATACAAAAATGAATCCATATGATTTATATGGGATTGAAACAGCTCTTCGCATCAAAGAACAAACAGGCGCGAAAGTCTCTACAATCACAATGGGTCCGCCATCTGCGAAGGCAGTATTAAACGAATCTATGTGGATGGGATGCGATGAAGGAACGCTGATTTCGGATCGAAAATTCGCAGGAGCAGATGTCGTTGCCACCTCATATACCATTTCACAAGGAATTAGAAAAGTAGGAAAATTTGACTTAATCATTTGTGGAAAACAAACCACTGATGGAGATACTGCTCAAGTTGGTCCTGAAATGGCTGAGTACTTGAAGATACCTCATGTTTCATATGTTGACCGTATTATTGAAATCAAAGAGAACTCAATTGTAGTAGGGTTTACGATGGATAAAACCGTTGAAATTGTCGAGGTAAACTATCCGTGTCTAATCACGGTAGACAAAGGAATCTATACTCCAAGGCTACCATCGTTAAAGCGCGCAAACCAATTAAAAGATTACGAAATACGAACTCTTACATTCCAAGATTTTATGGATCAAGATGAATATCATTATGGGTTAAAAGGATCTCCTACTCAGGTAGAACGAATGTTTTCGCCAAGCAAAAATACGGATAAGATTATGATTACGGGTACAAATGAAGAATTAAGTGCTAAGTTATATGAAAAGTTAAAAGAGATTAAGGCAATATAGGTGAGACGATGGCAAAAATAGTAGTAAATCAAACATTAGTCAATAAACAAGTGACAGAAGATCTTATTAAATTATGTCCATTTAATGCCTTTGAAGTAGTAAACAATGAACTAATCATTAACGCAGCATGTAGAACATGTAAACTTTGTGTCAAACGCGGACCAAAAGATGTTTGTACCTTTGTTGAAGAAGAAATTAAGAATAAAGTGAATAAGGATGAGTGGGTAGGGGTTGCTGTTTATATGGAACACGATGAACACAAAATACACCCAGTGTCGTTTGAATTAATAGGTAAAGCGAAAGAACTAGCATCTGTGACAAAACACCCAGTGTATGCGGTTCTCATTGGGCATAATACAAGTGTATTCCATGACGAAATTTTAGCATATGGTGTTGATAAGCTGTTAGTTTATGAACATGTTGCACTAGCACATTTTAATGTAGAACGATATACAAATGTGTTTGAAGATTTCATAAATCACCAAAAACCAAGCACAGTGTTGTTTGGTGGAACGAGTCTAGGTAGAAGCTTTGCTCCACGTATCGCAGCAAGATACTGGACAGGATTGACCGCAGACTGTACAATGTTAGATATGAAACCAAATACCGACCTAATTCAAATTAGACCTGCGTTTGGTGGAAATGTTATGGCACAAATTATTTGTCCGAATCACCGTCCACAAATGGCAACCGTTCGCTATAAAATCTTTAAAATGCCAAAAAAAGCAGACCCTATCGGGACGGTTGAATATCAAATGGTCGATCACATCGATTTTGATTCCAACATCAGTTTAAAAAGCGTAGACCACAAAGAAGCAAACATTGATATTAGCGAAGCTGAAGTTATTGTTGCTTGTGGAAGACCGTTTAAAACAAAGGAAAATCTTGAAATGGCATATGAGTTAGCGGATTTACTTGGTGGTAAAGTTGCTGTTACAAGACCGCTCATTGAAGCAGGATTGGTTGATCCCAGAAGACAAATCGGATTATCAGGTAGAACAGTAGCTCCAAAACTAATTATCAATTTAGGGATTAGTGGAGCAGTACAGTATACTGCAGGAATGAATGGTTCAGAACAAATCATTACAATCAATTCAGATCCACATGCATCTATTTTTGATATATCACATTATGGTATTGTTGGTGACGTCTTTAAAGTTGTGCCAAAGTTAATTGAACAAATCAAAAAAGGTCAAAGCATTGTTTAAGGGGGATTCCAATGTATAAAAAAGTAGAACAACAAGATGTTTTGTTTTTACAACAGTTACTAGGTGACACAAAAGTCTTTCACGGAGAAGCAATTAGTGAAGATTATGCGAAAGACGAACTAGGTACCATCAAATCACTACCAGAAGTCTTGGTATTTGTGTCTACTACAGAAGAAGTAAGTCGTGTGATGAAGTATGCAAATGCAAACCACATTCCTGTTGTAGTGCGTGGAAGCGGGACCGGACTTGTGGGAGCATGTGTTGCGATTTATGGCGGTATCATGATTGATACAACAAAAATGAATAAGATTTTAGAACTTGATGAACATAACCTTACGTTAACGGTAGAACCAGGTGTATTGTTAATGGATATCTATGAATATGTAGAACCAAAAGGATATTTCTACGCTCCAGATCCAGGAGAAAAATCAGCAACGATTGGTGGCAATATTGCAACCAATGCCGGAGGAATGCGTGCAGTCAAATATGGCGTTACTAGAGACTGGATTAGAGCTCTAGAAGTGGTACTGCCAACAGGTGATGTTGAAATGTTTGGTCGAAAAGTTGTAAAAGACTCGACCGGATATTCATTAAAACATTTAATGATTGGTTCGGAAGGAACTCTTGGTATCATCACCAAAGCAGTACTAAAACTTGTTGCTAAACCAAAACACGCGATAAGCATTCTAGTACCATTCGAGTCGATTGAAAAAGGAATCGAGTCAGTTCCACATTTGATACGTTCAAAATCAAATCCAACAGCGATTGAATTTTTTGAACGAAAAACCATCTTGTTTGCAGAAGAATTTTTAGGAAAGAAATTTCCTGACACAAGAAGCAATGCATATATTTTGTTGACATTTGATGGATCTAACGAAGAACAAATCAAAACAGCTTACCAATCAGCAGCTGATTTATGTTTAAATGAACTTGGTGCACTTGATGTGCTAATTGTGGATACTGAGGAAAGAAAAGAAGCTGTATGGAAAACAAGAGGGGCATTCTTAGAAGCCATCAAAGCATCAACATCTTTTATGGATGAGTGTGATGTCGTTGTTCCACGTAGTGAGGTGGCAGACTTTATTAAGTTTACGTACGAGTTATCACAAAAATATCAAATTCGTATACCAAGTTTTGGACACGCAGGCGATGGGAACTTACACATCTATATTTGTCAAGATGAACTTGATCAAGAAACGTTTGAGTCCAAATTAAAACTCATTTTTGATGAAATGTACAAAAGAGCATCAAACGTTGGAGGGTTGGTTTCTGGAGAACACGGTATTGGATATGCGAAAAAAGACTATATGCGTAAGCAACTTGGGGAAGTGCAACACAAAATTATGCTAGACATAAAAAAAGCATTTGATCCAAATAACATACTAAATCCTGGTAAAGTCGTTTAATATAACAAAAAAGACGCGAGTTGCGTCTTTTTTTCTTGACTACAACATACAAATTAATTGATTTTTTATAGCCTTGTGATATAATTTATTTAAAGGAGATATCTATTAGCAAGAAAGAGGAGGTGATTCTAATATGAAGAAAATAGTGTTTATAATGTCAATTATGTTACTTGTGCTTGCGGGATGTAGTACAAAACAAGAATATGTTAGAATCACGTTTAATACTGTTGGTGGTAGACCTGTTGATGATATTGTTATGGTAAAGGGAAGCAAAGCAATCGGTTTACCTGTACCTACGAAAGTTGGTCATACCTTTGCTGGATGGTATCTTGACAATCAATATAAAGTGCGTTTTGATGAATCAAAGGTAGGGACTGAATCCGTTAACTTGTTTGCGAAGTGGACAATAAACACCTATACATTATCATTCAACTCAAATGGTGGGTCAGAAGTTGCTCCAATTGTTGCTTTGTTTGATTCATTTATCGTAGAACCTGCACCTCCAGTCAAGTATGGTGCAAACTTTGGTGGATGGTTTATTGATGTAAATTTCATTTTTGAATTTACATATTGGAGAATGCCAAGTTCTAGTGTAACACTACATGCCAAGTGGATACCTAACTCACACGACATATAAGAAAAAGGAAGGATTGTTAGTCCTTCCTTTTACTTTCTCCCTAAGCCGATTTTTTTATAAACAGCTTGTAGCTTGAGTCCAGCAATTTGCCTAGCACGTTCTGCTCCGCGATTCAAATAAATGTCAAGTTCTTCACTTGTGATTAAAGATTTGTATTTATCTTGAATCGGTGCCAGTTCTGCAACCACGATTTCCGCCAAATCGGACTTAAACTCTCCATATCCTTTGTTGATATATTCATCTTGGATGGATTCGATCGATTTTTTTGTGATAGCTGAATAAATCGTTAAGAGGTTCGATATGCCTGGCTTGTTTTCGACATCAAATCTAATAATTCCTTCACTATCTGTTACAGATGACATTATCTTTTTACGAATAATACTTGGTTCATCGAGAAGTGATATGTAGGATTTGTCTAACTCATCTGATTTGGACATTTTCTTTGTAGGCTCTACTAAGGACATGATTTTAGCACCTTGCTTTACAGTTAATGGTTCTGGAACTATAAACGTCTTACCAAACCGATTATTAAAGCGAGTCGCTAAATCTCTCGTTAACTCAAGATGTTGTTTTTGATCATCCCCAACGGGAACATACGTAGCATCATACAACATAATATCAGAAGCCATTAATGCAGGATAGGTAAACAGCGCGGCTGTCACACCAGCAACTTGCTTTTGCATTTTGTCTTTGTACTGTGTCATTCGCTCTAGTTCGCCCATATAGGCAGTAGTTTCCATGATATAGCCCAATGCAGAGTGTTCTAACACTTCGGATTGCACGAATAAATTGACGCGATTTGGGTCTAGACCACATGCAACATAAAGTGCTGCCAATGAACGTATGTTTTTCTTAAGTATTAGTTTTTCTTGAGGGGTTGTGATTGCATGAAGATCAGCAATAAAGATAAAGAACTCGTAATCACTCATTTCCGTTTGAAGAGCAACGAAATTCTTTAATGCCCCTATGTAGTTACCAAGAGTAATAACACCTGAGGGTTGGATTCCAGATACAATAGTTTTCATTTGTGTTTCCTCCTATAAAAAAAGTCCTTAGAATCACTCTAAGGACGAAAAATCGCGGTACCACCTTAGTTCGCCACAAAAAGCGCACTCAACTTGCTGTTAACGCCAGCATACGGTAGGCATTTCCTCAACTACACTCAAAGGTCCATTCATTATGATTGTCATATTACACTCACACTATCTGTAATTCGCTGTGATAACAAGGTCAATAATTACTTATCCTTATCAACGTTTTATACCTTATTATAATGAATTTTAGCAGTTTAGTCAATAGAAGATTAAATACAGAAAGAAAATGATTATTTAGCGTTTTTATCAAAAAATCCAAAAAACACAATGTAAGCGTTTCAACAAACGAAAAAAGAGCATAAAACCGAGAAAAAACCATGAAAAAGCGTTAAATGTAGCGTTTACATTAAAAAAAATGTTGACTTTATATAAAATCAGTTGTATAATGTGATAAACACTGTGGTGTGTTTGAAAATCATAAAAATAGGAGGAAACATTTTATGAAGAAATTGTTTGCCGCATTGGCAATACTATTATTCTCATTTGGTTTAGTTGCATGTACAACTGAAGCAACAGAAACAGGAATTACTGTTGTTGCACCAACTAAATCTGTCTATGAATTAGACGATGAGATCAATCTAACTGGTATGCTTGTAAAAGTTGCTATGTCAGATGGTACTGAAGTTGTATTGAGTCCAGACAAATATACTGTTACAGGATTCACATCAGCTACAGCTGGTCAAAAAACTATTACTGTTACATATGGAACTTTCACAGCGACATTTGTAGTAACAGTTAACCCTGCTCCAGATCCTGAAGCAGTTCAAACAGGTTTAGAATTAACAGCAAAACCTACTAAATTATCATACGCAATGTTCGAAGATTTCAACGGTGCAGGTATGATCGTTTCTAAGGTTATGACAGCTGGAACAACTGTTACAAAAATAGCTTTAAACCCTGAAGATTACCAAGTTACTGGTTTCAGAACTTCTGATCCAGGTGCTGTAACTGTAACAATCGCTCAAGGTGGATTCTTAGTATCATTCGAAATTCTAGTTACGACTGCAATTTCAAATGCTGCTGGAACATTAGTTGTTGGTACACCATCACTTAACGGTGACTTCATTGCTGGTTTTGGTAACAGTTCATATGACAACTGGGTAAGAAAACTTATCTATGGTTATGGAACAATCGTTACTACTCCTGGTGGAGATATCGTCGTTAACCCAACTGTAGTTGCAAATGCTGCTACAATCCTTAATACTGCTGTAGTTGATGAAACAACAGGAGACAAAACTTACACATTCGAAATTAAAACAGGATTAAAATATTCTGATGGTACAGCAATCACTGCGAAAGACTTCGTATTTGGATTGTTATTCAGTGCTTCTCATGAGTGGAGAGTTGCTGGTGCATCTTCTACTGCTGGTGAATTTCTAGTTGGATACAAAACTTATCGTCCAGATGGAACTCCTGCAACTGATACTACTCCTGCAATTCCAGCACCTACTACATCAGCTGATCGTTATTTCAAAGGAGTTAAATTACTTTCAGATATGTCATTCTCATTGACAATTGATGGTTCACAACTTCCATACTTCTATGAATTATCATTAGTTGGAACATCTCCAATGCCTTACCATGTTCTAGCAGGTGCGGATTTCAACCCTGCAGTAGACATTATCTCTGATACAAATGGAACAAAAATGACAGCGAAAGCATTCTCTAGAATTCCTCAAATCGTTGCTCCTGGTGGATATCGTTATGCTCCAACAGTAGTAAGTGGTCCTTACAAATTTGTAAGTTTCGCTAACCAAATCGTAACATTAACTAAGAATGAACACTTCGTTGGAAACTTCGAAGGTAAAGTTCCTACTATTCAACGCGTTATTATCCGTCGTATTAACCAAGTTATCGACGTTGACCTAGTAATCGGTGGACAAGTTGACTTAATCGCTGGTGTTATTGAAGGTGCGAAAATTGATAAAGCAAAGGCAAGTGCTAACTCAAACGTAACATATTACGCTCGTAATGGTTATGGTATCCTAGCAATCAACTGCGACTTTGGTCCAACAGCTGACTATAGAGTACGTCAAGCAATTGGTCTATTAGTTGATAGAAATGAATTCGTTGATGAAATCTTAGGTGGATACGGTTCATTAGTTAACTCAATGTATGGGTTATCACAATGGATGTATGAAGCTAAAAAAGAAGAATTAGAGGATCCAATTACTGGATTAATTAATTACCAATTAAACGTTAACGGGGCAAACTTAATATTAAATGAAACCGAATGGAAATACGAATCAGATGGTACTACATTGTTTGATCCAGCAAAAGCTTTAGCTCAAAACAATGGAACTATCGAAGGTAACGTATACTTCCGTCATAATGCAGCAGGTCAAGTATTACAAATTAACCATATGGGTACTGTTGAAAACAACATTACTGACTTAATTGGTATTCAATTCCCTAAATACTTTGGTCGCGCAGGTATCAAATTTACTATTAAATTTGTTGAGTTCAATGAATTATTAGATAACTACTACTATTCATACAACTTAAAACCTACCGAAACTAACCCAACTGATAGAAGAATGTATCATACATTCAACTTAGCATCAAACTTTGGTGCAGCATTTGACCCATATTATTCATTCCATAGTGATTGGTATGATACTTGGTATAATGCTAACCAACTAGTTGACTCTCCAGAAGATCCAGCTATGCCATTAGGTGAAGGAGAATTAACATTGGATGAATTAATGGTATTAATGAGAGAATTAGAACCAACTCAACGTGATGAATACTTAGAGTACTGGTTTGATTTCGTAGTAAGATGGAACAAATTACTTCCTAACTTACCATTATACTCAAATGAATACTATGACGTATTTAACAAACGTATTTCTGGTGTAACTACATCTCCATTCTGGGATTGGTCTGATGCGATTAACGATATCAGAATCGCTAGCTAATACATCAATCTAATACAATAAGTTAATAATAAATCAAGTAAGGAGAGTGGCGGGTAGGGCCGTAACTCTCTTTGCTTTACGAATAGGAGGTAAACAAAATTGCTTAAATATATTATCAAACGCTTGATTTCTATGATTCCGGTTGCCATCATTATTTCAATCATGTTGTTTGGTATGATGAAAATTATGCCAGGTGATCCGGCTGAACGGATGGTTCCTTTGAACCCATCAGCTGACCCAAACCAACGTGCGCTAGCCGTTGAATTAATGAGAGAACGATTAGGTCTCAACAAACCAATCTATATTCAATACTTTCGTTGGATAAGAGAATCCTTTGAAGGGAATTTCGGTTATTCAACATACTACAACACACCAGTAGATTTTAAAATGTATCCTACAGTTCAGTTTATTAATGGACAAGAAGTAACCGTAATGCAACGAAATAAGGTGCTTTCAGAACCGTTAAGAAACTCAATTATCCTCAATATTTTTTCAATCGCCATAGCTTTCCTGATCTCTATTCCTGTTGGAATTAAATCAGCTGTAAAAAGATTTTCTGCATACGATACCGGATGGCAGGTTTTTTCGCTTGTCGGTATCTCAATGCCAACATTCTTCATTGGATTGTTTTTGATTTTTGTATTAGCGTTTAAACTAACACCATGGATAGCTAGTTTAAGCGTAGAATGGGGTCTAAGACCTGAAACCAATCCATTTAGACTATTCCCTGCAGGAGGTATGCCACCGGTTCCGTTTATTGAACCAGGAAATACTTCCATAACATTTGAACAAAATTTAGAGTATTCACTTGAATTTATTCGCCATTTATTACTCCCAATTTTAACATTAACAATTGGTAGTTTAGCTGGTACTGTTCGTTATGTTCGTAATGCAATGCTCGAAGTAATAAAGAAGGACTTTATTCGTACTGCACGTTCAAAAGGTCTATCTGAAAAAGTTGTTATCTACTCCCATGCATTTCGTAATGCTTTAATTCCTGTTGTTACGATTGTTGCGGGATCATTAGTAGGTATTTTTGGTGGATCAGCAATTACAGAGTCCGTGTTTACATATCATGGTATTGGGTCTGTGCTAATTACAGCATTAACAAATCAAGATTATGCGATCGTTTTAGTAATGAACATGTTTTATGCTATTTTAGCACTATTTGCCAACTTGGTTATGGACATTAGTTATGCATTCGTTGACCCTCGTGTCAAATTAGATTAAGGAGATTTTGCTGATGAAAAGAATACAAAACGTACTTAATAGAATTTGGAAATCAATTAAAAATTTATTCTTATATTTGTTTGCATTTGGGAAAACAAAGAAAACATTATCAATCTTAGAAGAAGAAGCGATAATGAGCCCGACAAAAATCATCATTAAAAATTTCCGTAGAAACAAACTAGCAATGACCGGCTTAATCGTGTTTATTACATTGTTAGTATCTATATTTGCACTTTCTTGGATTATTCCACTAGATATTTCTGAGTCAAGTGGTATCCAAAAGAACATTGCTCCAGGAATGAATTATTTAAACTACCCAGCTAAATTAGAACGCGAAGGTGTTGTAATGATATCTTCTGGTAACTCTTTTTCTGTTGGATTATCTGAGGCTGGAAATGTATATGTTTGGGGTGTAAATACCGCAAAAGTCAAAAACATTCCACAAGCAGTAAGAGATAGTAATATTATTGCTGTATCAGCAGGTAGTACACACATCCTTGCTTTAACAGATGATAATCAATTAATTGGATGGGGACAAAACAACCACGGACAAGCAAGTGTTCCTGAAGCTAAAGCTACCATATTTCAAACAGATCCAATAAAAAAAGTGGTTGCAAGTGATGAGTTTACAGTAGTGTTAACTCAAGCTGGAAAACTCCATGTTTGGGGTGCTACTACCAATAGAAACTTGAGCGGAAGTTATCATATAACAATTACAAAAGAGATCGTTGATATTGCTGTTGGTCCATCAAATGTAGCGATGATTTATGCAGATGGTACAGCGAATGTAATTGGCCCAATTATGTTAGCAATTCCAAACCCACAAGGAGGATCTCCAATTATTCCAGAACAAATTCGTAAGCTTCCAGTAGCACTTACAAATGGTTCTGTGCGAGTGACAAAGATTCAACTCATTGACAAAAACGGGATTGCTTTAGATGAAAATGGAAACACATATGTGTGGGGTGATGATAGCACTGGTATTACCGATTTTCCAACCGAAGCAACAACCAATATTGCACAAATTGGTGCAGGTAGAAGACATGTTGTCGTGTTGACAGAAGATGGTAAATTAATTACTTGGGGTGACAACACTTATCGTCAATTAAATATGACTAGAAAAATTGAAAATGGAACGTTTACAGATATTTTTGTTACTCAGTTCCAAAGTTATGCATTGTATGAAAATGGAAAAGTCGCTGCATGGGGTAACAGAGGATTCTTCTTTGGTACAGACGAGTGGGGACGCGATGTATTTACTCGTATTATTCATGGTGGTCGAATCAGTTTGATCGTAGGGGCTGTAGCTGTATTAATCTCATCCTTTATTGGAGTGACAATTGGTATGATTTCCGGATTCTACGGAAAAATGATCGACATGCTACTTATGAGATTTGCTGAAATCGTTGCATCATTTCCGTTCTTGCCACTGGCTATTACATTATCGGTAGCATTTGGTGGTCAATTAACTCAAAATGAACGATTATTTATGATCATGGTTATTTTGGGGGTTCTTTCTTGGACTGGACTTGCACGATTGGTTCGTGGACAAATCTTATCAGAACGTGAAAAAGATTTCGTTTTAGCTGCAAAAGCTACAGGTATAAAAGAAAGACATATTATTACAAGACATATATTACCGAATATTATCAATATCGTTATCGTTAGTATGACACTAGGTTATGCAGGATCGCTCTTAACAGAAGCGGGATTATCTTACTTAGGATTTGGGGTTGTACCTCCTAGTCCATCGTGGGGTAACATGTTAAATGCTGCACAAAGTACTGACGTTATGCAAAACTTCTGGTGGAGATGGATGATTCCAGGATTCGCTGTTATCACCGCTGCACTTAGTATTAACCTTGTTGGAGACGGTTTGCGTGAAGCAATGGATCCAAAAGCAAATGAAAGGTAGGTGGAAAGTATGGCATTATTAGAGATAAAAGATTTACATACATATTTTTCCACACGACGCGGACTTATTAAAGCTGTTAATGGAGTTACATTAAAAGTTGATGAAGGACGTACACTTGGAATCGTTGGTGAAAGTGGATCAGGTAAAAGCGTTACTGTTATGAGTATCTTACAATTATTTGAGCACAACCAAAAAATACACCAAGGTGAAATCTGGTTTCGAGATGAACTAATTTCAGAATTTGATGAAAAGAAGTTACGCGAAGTTCGTGGGAATGATATTTCGATGATTTTCCAAGAACCTATGTCATCACTTAATCCAGTGTTTACAGTTAGTAGACAAATTAGTGAAGTATTAATTTTGCATCAAGGATTATCAAAAGAAGAAGCACACACCAAAACAATAGAGTTGTTAACATCTGTTGGTATTGCTAATCCAGAAAAAGTAGCAAATGTGTATTCATTCCAACTTTCTGGTGGGATGAGCCAACGTGTCATGATTGCGATGGCATTGGCTTGTCGTCCAAAATTACTGATTGCAGACGAACCAACTACAGCACTGGATGTTACAATTCAAGCCCAAATATTGAAATTAATGAATGATTTAAAACACGAATTAGGAACATCAATCATTTTCGTTACACATGACCTTGGGGTAATTAATGAAATGGCTGATGATGTTGCTGTTATGTATTGTGGACAAGTAGTTGAGGTTGCACCAGCAAAAGTTATTTTTGATGATGAACCAGCATTTTCTCATCCGTATACAGAAGGCTTGATGCTATCAATTCCAAGATTAACTAGAGGGAAAGGAACTCGTTTAGAAGTTATTCCAGGTTCAGTACCACATCCTCTTGCATTACCGGAAGGGTGCAAATTCGCTCCTAGATGTAAATATGCAACAGATAAATGTAGATCACAAGAACCACCACTAGTAGATGTTGAATCAGATCACAGCATTAGATGTTTCTACCCTAAGAGAGGAGCGAGAACCGATGAGTACAGCAAGTAATAAAGTTAAAGCCCCTTTAATAGAAACTAGAAAACTAAAGAAGTATTTTCCACTCAAAAGAAATTCTTTCTTTGACAAAAATCAATTATATGTTCGAGCTGTTGAAGACTTAACTATGAACATTTATAAAGGCGAAACACTTGGATTAGTAGGAGAAAGTGGTTGTGGAAAATCTACATTAGGTAGATCCATTTTACAACTTTATCCATTAACGAGTGGATCAGCAATATATTATGGTAAAACAGTTGAAGAATTCAACCCATCTTATGTAATTAAAGAAATTAGAAAATTACCAAAAAGACAAGCAGCTGCGCAAAAATATTATGAAAAATCGGTTGTTATTGATGGACAAGTTAGTGAACTGAACAAAGAGTTAAAAAGCATCACCCCATCAACTGAGACACAAAAAAATATAGATGCGTTAACAGCTAAAATAAAAAAACTTGAAGTTCAATCAAAAGAACTGAAAAAATCAGCAAGTAGAGAATTACGAGAAGGATCTACCATTGTTGGAAGTTTAATTCTTGAGAGTGATATTCATTCTGTAGTTGAAAAAATGTTAGTGGTACAAGATATCTTGAAAGAAATTCGTGTTAGAAACGAAGTGATTGCAAGAGAAAAACGTATGATTAACATTAAAACAAAACTTCTTGAACGTCAATCTGATGACCAATTAGGATCAGAAATTTCGAAAGAAGATATTCAAGCAGCGGAAAAAGTAATTAAAACAAAACAAGAGGAGATTGTCGAATTAAGAAAGCAGTTAAAAGATGCAGAAGCTGAAGTTGAAAAACTTCATGGAAAACAACCTCTCCCTATTACAGAACGTGCTTTAGAACCAGCATATCAAAAGAAGTTAGACGGAAACAAAGAACACGGCATCAACTTAACCCGTCTTAATAAAGAAGAAATGCGTAAACTAAGACAAGAGTTACAAATCATTTTCCAAGATCCATATTCCTCATTAAATCCACGTATGACAGTTGGTCAAATCATTGAAGAAGCCGTAATTGAGCATGGTATGTTCCAACGCGGAACTCCTGAATTAGAACAATATGTTTTGGATACGATGTTAAAATGTGGTCTGGACAAGTATATGTTGCACAGATACCCACATCAATTTTCAGGTGGACAAAGACAAAGAATTGGTATTGCAAGAGCACTCGCATTAAAACCTAAATTTATCGTTTGCGATGAAGCAGTAAGTGCACTTGATGTTTCAATTCAGTCTCAAATCATCAACTTGCTTGTTGATTTAAAAGATCAAAGTGGGTTAACATATTTATTCATTTCTCATGATTTAAGCGTTATTAGACATATTAGCGACCGTATTGGTGTAATGTATTTAGGTCAAATGGTTGAACTAGGAGATTCGGAAGAAATCTACCAAAATCCACTTCATCCTTATACTAAAGCGTTGTTATCAGCTATACCGACTACTGAAAAAGTTCAAAAAGAACGAATCTTGTTAAAAGGAGATATTCCTTCGAATATTTTCCCACCATCAGGATGCAAGTTTAGAACACGTTGTCCTATAGCAACTGAATTTTGTGCACAAGAAGTACCTGAATATAGAGAAATAACTCCAGGTCACTATGTTGCATGTCATTACTATGAGAAAACCGCAAGTATCAAATAAAAAAATAACAGAAGAAGAAATGGATGAAGTTAGACAAAAATTAAAAGATACACCATTTGAAAAAAATGACATCTTTGCTATAACATTGGCTGCAATTATAACTATTATGCCGCTAGTACTTGTACTATTAGGATTATTTGCAGTGGTTATTTGGCTAATATTCCCATATTTCTAAGAAGTAAAACAAAAGCGGCTCATTTTTGAGCCGCTTTCTTTAACACAATAAATAAGGAGAATTAAGAATGATAATTATCAAAAATGCCAATCTCATTAGCATGGCAGAAGTGAATTATGAAAAGCGAGACATTGTTATAGAAGGAAGCAAAATCATTGATATACAATCTAATATTGATGTTTCAAATTATCCAAATGCAACCATTATTAATGCCAAAAAGAAATTTGTAACACCAGGAATTGTTGATCCACATTGTCATATTGGAATCATGGAAGAAATCATTAAAGAAGGTAATGATACGAATGAGATGACAAACCCAATATTTCCTGAGTTGAGAGCTATCGATGGAATCAATCCTGCGGATGGTTCGTTTAAGTCTGCGGTAGAAGATGGTATTACAACAGTAGTTGTTGGGCCGGGATCTGCAAATCCAATTGGTGGCACATTTACCATAATGAAAACGCATGGTAATACAATGGAGGATATGGTAATCGTTGAAGAGTCAGCGATGAAGATGGCGCTGGGTGAGAATCCAAAAAGAGTATATGGTTCAAAAGATAAAACCCCACAAACTCGTATGGGGACTGCTGCATTGATTCGCGAATCGTTAATCAAGGCGAAAGACTACTACCAAAAACAACAGGAGTACTTGAAGGCGAAGGCTAACAACCAGCAAGATGCAAAACAACCTGAATTTAATATGAAGTTACATAGTTTAATGAGAGTGTTTGATGGAATGCTTGTTAAAATTCACGCCCATCGTGCAGATGATATTATGACTGCGATTCGAATCAAGGAAGAATTCAATCTTAACCTAACAATTGAGCACTGTACTGAAGGACATCTGGTTGCTGATAAACTTGCAAAGTATAATGTTGGAGCAATAATTGGTCCTACCCTTACAAGTAAATCGAAACCCGAAGTCGCAAATAAAACGTTTAAATCAGGGAAAATATTGTCTGACAATAAGGTTCAATTTGCAATCATGACAGATCATCCTGTGATTTGTATCGAAGATACGTTATTACAAGTCGGTCGTTTTGTTCGAGAAGGGTTAGAGGAATTAGAGGCTTTGCGCGCCGTTACGAAATATGCAGCGCAAATTAACAATATAGATAGTAGAGTTGGAACAATCGAAGTTGGAAAAGATGCTGATATTCTTATTTGGTCAAATCACCCACTTAATCACATGGCAAAACCAGAATACGTTCTTATTAATGGGGAAATAATTGTCAAAAAATAAAAATATATCTTGAAAATATGATGAAAATAAGGTAAAATAAGATAGAATAGAGGTGATGTTATGATACAAATTTATACTACTCCTAGTTGCTCTTCCTGTCGAAAAGCAAAAAAGTGGTTTGAAAAGTATAACGTTCCTTATAGTGAAAAAAACATTTTTAGTATTAAATTAAGCAAAGATGATATATTTCGCATGTTGACCAACAGTGAGAACGGATTTGAAGATATTATTTCAACAAGATCAAAAATATTTAAAGAAAAAAATTTAGATCCTGATTCAATGAAAATGCATGATCTAATTGACTTTATAATTGAGAATCCAAGTGTACTAAAACGTCCAATTATTATCAATGATTTTGAGTTACAAGTTGGTTATAATAATGAAGACATTACTGTTTTTTTGCCAAAGGAATACCGGAATCTTGAAGCATTTAACTGCATCAAAGAGGAAGAAGACGGTGATTGCGAATATTTAGATGCGATCAAAACCGTAATTGGGAAAGATAAAAAGGAAGCTAACTAATAGCTTCCTTTTATTTTATCAATTATACCAACCTACGGTATGCTGCGTATGCTCTTTTGATTTTTGGTTCGCTTTTCTTATATAAAAAATCCAATTCGGTGATTATCTCAATAAATTCTTTCTTACCTGAAGCATAATTTTTCGCTTCATATTCAATTTCATAGTCAGTAACACCTAAAAATTCTGACTTATCAATTGCTAAGGTACCTTTTTTGTATGGAAAGCTCATTCTATGTGTAGTTAGACTAAGAAAATTAACCAATTTTTGTTGACCGATGATATCGAAGATTTCATTTCTGATTTCTTCAGATGGAACTACTCCATCTTCACGAAATTGTTTAAACTCATCTTGTGTAATAAGAATATTGTGTTCAACGATTGCGTATCGTTTTTTTCGTTTTAATGTGATTTCTAATGTATCCTTCTCTCTAACGCGCAAAGCAACCTCTGCTGCTTTTAGTGAAAATCTAGGCGTATCAAAATAATGATTGGTTTGAGTACTAATTTTATTGCCAGCAAACTGCTCAATCAGACGTTCATATTCTTCTTTTGTTAATAAAGATTTAAATTCAATCTCAAGTTGTTTTTGCATGCGAGGTCTCCTCTCGGATTTTTGAAATCGTATATATTATACATATATTTATTGAAAAATCAAGAGATAAAATAAATTATTGAAAAACACATAAAATAAATTATTGAAAAACACTTATAATTTATTTCTAAGTATGGTAAAATATACTATGGGTGATATCATGTTAGTAAAAGATGAAAACTTCGAATGGTCAAAATTTTTACAACCATATGAGTTAGCAGTAGAAGACTTTATGCTTAAAATGGAAGGCATAAAAAAGCAGTTTTTGTTGAATGGTAAGTACTGTCCGATTGAAATAGTTACAGGACGTGTTAAGACGCCAAATAGTATCTTAGACAAAGCAACAAGAATGGGAATTCGCTTCGAAGAAATTGATGAAAAATTGTATGATATTGGTGGGATTCGAATTACTTGCAAGTTTATCGAAGACATTTACATGGTAGCAGAGCTACTCAAGGCTAGAAAAGATATCGTGCTAAAAGAGGAAAGAGATTATGTTAAGAATCCTAAACCAAGTGGATATCGTTCTCTCCATCTTTTATGCTATTACAACGTAGAAACATTTAATGGACAAGTCCCAGTCATACTTGAGTTTCAAATTAGAACACATGCAATGCACTTTTGGGCAACCATAGAACATTCGGTGAAGTATAAATTCTCGAAAAATATTCCAGAAAACATTAAAAAACGCTTGTTAGTTGCATCTCGTGCCGCAGAAGCACTAGATAACGAAATGTCATCTATCCGTGATGCGGTTGCTGAAGTGGACAACAATTCAAAACCATTGTCTAGTTTAGATCCATTTGAAAAGGAAGTACACATTAATACAATCAAAAGGTGGTAATATCCATGAGATTTAACGTGTTTTGCAAAGAAAATAGCATTGATCAATGTGACAAAATAATAAAAACCTTAGTAGAACAAGGAAATATTTTTACAAACGACAATCCTGAATACATCATTTCCATCGGTGGAGATGGGACGATGCTAAGGGCGGTTAGGAAATATTACGACGTGATTGATCATGTTTATTTTATAGGGATTAATACAGGAGAACTTGGATTTTACACTGATTTCTTACCTAATGAAGCAGATCAAATCATTCATTCAGTTACTTGTAGTCCAAACTACAATCATTGTCCTTTATTAGAATATGAAATGGTGTATAAAAATGGTAGCGTTGTTCGTAATTTTGCCTTAAATGAAATAACAATTTTAAACTCGTTTCGCACCCAAATTTTAGAAGTCACAATTAACGATAATCCGTTTGAAGTGTTTCGTGGGACAGGATTACTTGTTTCGACTCCAAGTGGATCAACCGCTTACAATAAGTCATTAGGTGGCGCAGTTGTCGATATATCGATTGAGGCGTTTCAAATGACAGAAGTTGCTAGTATTAACAACCGAGTTTATCAAACGTTAGGTTCACCAATTCTATTAGGAAAAGAATCTATATTGAAACTTTCAAGCCCTAATTTTAATCAAGCTACACTCACAACCGACTATATGTTTGACCACCTTGATGATGTGGAATCAATAAAGGTTTGGTTATCAGATAAAAAGATAAAGTTACTAACAAAGTGCAACCACACATTTTGGCATCGAGTAAAACGTGCATTCTTAGGAAAGTAAGATGAAAATAGACATTCTAATTCAAGAAGAAGGATTCACAATCAAAGAATACTTACGAAACATTAGTTTTTCACAAAAACTCTACAAAGCAATCAAGAATCATGGTGGAAAGTTTTTGAGAAACGGCGAGATATTTCACAATTGGGAGAAGCTTAGAATCGGTGATGTATTGAGTCTTGTTTTGCCAACCGAATCAGTTGGAAATCAAATCGCGAAAGTAGCAATGCCTCTAGATATTGTTTTTGAAGATGAATACTTCTTGATACTCAACAAACCCAGTGGGATTGCTGTTATTCCAACAACAAAACATTTTAATAAATCATTAGCGAATGGAATTGCTTATTATTATGAGGAAAACAAGATTCAGAGTAATATTCACTTCATTAATCGATTGGATGCAGAGACAACAGGATTGATCATGTTAGCCAAAAATAGATACATACATTATATGATGACAAAAAACATCAAAACATCAATTCAAAGGGAATATATTGCACAGGTTAGTGGACACATCGAACCAAAGACTGGAGTCATCAACGCTCCCATTAAAGCATTGTCAAAACCCAGTATACTACGTGTTATAGATCAAGATGGGTTAGAAGCAATTACACAATACGAAGTATTAAGCGAATCTGACACAACCTCTTATGTAAAATGTGTGTTACAAACGGGAAGAACCCATCAAATTAGGGTTCATATGAAACACATTGGTCACCCACTTATTGGTGATAAGCTATATGGTTACCAAAGTGACAGAATGTTTCTTCATAGTTACAAAGTTGCATTCAAACATCCGATTACACAACAAGACATTGTTATTACAAATTACCCTAGTTGGTATCAAGTTAATATTTAATGCTTGAAAAATAATAAAAATAATGTATAATATATTTGAAAAACCGTTGAAAGAAACTAGTAGTTAGCAAATATCTATTCAGGGAGAGTTGGTCTTGACTGTGAACCAATTTATAGAGATAACTAATGAATTCACTTCTTGAGGGGCTCTAATCAAGCACGTTAGCTAACGTTACTAGCAATAAAGTGTGCTTTTTATTAAGCAAACTAAGGTGGTACCGCGGAAACATTCGTCCTTAGGAAGTTAACTTCTTAAGGATTTTTTTATTTAATAGGAGGAAAAAGGTATGATTCAAGAGTTAGAAAAGTTAAGACAACTTGCAGTTCAAGAAATCACGAATGTAAAAACATTTCATGAGTTAAACGAAGTGAAGGCGAATTATCTAGGTAAGAAAAGCCCGTTGCAAGAAATTATGAAGATTATGAAAGATTTATCGATTGAAGATAAAAAAGAGTTCGGACAAAAGGTGAATGATTTTAAGCAATTGATTGAAGTTGTGGTTGAAAATCAACGAGTAAAGTTAGAAGATATGTTAATTGAAGCCAAACTAAGTAGTGAAGCAGTTGATGTTACTTTGCCTGGAAAAAGTTTTGCAACTGGAACAACTCATCCAATCACACAAATCATTGAAGAAATTGAAGATATCTTTATTGGCATGGGTTATGAAGTTGCTGAAGGACCAGAAATAGAATTGGATCACTACAATTTTGAATTATTAAATGTTCCACAAGGACATCCAGCTCGTGAAATGCAAGATTCGTTTTATATAACGGAGTCTGTGTTGTTAAGAACACACACATCACCCGTCCAAGCAAGAACGATGCTTCGATTAAATGGGAAACCATTACGTATTATATGTCCGGGGAAAGTGTATCGTCGAGATGACGATGATGCAACACACTCTCATCAGTTTACTCAAATTGAAGGTCTTGTTGTAGACAAGGATATCTCTATGTCTGATTTGAAAGGAACACTCTCTATACTAGTTAAGAAAATGTTTGGAAATGACCGAAATATTCGTTTTCGTCCATCGTTTTTCCCATTTACTGAACCGAGTGTTGAAGTAGACATTAGTTGCTTCAAGTGTGGTGGAAAAGGATGTAACATGTGCAAACAAAGTGGATGGATTGAAATTCTAGGTGCGGGTATGGTTCATCCTAATGTATTATCTTCATGTGGATATGATCCAAATGTAATGAAAGGATTCGCTTTTGGTGTTGGTATTGAACGTGTTGCTTTGCTTCGTTATGGCATAGATGACATCCGTAACCTGTACACCAACGATTTAAGATTTTTAAATCAATTTGTGCGAAAAGGTTAATAACTATGAAAGTATCGTTAAAATGGTTAAATGAATTAGTAAAAATTGATGATATATCAACGGAGGAGTTATTAAAAAAGATTTCTCTTTATTCCATCGAAATTGATGCTGTATATCAATTGAGCAGTGCAACCAATGTAATAGTTGGGTATGTAGTTTCGAAAGAAAAACATCCAAGTGCAGATAAATTGTCAATCTGTATGGTTGATTTAGGAACAGATATTAGACAAATCATTTGTGGAGCGCCAAATGTTGATAGAGGTCAAAAGGTTGTGGTCGCTACTGAGGGAGCGAGTTTGCCTGGAGGATTAATAATTAAAAAATCAACGATTCGTGGTGTAGAATCAAATGGAATGATTTGTTCATTAAAAGAATTAGGTTTAGAAAAAAAGTATATTCCAGAAGAATTCCAAGACGGAATCGTAGTATTAGATCAAGATGCACCGATTGGAATGAATGCTCTAACTTATCTTGGATTTGATGATAAGATTATTGAACTTGGATTAACGCCAAACCGTAGTGATCTGTTATCACTAAGAGGAGTAGCAAATGACGTTGCGGCAGTTCTAGATCGCAAAGTTAATCAATTAGATTTTAAACTTACTGAATCAAAAAAAGAGACAAAAGATTATATCAAGGTTGAGAATTTATCAGAACAATGTATAAGTTATTATGCAAAAGTTGTCGAAGGAATTCAAATTGCACCATCTCCTAATTGGTTAAAATCAAAATTAATTGCATCTGGAATTCGACCAATCAACAATGTGGTCGATATCACTAACTATATTCTAATGCTCTTTGGTCAACCACTACATGCATTCGACTACGAAAAACTCGGGAAATCCATCGTTGTAAGGAATGCGTTTAATCAAGAAAAAACAACAACTCTAGACGGAGAATTAAGAACATTAATACCAAGCGATCTGGTTATCACAAACGGATTAGAAGTGGTTGCGATTGCTGGTGTTATGGGATGTAAAAATACAGAAGTGTCAAACGATACGACTAGCATTGTGTTAGAAGCAGCGGTATTTGACCCAAAATCCGTTCGTAAAACTTCTTCTAGATTAGGATTACGAAGCGAATCTAGTATGAGATTTGAGCGAGGGGTGGATGTAAACCAAACTAAGTTAGCATTGGATTATGCATGTCATCTTTTAACGATGTATGCAAGTGGACAAGCTTTTCATGGAACGGCAAGTGTGGGAATCAAACAACTTGAAGACAAGTGCATAGATTTAGCCAAGGAAGAGTTAGAGTCTATACTGGGTATTACATTTGAAACAAAAGATGTATTACATATCTTTGATCGTCTAGGATTTAAGTCCTCAGTACATAAAAATATATTTAGAGTGTTTGTTCCTAATAGAAGACTGGATATCACAATAAAAGAAGACGTTATTGAAGAGGTTGCACGTATTCACGGATATGAAAACCTACCAATTACGCTTCCAAAACAAACAATGAGTGGTGGACTAACATTACCACAGCGACGACTAAAACAAATCAAAAGAACGCTTTCCGGATTAGGAATCAAAGAGGTGATAACATATAGTTTAACATCAAACAAGAACAAAGATTTATTCCAATTGAACCAAAAAGATGGTTCAAAGGATGTTATTCTGATGAATCCAATGTCTGAAGAGCGCTCCACAATGCGACTAGGGTTAATTCCAAGTATGCTTGAGGTTGTTAGTTACAACCAAGCAAGAAGAATGAAGGATATTCATTTGTTCGAAGTAGGTAGCAGTTATTATCAAACAGATAAAACCATTAATGAGAGTAAGATGCTAGCAGGTGTATTTTGTGGTGAGTTTCAATCATTAAAATGGCAAGGCAATGTTGAATCGATTGATTTTTATGTCGTGAAAGGCATTCTTAATCGGTTGTTTGAAGACTTAGGAATTAGTGTAACCTATAGGAAGTTAGCAAAATCTTGTTCCGAACTACACCCTAATAGATCAGCTGAGCTTTGGTTTGAAAATGAATACATTGGATTTGTAGGGGAACTTCATCCAAAGTATGAAAGAATGTTAGATTTGAGTGGTATTTATGCATTTGAATTATATCTAGATTCCATACTGAATCAACCAGAAAAAACTATTTTGTTTAAAGAAATATCTAGATTTCCAAGTGTTGAAAGGGATTTATCGTTTGTTGTAAAAAACAATATTGATGCTGCACTCATTTTGAAAACCATTCAGAATGTGAATCATAATTTGATTTCTGACATATCAATTTTTGATTTATACAAAGGTGATAAGGTTGCAGCAGATGAGTATTCTATCGCAGTACGAATTACATTCCAAGCGGGAGAAACATTGACTGATGAAATCATTCAACCTGTTATGAAACAGATTATAAATGCAATTCAAAATAAACTTGAGGCAAAATTAAGAGACTAAACAAAAGCACCGTTAACAATGTTATCGGTGCTTTTTTAATTGAAGTAAGTCTGGTAGGTTAAGGGAAGATTTCACAAAGGAAGTGTCTATGTCGTCTATTTGTTCTAACACATCAATTACTTCTTTTGTAATGGCATATGGGGTAGATGCAGCTGATGTAATCCCAACTGTATGATATTGTTTAACGAATTGTAAATCTAATTCTTCGATTGACTCTATTTGAACCACGTCTTTTTTTGCCACGTTTTTTGCAATCTCTGTAAGTTTTTTACAGTTATTTGAAGTTTTATCGCCAACAACAATAATCAAATCACACAACTTGCTTTGTTCTAGCACAGCTTGTTGTCTTTGTTTTGTTGCAAGACAAAGTTCATCAATTAGTTCGATTTGTGGAAATTTTTCTTTCAGTCCTTCAAACAAATGAAAGATGTCATACAAAGACATGGTTGTTTGATTTGTCACACATAATAAAGAGTCATTCATAGAAAGGTTATCTATGTCTGTTTGATTTTCGATTAAAACGATACGTTCATCGATTCCTAACACACCTTCTGTCTCTGGATGTCCTTTTTTACCAATAAATAGTACAGTGTAGTTCAATTTTAGTTTATCTTTTATTATATTGTGAGTTCTTGTGACATCTTTGCACGTGGAATCTATCATATATAGGTTTTTTGATTTTACCTTCTCGTAGATCTTAGGACTTACACCATGTGCAGTTATCACAACAGTACCTGTCGTTACTTGATCAAGCATTTCATCTCTAGAATGACCATCTAGAACAATGACACCTTTTTGCTTAATTGCCTCTGTTATTTGTTTGTTATGAACCAAAGCACCTAACAAATGGATTGGTCTAGGGATAGTAGGGTTTTCTATCACCCTATTAATAATGCTTATTGCGTTGATAACACCCTTACAAAAACCTTGAGGTGCAAATTCTATTATATTCATGTTAATCACCAAGTCCTATTATATATGAAATAAACCAAAATAACAATTTATAAGATAACTTTACATATACTTTACCTCGTCTATATTCATTTTCACTAGCTGTTTATATATAATGGTGGTGTGGTTAAATGACCAGAAAGAAGGTAAAAAATGAAAAAGATAATGATCGCTATAGTTATACTAGTATCTTTATTATTGGTGGGTTGTACAATAGAACCCACGTTTGATCAAACTAAAAATATTACAGTGTACATAAGAGATACAACTTCAGGAACAAGAACAGGTTTTATGGAAGGCGTTGGATATACTGAAGCAGCACCAAGTGATAATGTATTGGTTCAAGGTTTTCTAATTAAAGACAGTACAGCTAACGAAAAAAATATACGATGAGTCAAACCATATGAAGCAATTTGTAGAAGATATGTTAGCAATTTCGAAGTTAGAGAGTGTATTTGAATTTTCATATGAAACCATTGTACTCGGTACCATTGCTAAATCCATTGTTGTTAATCTAAAAATTCAAGATGATCAAAGAAATATAACGATTCATAGTAGTGGATACGATGTCGAAATGTACACAAATCTAGAAATGATTCGACAAATATTGTTAAATCTAATAGATAATGAGGTAAAATACATTAAAACAATAGGTAAGATTGATATCATGTTTGAGATGAAAAAGATACCATAGAAATCATTGTTAGTGACAGCGAAATCGGAATGCCAATAGAAGATCAATCAAGGGTGTTTGAACGTTTTTATCGTGTGGATAAGGCTAGAAACAAAAACATTAGTGGAACTGGGTTAGGTCTTGCGATTGTAAAACACATTGCTTTGAAACTAAACGCTGAGATTAGACTAGTATCTGAGGTTGGCAAAGGAACTACAATAAGACTTATTTTCTTTCAGTAATCATATAGATCAAAAGATGAGTGTTTCAAAACATTCATCTTTTGATAAGAGGTTAATACAAGTTAGTGGCTTTCTAAGATAGAAAAAAATAGACAAATTCAAACTTTTATAGTATAATATTCAAAGTAAGATAGGAGGTCATGTTATGATATCATCAAATGAGTTCAAAACAGGTATGACGATAGAGTATGAAGGGAATTTATTCCAAGTAATAGAATTCCAACATGTTAAGCCAGGAAAAGGACAAGCCTTTGTTAGAACGAAATTAAGAAATTTAAGAACTGGTTCAGTAACTGACTATTCATTTAATGCTGGCGAAAAAGTAGAAAAAGCTCACATTGATAAAAGAGTTATGCAATATGTGTATTCAACTGGTGAAGCACTCGCATTTATGGATATGGAAACATTCGAACAAGTAGAGATTCAAACCGATCGATTAAGATGGGAAATGAATTTCTTGTATGAAGGAATGGAAGTTAACTTAACCGTTTATAATGGTGAAATATTAGGAATTGGTTTACCAGATAAAGTTGTTTTAGAAGTAATTCAAAGCGACCCAGCAGTTAAAGGGAATACAGCTACGAATGCTACCAAAGATGCAACTCTTCAAACTGGGTACATTATTCAAGTTCCAATGTTTATCGAAGCAGGAGAAAAAATCATTGTTACTACTGCTGATGGGAAATATTCCTCAAGAGCATAAAAAAGGGATAGTTCCCTTTTTTCTCATTTTAGATATATTTATTAATCAATTTATGGTAAAATAATGATAAGTAGGTGATTTATATGATTTTATGTATCGATATCGGAAATACTAATATCAATTTTGGAATTGCAAAAGAAAGTAAGTTTATAACAACATTTCGAATAGCAACCAATAGTAAAAAAACAGAAGATGAGTACGGTGCACTGATAGTTGATTTGTTCCGAAATGCAGGTGTAGAACATACTAACATTAAAGGGATTATTATTTCTAGTGTTGTACCTAGTGTAGATGAAGCATTTCAAAAAATGAGCATGAAGATATTTAATATCAATCCAATTTTTATTGTTCCAGGAATTAAGAGTGGTATTAAAATTAAACTTGAGAATCCAAAACAATTAGGTGCAGATTTACTTACAACAGCAGTAGCTGCATACGAAAAATACAAGGATAATGTCATTGTCATTGATCTTGGAACTGCAACTAAACTTACTGTTGTAACAAAAAATGCTGAGTTTCTGGGTGGAATTATTGCCCCAGGAGTACTAACATCTTTACAAGCATTAACCGAACGAACAGCAAAATTACCAACAATTAAACTAGACATTCCACAAGAGATTATCGGAAGAGAAACTATAGAATGTATTCAAAGCGGCTTCACATATGGGTTTGCTTCTATGCTAGATGGTATGATTCAAAAAATCAAGCGTGAAATCGGAGAAGCTATTGTAGTAGTAACGGGTGGATTAGCACGACCAATTTTACCTGTAATTGAAGAAAAAGTGATATTTGAAGAATTATTAATCTTAGATGGATTAAGAATTTTATACGAAAAAAATAAGTAGGGGTTTACCCTACTATTTTTTTGACCATATCAACATGTAAAATGTTTGCATCATAATATTCTTCTCCATAAGACTGATAACCTAGAGATTCATAGAATGGTTTTGCATGAACTTGTGAGGAAAGGTGAAGTTCCTGGTAACCGATTTTTTTTGCTAATACTTCAATTTCAGTCATAAGGAAAGAACCATATTGATGTTTACGATATTCCTTCAATACCGCAACACGTCCGATTTTCAAAAATCCATCTTTTTTAAGAATTCTAGCAGTTGCGATAACCTTATTGTTTAAGATGCCATTCAACAAAATTGCATCTCGATCCAAAAAATCAAATTCTTCTTCCATAGAAACATTTTGTTCTTTTACAAAAACTGTATGACGAATTGATAAATGATCGAAGATTTCTGTTTGTGTATTGCATTGAATTACTTTAAACATATTGCCACCTCAACTATCACATATTGTACTATGTTTTACAGGATAAATCAATTGCTGCCATGAATAACTTGTATTTTTTGATCAATTTGAGTATAATATAATTGAAAAGAGGTGAATTCAATGAACGAACCAATTGCTATCATTTTAATGCTTATTATCGTCGTACCGATAATTTTGTTAACATTATTTGTTTTTATACGTCTATTTACAAAAGCAATCAAAGCAAACAACAAAGGAATAACATCTGATTATGAAGTAGGACTAATCTATGATGCATTAGGTGGAAAAGAGAATATCATCGAAGTTAAGCGCGAACTATCAAGGGTTACAGTAACACTAAAAGAACCAGAACTGATTCAAAAGGACCAATTACAAAACATTGGTGCAACAGGTATTTTACTTGTAGGAAATCAAGTGAAGTTTAACTTTAAGGAACACGCTGAAGCGATTGAACAATTAATGAAATAGTGCAAACTGTAACCTTTATGGGTTACAGTTTTTATTATAAATGATTTCTAAAAGCAAGCAATTTATGGTATAATATCAATAAAGTGAATGTCGAGGTGTAAGAATGAACTTTTTAACAGAACTTAAAAAAGTAGAAAACCAATTTATTAAACATACACAAGAATTACTTCAAATTAAGAGTGTATTAGATGAATCAAGTAAAACAGAACACGCACCACTAGGACAAGGTATTCAAACAGCACTAGAATATATGCTTGAGTTAGGGCGCAAAGAAGGCTTTGTTGTAGAAAATGTAGATAACTTAGCAGGTCACATTGAATACGGTGATGGAGATGAAATTATTGGAATTTTATGTCATCTTGATGTTGTCCCTGAAGGAGATGGCTGGATGTATCCGCCATATAGTGCAACCATTAAAGATGGAAAAATATTTGCTAGAGGGGCGATTGACGACAAGGGTCCAACCATGGCAGCATTTTATGCATTAAAGATGATCAAAGATTTAGGAATCAAGCTTACGAAAAAAGTAAGAATCATTTTAGGTACAGATGAAGAAACCTCATGGAGATGTGTGAATCACTATTTTAAAAAACATGCTACACCAACGATTGGGTTTGCTCCTGATGCTGATTTTCCATTAATTTATGGAGAAAAAGGTATCATGAGTATTGATTTTGAACGAGATTTCTTAGAAGAAATCATTGTCTCCTTTAAATCAGGAGAACGTTATAACGTAGTGCCAGAAAAAGCAGTAGCCATGGTAAACCAAAATTACAAACAAAAATTCATGGAATATCTTGAACTCCACCAATTAAATGGAGAGGTAAAAAAGATTGATAATCTATATCAATTGACACTATATGGAAAGAGCGCTCATGCAATGCAACCCGAAAAAGGCATCAATGCAGCAACGAAATTAGCAAGTTTCCTAAGTCAGTTTGTAACAAATCCAGTTGTTAACTTTATAGAAGATTATTTTGAAGAAGATACTAGACTTTCTAGAATGGGACAAAAATTTAAAGATCCAGAAATGGGTGATTTGACCTGCAACATGGCAATTGTAGATATTGACACTAAGAAAGAAAAAATGGGGATTAATTTACGTTATCCTGTTCGTTGGGATAAAGACAAGTTCTTGAATCAAATTAAACTTAAAGCCACTGAGTATGGTCTAAACATGACGGTAAAAAGCGACACTCCACCACACTATGTGAATCCTGAAGACGAGCTTGTTCAAACGTTGATGAAAAGTTATGTGACTTATTCACAAGATACTACGAACAAACCAAAAACGATTGGTGGGGGGACATATGCTAGAGCAATGAAAAAGGCAGTGGCATTTGGACCGATGTTTCCAGGAAGAGAAGATGTAGTTCATCAAGTAAATGAACACATCCATATCGAGGATTTATTAAAAGCAACAGCGATATATGCGGATGCAATTTATAATCTAGGAAAGTAATATGCGATTAAGAAAAGTAAAAAACGCTGCAGAAAAAATAGCACAGTACCCAAATTTGGTAATTCTTGACCCACTAAGTCATATTGGTAACTGGAAATCTATGTTTTCTAATGAAAATCCAATTCATATTGAAATAGGGATGGGGAAAGGTCAGTTTATATTAAAAAAAGCAAAACTAAATCCTGACATAAATTACATTGGAATTGAGAAATTTGATAGTGTGTTGATACGAGCAGTTGAGAAAATCCATCCATACCAATTAACAAATATTAAACTTTTGCATCTTGATGCAATCGAGTTAACAAATGTTTTTTCTGCCAATGAAATTAGCCACATATATTTAAATTTTTCAGATCCGTGGCCAAAATCAAGGCAAGAAAAAAGGAGACTGACATCAAATACATTTATACCCGTATTTAGAAGTATTTTATCAAGTGATGGCATTATTGAGTTTAAGACAGACAATCAAAAGCTATTTGAATATAGCGTAATTAATTTTAATGCAAATGGGCTAGAGATACTTGATTTTTCTGTAAACCTGCACTCACGAGAGGAAGAAATTATAACAACTGAGTACGAAGACCGCTTTACAGCACTTTCGCAACCAATCTATTATATTAAAGTAAAATTTAGAGGAGAATAATTATGTCAATTGTGAAAAGCATGAAACTTTATAAGGAACTTACGGATCTACCTGGTGGGTCTGGGAATGAGCATCTTGTCCGAAAATATATGAAAGATCATTTAGAAAAAAACGCTGATGAAATTATTCAAGACAAATTAGGTAGTATTGTTGGGGTAAAATACGGAAACAAATCAGGTCCGAAAATTATGGTTTGTGGACATATGGATGAAATCGGTGGGATGGTTGTTGGAATTAAAGACAATGGATTCATCAAGATGAAATCAATTGGTGGAATCGATGGAAATGTATTTTTATCTCAACATATGCAAATCATTACAGATAGCGGAAAAGTAATTCGCGGGATTATTGGTAGTACTCCACCACATATTAATCGGGATAGTTCAGACAAACCAAGCAACCCAACGTTTGAAGATTTGTTGTTAGATATTGGAGCAGACTCAAAAGAACATGCAATCGAACTAGGTGTAAGACTTGGGCAACAAGTTGTACCAGTGAACCAATTCTATGCAACTGAAGATGGAAAGAAACTTGTTGCGAAAGCATGGGATAATCGATGGGGTTGTGGAATGGCTCTTGAATTAATGGAAGAACTAAAATCAATGAAACATCCTAATATCGTTTATGCTGGAGCATCCGTACAAGAAGAAGTTGGTCTTCGTGGAGCAACAACCGTAACACAAATGATTAATCCGGATGTGTTTATTGCTTTGGATTGTTCTCCAGTAGGAGATTTTCTTGATAAGAACCATCCTAGAGCATTTGGCGCATTAGGAAAAGGGTTTTTGCTTCGTTTCTATGATCCAAGAACGATTATGCATAGAGGGTTAAAAGAATTCTTTATTGAATTAGCAGAAAAAAATAACATCCCTTACCAATACTTCTTATCCATGGGGGGAACAGATGCTGGAGCGGCTCAATTGGCACACTCTGGTGTAGTTGCAACCACAATAGGTTTGCCAACAAGATACATCCATTCAACCGCCGCAATGATTAGCATCGAAGATCATATTGCAGCTAAGAAAATGTTAAAAGCTGTTATTGAAGCTCTTGACCAAGAAACTGTAAATCGCATTCGAGATAATGTCTAATAAAGTAAATTTAGGTTCACTAAACGAGGTCAAGATTCAAGCCACTAAACAAGTGCTAGAACCACTCGGATTTCAAATCGTTTCATATCGTGCGAATAGTTTTGTAAGTAATCAACCGAAAACAGATGAAGAAACGATTACAGGGGCATTAAACAGGGCTAGAGAGCTTCCTAGCGATGGTTTACGAATTGGTTTAGAAGCTGGAGTGGCATATCACCATAATAAATTGTTTTTAACAAATTGGGGTGCTTTGATAGATGATGCTGGTAATGAATTTATTGCTGGTGGAACAAGAATTGAACTGTCCAAGGAAATTGAATATAAAATTATGGTGGAACATAAAGAATTAGCAGATGCAATGGAAGAGTGGACTCAGATTGAAAACATTCGCATCAAGCAAGGTGCAATCGGTGTTTTTACTTCTAACATGGTAAAAAGAGTTGATATTTTCACCCATATTGTTAAATTGTTATATGGACAATATTTATTTAAAAGAGGTGAGTAGTTTGAAAGGAATCATATTATTTGCTGATTACTTTGAAGATGTTGAGGGGCTTGGCACACTTGCCTTGTTGCGACGTGCTAAATTAAGTGTTACCTCAGTGAGTGTAATGAATACACAACATATTACAACTCAGTACGGAATGAATATACAAACAGATCAAATGCTAAATAACATTAACCCTAACGAGTATGATTTTTTGGTGATTCCAGGTGGAAAAGCTGTAGGGACAACGTTACGAAGCGATGAACGAGTACTAGAATTGATTTCTAGTTTCGTTCAAAAACAAAAGTTGGTTGCAGCAATTTGTGCTGCTCCAAGTTTATTAGGACAATTATCGTTATTAGATGGAAAGAACTTCACGTGTTTTCCGGGCTTTGAACAGTATATGTTAAACGGCGCATATAGACCTGAAAAAAAAGCCGTTACCGATGGAAAAATCGTAACAGCAAGATCAGCTGGAGCGATATATGAGTTTGTCTATGAGATTTTACAAGTTCTCAAAGGTAAAGAAGAAGCCGATCATCTTCTACAAAACATTGTTTTTTAGCTGTTTTTCGAAAATAAAACACTGGCTAAAAAACTTTACATTTAACACAAACTATGATATAATACTGCAAGTGTGAGTATAGCTCACCCCTTGCCTATGAACGACATAGGCCGATAGTCCAGGAGGAGGTGTAAAGAATGAAAAAGTACGAAGTTATGTACATCATTCGCCCAACAGTTGAAGAGGAAGCAAGAATTGCATTAGTTAATGAAATGAATGAAATTTTTGTAAATAACAAATCAACCGTAACAAAAGTTACAGAGTGGGGAATGAAAGATTTAGCTTATGAAGTTGCTGATTTTCGTAAAGGTTACTACGTGTTGTTAAACGTAGATGCAACCCCAGAAGCAGTGGCTGAATTCAATCGTGTTGCTAATATCAAAGAAGACATTATTCGCAATATCATTGTTGCTGAATAAGTTAGGAGGGTTAGTATGATTAACCGAGTCGTATTAGTTGGTAGAATTACAAAAGATCCAGAACTGAGATATACACAAAGCAATATTGCTTATGTACAATTCACAGTTGCGGTGAATAGGCAATTTACCAATCAACAAGGCGAAAGAGAAGCGGATTTTATAAGTTGCATCGTATGGCGTGCTCAAGCAGAAAATTTAGCAAAATTTATTCGTAAAGGTAGTCTACTAGGAATAGAAGGACGTATCGAAACTAGATCTTATGATGACCAAGACGGAACTAAGAAATATGTTACAAATGTCGTTTGCGACAGCATTCAATTTTTAGAGTCTAAGGGAACACAATCAGATCAGCCAAATGATTTTGCAAAACCACAACCAAGAATGAATGAACAAAAGCCAACAAGACAACCGAAAGAAAATACGAATCCTTTCGAAAATATTGATAGTCACTTAGATATTTCTAATGATGACTTACCATTTTAAAAAGGAGGAATCAAAATGGCAGGTTTTAAAAGACGTAAAAAAAGCTGTTATTTCACTGATAATAAAGTAGAGAAAATCGACTGGAAAGATGCCGATTTATTAAGAAGATTTATTTCAGACCGAGGAAAAATTTTACCTCGTAGAGTAACAGGAACTAAAGCAAATTACCAAAGAGAATTGGCAATCGCAATTAAACGCGCTAGACATATGGCATTACTACCATTTGTGAAAGAATAACAACAAAAGACCACGAAAGTGGTCTTTTTTTAAAATTTATCATAAATCAAATTAATTGAAGGTTTGAAGAACAATCGAAATGGTAAGAAGGATTCTAATGAAACTGGCGAAAATAGAAGTTGTGCTAGTTGATCAATAGATAGCACATAATCTACTTGACTAGTATCTTCGATATAACATATACCTTTATCGACAGTTAATTTAACCTTGATGTTATTTTCTTGAATGAGCGAATCAGTCAATTCAAACGAGATTGAGCCAGTTAGTATAGTATCATAGGGGTATGTCTCAATTAACTTTCTTGCATCAATGATTCTTATCATGTTGTAAGGATAATGAACATCTTGAGTTGGAAGAAATACTGTTTGATTGTTATACTTCGTGAGACTAGTCAATATGGATGAGTCTAACAAACATAGTTCATCGATTTGATTGTTTACAAAAACCAAGTATCCAATTAAGTTTTTGTCGTCATATAAGAGTTCAAAATACCCGTTGTCAAACACAACTTCTCTTATAAAGTTCTTCCAATATGTTTCGTCACGTACAATAAATGAATCAAATCGAGTAGAAAACTGTTCATAGATTTGCTTGAGCATTGAAAACTGTGTCATATCAATTCGGGTTAGTTTGATGTCGTTGGCATCAGATTGTCCAGTTATGACGAATGGTTTTGCATACGTACAAAAAGCAAAGCCAAATTGTTGATAAAAGGACTTATCTATAGGATTCAAACCTACAATCCATTCACCTTGTTTGAATAGGTCATTACACACTTGTTTGATTAAATCACGCATATGACCTTGTTTGCGATATTCGGTTTTTGTTGATGCAGCTACAATATAAGGGTAACGGATGAGTAATTTGTGAAAAGATAGCGTTTTTTCTACGATATGCAAAGAAGACACCACTTGATTATCAACTTTTTTTGTCCAAAGTCGGTTGTAATGATATTTTTCGGAAAAGAAATAATTCATATAATAAGGACTATCATCAAAGGAAGACTCATAAAGAGCGCGAATTTCCTTTTTTGTCTGATAATACTCATCGTCCTTATATATTGTATATTTTTGTTCGAACGCTATAGGACGATATGATTGCTTTGACTTTCGTAACTCTGGTATACCCATATCTTCTTGTCTATTTATATAAGTACAATTGTAATACCTCTTACTTGCAACAAAGCTATTTAATGCCGCATAAATACCATCGTAATTAACATCTGCTTTTTCGAATAATATAATGCCAGTATTATTGTGTGAAATAGTTCCTATGGAAAACGCAACAATCGTAGCGTCCATCTCTATTAAATCGCAAAAAGCATCTAATTCTTGAAGATGTAGTAACACAGACTGAATAGCTTGGATTTCTAACGTAGGCAATCCATTCCCATTTGTCCATAAATCTAACAGGTTTATAAGGTTAGCATAATCATTTGGATCGTAAGAACGAAACGAATAAGAGTAACTTTTTATAAATTTATTCAAGTGGTTTCGTTTGGCGTGTAGTCTTTTACCTGGATAGTTGAAAAAATGAGATGGTTCATACAAATATTCAAATAAGTCTGGTTGTTCTATGATATGGTGTGGAAAGTTAATTTGGGATTGTAATGTTTCTTTTAAACATTGGTTAAATCCATTTAAGACAAGCGGAATTTTTTCTGTATCACAATATTTTTCTAATAACGATAATACTTCAGCCATTGTGGTATGATCAAAAAGAATTGGTGGAAGAAAACAAATATCTCCATTATAAATTCCTTTTAACAAAACAAAATGGTTTGATGTATAAATTTCAATTTTATCAATCTCTTTCCATGCATAAAGGTTCGTAAAACATAGTTCACTCCCGTAGTAATTGGTATATGGAAACGGTTTTTCTTTGAAATATTTGATATCTGAAAGGTTTAATGGCCTGAAATACATAATATCCTCCAACGATACTTATATTATAAAACAAGTTAACAAAAACTGTAATAAGAAAAGGTAGTGTCAAATAGTTTTGGGATAAAAGTGATATAATCATAGTTTGCATAAAGA
>OFEK01000205.1_pt1 | contig 79700 bp, 61 predicted proteins | sample 1521131 | NCBI WGS metagenome assembly OFEK01 (sample SAMN05720209, study PRJEB24109) | activated sludge metagenome | isolation source: Anaerobic digester | place: China | collected 2015-12-16 | reverse complement strand
CAGATAAAACCATCGCGCGGATTCTCGCCATTGGCGCAGATTTCTTTGACCCCGGCATCGAAAACCGAGCGCATAAAGGCATTGCCGTAATCGAAAAAGTAAGTACCACGCTGACAGAGGGTTTTGATCGCCTTGAAATGCGCTTTCAACGAAGCATCGACCATTTCTCTGAATTTAGCCGGGTTCTTCGCGATCATTTCGGTGCGTTCAGCGAAGGTCAGGCCTTTCGGGCAGTAACCGCCGTCGTAGACGGCATGGCACGAAGTCTGATCCGAAAGCAGTTCGATCGGAATACGTTTGTTAACCGCGTATTCAAGCAGATCGACAATATTGCCATGGAAAGCGATCGAGGTGCTTTTGCGGGCGCGCATGTGTTCATGCGCCATATCGAAGGCTTCAGCCGGCGTTTTGGCGACTTTGGCAACCCAGCCTTGTTCGTGGCGAGTCTTGATGCGTGATTCATCGACTTCAGCAACGATGCCGACGCCATTGGCGATTTCGATGGCCTTCGGCTGTGCCCCGCTCATACCGCCCAGACCAGAAGAAACGAACAGATGCCCGGTAAGATCTTCATCAGCGCCAACGCCGAGCTTCATGCGGCCGGCATTCAAAATGGTGTTGAAGGTTCCGTGCACGATGCCCTGCGGCCCGATGTACATCCAGCCACCGGCGGTCATCTGACCGTAATTGGTGACGCCGAGCTGCATGCCGCGATGCCATTCTTCCTGGTTGTCGAACATGCCGATCATCAGACCGTGGCTCATGATGACGCGCGGTGCCGAGGGGTGCGACCTGAACAGGCCGAGCGGGTGCCCTGACATAACCACCAGCGTCTGGTCCTGGGTCATGATTTCGAGATATTTTTTGATCAGGCGGTACTGCATCCAGTTCTGGCAGACCTGGCCGGTTTCGCCGTAAGTAACGAGTTCGTAGGGGTAAAGCGCGATGGCAAAGTCGAGATTGTTGTCGATCATTACCTGAAAAGCTTTGCCCTCGATGCAGTTGCCCTTGTATTCATCGATCGGCCGACCCTTGAGGTTACCGGCCGGACGAAAACGATAGCCATAAATGCGGCCACGGGTTTTGAGCTCATCGAGAAATTCAGGAATCAGCGCTTCGTGCAGCTCTTCAGGAATATAGCGCAGAGCGTTCTTGAGGGCAGTTTCAGTTTCGCTCTGATTGAGAGTAAAACCACGATCCGGGGCTCTTCTGATACCTGGTTCAAAGGCCGGGTAAGACGGCAGTTCGGCATCGAGCCTGATAGTCATGGCAGCGGCAATTGTCTTGTTGTCCAACATTCCTTGCGACCTCCGGGCTGTCTTTTTTCGACAGATAATATAACCTTTCGCCCGATTTTGAGCAACAGGCAAAGATACGGACGGTGGTTTAATATTGCTGCGAAAAACCGGCAAAAGTGCTAGAATTTCGATCAGGATCAACTGATGAACAATACCGGTTTTCGTACATACCGCCTGCAGGTCGTGGTCTTTTTTTCTTTTCTGGCGCTCTTTTCGCTCATAGTCGCCGGAATCGTCGTCTACGGCTATCGCAGCAATTCAGAAATCATGCTGCAGTCTTCTGATGAACTGCTCTACCAGATCTCTGAAACCGTCATCAGACAGACAAGCAATCATCTCGACCCGGCCCGCAAAACCGGCACCCTGCTGCGCAAAATGATCGAACGCGGTAACTCGTTCTCTAAATCACCCGAACTGGTAGAAACGATCAGTCTCGAAACTCTCGAAATCTACCCGCAGTTTTCGGCTGTCTATCTTGGCGACGAAAATGGCAATTTCATCATGTCACGCCGGCTTGAAGACGGCAATTTTTCGACGCGGATCATTTCACGGACCAGCGAACCTTCGGGCATGATCGAAATCGACCGCGACCAGCACTGGCAGATCATTGCCACCCGCAGCAGTTCGCTGCTCAGCTATGACCCGCGTGAAAGACCCTGGTATGTACTGGCCAAATCTGAGGGAAGTACAGTCTGGAGCCGGGAATACCGCTTGTTCACCGATCAGGTGCCTGGCATCACCTGCGCTCACCCGGTATTCGACTTCGAAGGAAACTTTGTTGGCGCCGTAGGCATCGACTTCAGACTGTATGAACTCGCCGAATTTCTCAAAAGCCTTAAAATCGGCGAGTCCGGCATTGCTTTCATCGCCGACAGCGAAGGCAATGTCCTCGCCTATCCAGAAAAATCAGATATCAGCCCGGAAAATATAAGAGCCCCCCGGTCGCCGACCCGCGAGAGTCTTAAGTCGGGCCCGATCAAGGCAGCTATTGAAAATTATCTCAACAGCCGCCAGTTCAAGTTTACCATCGATCACGATGGCAGTCGCTATGTCTCGTCTTTTCGGCCGTTCCCCGAAAACTTTGGCCGCGACTGGGTTCTCGGCATCATTGTGCCCGAAGATGATTTTATCGGGCCAATTGCCCGTATTCACGAAACCACTCTGCTGTTCTCATTCTGGCTGCTGATCATTGCCGGGTTTCTCACCTCGGCCATCGCCCGTGAGCTTACCGAACCAATCAAGCGTCTTACCGCCGAAGCCGGCCGTATTCAGAATCTCGACTTCGACGGTTCGATCGACCTGCGCTCACCAATCACCGAAATTCAGCAGATGGGCGAAACCATGGATTCAATGAAAAAAGCACTGGGCGCCTTCAAAAAATATGTTCCGTCAGAAATTGTTCAGGGCCTGGTTCACAGCCGCGACGAGGCAAGACTGCAGGCCCAGGCCGAAGAAATTACCCTGATGTTTACCGATATCAGCGACTTTTCGGCAATCACCGAACGGGTCGCACCAGCAGAGCTGATGAAACAACTGTCTGAATATTTTGACTGCATCGCAGCCGTCATTCATCGGCACGGCGGCACCATCGACAAATACATCGGCGACTCGGTCATGGCCTTCTGGGGCGCCCCGGCCCGCGATTCGCGCCAGGCAGAACACGCCTGTACCGCCGCCCTCGAAATTGAAGCGGCGATAAAAAAACTCAATGCCCGCTGGCTGGCAGAAAACAGCGATCAGCTTAAAACCAGAATCGGCATAAACACGGGCATTTCGCTGATCGGCAACTTTGGATCATCCGACCGCTTTAATTACACCGCCGTCGGTGACAGCGTCAACCTTGCCAGCCGCCTTGAAGGCCTCAACAAGATTTACGGTTCCGAGGTAATCGTCAGTGAATCGACGGTTGCCGTTGCCGGCAAAGGCTTCATTTTCAGACCGCTCGATCTGGTGGCGGTCAAGGGCCGCAAAAAAAGCGTCAGAATTTTTCAACTGCTCGGCCGGGCCGACGACCAGAAGGCAGACCAGTTCAACCAGCTCGCACAGATGGCGGAAAAAGCTCTAGAAAGTTATCTGAACCGGCAATGGCGCGAATCTTACGAACAGTTTCAGCAGATACTCGAAATTCTGCCCGAAGACGCCGCAGCCGAAATGTATCTCACCCGTTGCCGCGAGCTGCACGACCGACCGCCGGGCCCCGACTGGGATGGCGTCTTCAGAGTTCTGCACAAATAGTCGTCAGAGCTGCCGGTTCCAGGTAAAAAGCGCCTGTGAAACGTTATAAACCAGATTGTAACGGCCATCTGGGTCTTTGATCAGTCGGGTGGCGAGATAATCGACAAATTTTGAATTGCAGCAGAATGAGCTGTCCACCCCAGCCTTGTGCAGCAGTGTTTCGCATGCTTCTTCGCGACTGGCAAAGGTCCAGCGAGAGGGGCGGCTGATAATTTCGAGGTTCGGCAGCATGCCGCAGTCAACCATGGCAAAATAGAGAATAGCGACACGACGACGCTCACTGCAGACTTCTTCGAGACCAAGAATCTGCCGCATCGTTTCGTCGAGAGGCGAATCAGCATGCGGAATCAGAACTACAAGACGGCGACTGCAGGCATCACGCAGCTTTTTTAGAGCTTCAGCCAGCCTGGGCCGGTGGTTGCCATCGGTCGACACTACCCCAAGACTGTTGAGGCAGAGCACTGTGTCAAAAATGCCAGGAGCATCGATTTCGAGCCAGCGGCCTCTGATCAGATCCAGGTTGTGAACACCCTCGGCAACCGCATGTCTGAGCAACTGGTCGAGCATACCGGTAGAAAAGTCGGTAACTGTAATACTTTTCACCAGATGTGAAAGCGGAATCGCAAAAGTGCCAGGGCCCGCCGCCACATCCAGAACCGTTTCATCCTGACTCCAGGCGAAGCGGCTCAGAAAAGCCTCTGCCTCTGCCCGGGCCTCGGGCGAATGTGCCCTGGCTGCAAAATCTCCGGCTTTTTCATCCCAGAAGGCGACGGTTTCTTTTTCGGGGCTGTCGCCGCTGTTGAGTGCCCAGCGCTGCTCATACAGTTCTCTGATGCTGTCGTAATGCTTTGACATATCCATCTCCGTTTTTTTGTAATTATAAGACAGCGCCTGCCAACCGGCAACCCGGGAAAGGGACAGAATTGTAAAGATCAGCTGTACAACAGAGAACTGCCCTTTGAAAAAGGCAGTTCAAAAAGGTTTGCAATCTTCCCTGAATTCCCTTTCGATGTGTCTGTGATGTTTTATGCTGTCACGGCGTCCGGTTCACCGACAGTCTCAGCTTCCTCTCCGTCTGACCGGTTCTGGCTGCTGGAATTGTCAACTTCCATGTGACTTCCCTGGAATCCATTTCCTACAGCGAACGAGAACCCGGCCCTGACGACCGTTGCCCCACCACCCAGAGATGATGACAGGCTGTCGATGAGTTCAAGAAACTTGTCGAGAACTGAGTTGCGCATGCCCAGCGTAAGTTCATTGTTTGAAGAAGCCAGCTGCACAGGAGCTGAAGTCGTTTCGGCCACTTTGCCGATCTCATCTGACGAATTGCCTGAAGCATCAACCTTTTTAAGGTCAGTGCGATTCTTGAGCATCGACAGAGAAAAACCCGAACCGTAATCAACCATCGGCGCAGCCGAAGAGCTCGATGAAACCTGCTGACTGGTCTTCAGCATGGCTTCCTGCAGCCGCAGTTTTACAAGATCCATTGGCGAGCCAGAACCCAGGCCAGAAGAGTTCATTGCCGAGCCGGTGAGATTGAGACCCGACATCCAGGCGGAACTGGCTATCGAAGCGGTGACAGCCTTCAGACCGTTATCAGCCGCCGCAAGAATGTTGTCAATGAATGACTTCGATGAAGCAAGCCCGGCAGCTGACGCTTCTTCGGCTTTTCCGAGATACTGATCGAGTGAATCGAGACCGTAGCCGCTGTCTGAACGTAAAGCGCCGACAAAGCTGCGGGTCGCCTGCCTGAATTCATCGACGAGGCTCTGCTGCAGACCGCCCATATCACCGCTGATTCTGATATACATCGTGAAACGATACATGGCTGAGCGACTGCTGACAGCCTGGTCCACGCCACCGGCTTTTTCACCGGCGGCAGCTTCAGCTGCGGTGTCTTTAACAGCCGTTGCCGTAACGGTATCCCCTGTTTCGGCAGCTGTCACTTCTGCTGAATCGGCAGCGGTCACGCCGACTGCGGGTTCCACTGCAGCAGGAACCGGTTCTTCGACCGGAACAGGCTGTGTCACCCTTATACAGGGTCGACAGGCAACCTGTTTATCAACCTCCTGGTTGATCACGCTGGCAAATGCCTTGCCGGAAGAACTTTCGACCGGCCGACTGTTTTCGTAGTTCGCAACCGAATTTGTCTGAATTTTGCTTATGCTCATATTGCCCCCTGAAATTTAACGCTCATTTACTGCAACCGAAGTCAGAGCCGGCCAGTGTACCGATTTAATCAGAGGCTCGAAGGCAAATACCGTAAGAACATCGAACAATTTGCTGCCCTTAACGTTTTTTCTGCTGTTCATTTTCGGACTCCTTATTTTTCAGGCCGGAAGGTGGCGTTTCCCATTCGTCTTAGTCTCTAATTTATTAATCGACTTCGGCAGCGGGCAAATTTAACGGGGTTTTCAGACAATGAGTCTTATATTTCACCGGTTTTCTTCGTTTTTCTTGCATTTTTATCAACATGACACTAATTTAAAGAAATGAAACTTTTTTTTCAAAAAAGATGGCTGGTGGTATTCTGCCTGTTCGCGCAGCTGATTTTTCCGGTGCTCTGTGGCGCTCAGGGCGATTACCCGGGCAAACCCGAGCGGCCATTGATTCTCGAATCTTTTCGCAGCCTGATCATCAGCGCTGATAAGGCCGGGCTGCCCAGTCTGCTTGAATCTCTGACAGGCTTCACACATCTGATAAACCTGCTGCATACCGCCGGGAAACCGGAAACAATGATAATTCCAGCATCCGGTCGGGCCGCACCGCAGACAAAGCCTGGGCGGCTGCGCATCCTTACCGCCAACACCCTGCTTTTTCCATGGCCGTTTTACAGCGATCAGGCAGAGAGAATCGCAGAATTTGCGAAGCTTGCCCGTTCGGTCTCGCCCGATATCATTTTCCTTCAGGAAGTCTGGGACAACAACAGCCTGCGCCTTCTTCTGGCCAGGTTTCCTGATTATCATGCGGTTATAGCGCCAAATCCTCTGTTCAACCTTGGCGGTCTGATGATTTTTTCGCGAATTGCACCGGTCAGGGCGACGGCCGAATCCTTCCCTCTGACACTGAACCATAACCCCGAAGAGCTGATAGCGCGCAAGGGTATCCTCTGGGCCGAAATCAGCTGCAGCGGGCGCCAGATCTGGCTGGCAACCACACATCTTTATTCATCGGCGGCGAAGGCGCGTTTCCGGCCAAACACATGGCAGTTCAGACACCTGCTGCAACGCATGCAGGCCGCCCCAGACCTGGTTATCGTCGGCGGTGACATGAACCTTGAACCCGCCGAGCTTGAATCTTACCTGCCGGAGCGGATTATGCGCGACGACTGCAATCTGCCGACGGCGGGCCGCAAAATTCAAAAAAAACTCGATTATGTTCTTGCTGCTGACCAGCAGGACCCATCTGCGATCAGAATACCAGGCAGTCGGGTCGAATGGGAAAAACGCTTCTCTGACCACCATGCCGTTCTGGCCGAGGTAATTTTCAGCCCGCGGCCCTGACTTTAAGCGCAAACACTTCGACTTCCTGCGATTTGCCTCTGATACTTCCGATATCGACCTTTTCAATCGGGTAGAGGAGCTTCAGAGACGCGGCAACCGTTTCAGAGATCATTACTGGCCGATCGGCCGAGCGGGCGAGAGAGCAAAGTCTGGCCGCCACGTTGACCGGGTCGCCAATGATGGTGTTATCCATTCGCACTGAAGGGGTTCCGATTATGCCGGAAATGACGCGGCCGGAATTCAGACCAAAAACCGGCCGTATCAGCTGATTATCACGAAACGATCTGAGAATGGCCTCGACAAAATTCGCGGCATTTACCGCGGCTCCATGCGCTCCGGCATTCTGGTGCGGAAAAACGATCAGCAGCTTGCCGCCGATCAATTTGTCGACTTCGCCGCCAGACAGGGCAGCCTGCTGATAGAACTGTTCGAGAACCGATTCAAGCAACGATTGCACCTGCTGAACCGGAGCCGAAGCGGCAAACTGGTCAAAGCCTTCCAGAGCGGCAAACAGAATCGTCGCTGAGATTTCATTGCCGGCGCGGGCCTGTTGAAAAAGCTCCGGGTTACTGGCCAGACGGCGTACTGCCGGTGAAACGAACTTGCCCAGAGTGTCACGTTCGCGCAGGCGGCGGGCCATGACGTTGAAGGCGCGCGAGATCGAACCGAATTCATCTTCGCGGCTGGCGAGCAGTCTGACGCTGAAGTCGCTTCTTTCAATCCGGCTGATGCCCCAGAGCAGGTGTTCAAGCGGGCTGCTGACCGACCTGCTGATATTCACGGCAGCGAGAGAAGCGCAGACGATAAACAGAATTGTTCCCATAAAAAGAATCAGTGCCCGCCAGTCTTCGATCTGCTTTAAATGCGCCGTCGACTGCAGTCCGCCAAGAATGTAAAGATTGAAAAACCGCCCGGGCAGAACGTAATAGAGTGCCTCGCCACTGTCTGGAGTCTGCAGTTTGATCATTCTGCGGGTTCTCTGGCCGGTTTTAAGCAGCATGCCCAGTCGCGAAGAGGCTTTTTCGCCTGAAAACAGCATATCGCCCCTGACATTGCCGTATGCCTGCAGCTTCAATGGCGGCTCAGCCACGTAGTTCACCGGGTCGATCAGGTCAAAAACCGAGACGAGCTTTTTCTGAGAATCGATCATGCCACGTCTGTAGCTGGCAAAGACCCTGCCCAGATAGATGCGGCTGATCACGAATTCATCCCATGATACACCGCAGAAATAGCTGATGACGTTATTTATCCATACCGGAAAAATGGCAAAATTGACCAGCCCGATCGAAGTTCTGAAGCTGTTCAAACCTTCGAAATTGGTCAGCATCGAATAAACCTTTTCGTTACCGACTGAGGCAGCAACGTGTTTTTTGATTTCTTCGAACTTGAACAGCTCGATTTCACCGGCCCGGCCATGCTTTGGCTGCAAAGCCAGTCCTTTTGCCAGCTGGTCGGATCTGAAAAATTTTTCGACGGTGCGGCGGTAAAGATTGAGAATCAGAAAAATCGGGTCAGTTTCAGGCAGGCTGCGGGTAAGGTAGGTATAGCTCTTGAAGCGGTCGAAATAGCGGGTAAAGTTATCGGGGCCCATAATGATGATGGCGTTTGCCTTGCGATGCATGTCTTCAACCAGATCGAGGCCCCGCATGAACGGCGCGAAAATTTCGACCGCAACTTTTTGAATCAGGTCACCGCCGGCGATATTGAGTGTTTCTGATGCCGACCCGGCGTTGGCAGCGACATTGCCGGCCTTGAGTTTTGCCTCGTGGCGCTCTTCCTGGCGAAGCTGCTGCAGCGTTTTCGGGCTGCGGATCTGGCGTTTGAAATTCTGCAGAACATTGGCGTGAAAGAGCCTGGCGCCCACATCTATACCCCTGATCTGCCCGTGCAGGTTTCTTTCAAGCTTAAGGCGGCCACTTTCTGAGGCCTCGTTCAGAATCAGCCGGAAAATTGAGTTGCCCATCATGAACGGCATGCTGATTGCCGCCAGACTTGCCAGAAGAAGGGCCCGGCCAACCGTCATTCTGAAACCACGGGCAAAGCAGATTGACTGAACGAAGAAAAACAGGGCGAGACAGACTGCCGAAAAAAAGATCAGACTTGCCGTAACGCCTGTTGAAGAAGGCCTGGCATACTCTGAGTCGAGAAGAACTACCGGAACCATGCCCGGGTTCATCATTCGGCGCCCGACAACCCCGAGCAGGTCCCCTGTCGGAAGGACACCGACGTTACCATCATCACCGCGACCGATTTCTTCGCAGGCATCACGAATGCCTGCAATCGTTTTGCCGGGCAAAGCAGCAAAAGCCTGATTGCCGACAAAAAGACCGCGCTGCAGATCGTAAAAAGCGCAGACAGCCCGCTTATGAGGGTTGGACCTAAGATACATCCGGGCCGGGTAAAGATCTGACAATGCCGAAAGGTCAAAGCGACTGAAAAAGTAAGCCTTGCCGCCATCGGACAGAAGCTGGCTGTCCCAGTAAAGGCCGAGCAGATGCCCACGGGCGTCGAACAGGCTCATGCGGGAAGCGCGCAGCTGCATATATGCCGTACGATCGGTGCTGATGCCGAGAAATTCGGTCAGCAGACGGTCAGCCGCTTCGATCTGCCCGATATATTCCGGTTCGAGAAAAACTTCTTTCTGCTCTACCGAAGTCTGCTGATCAATTCTGATAAACTGCCTGGCAAATTCCTCGTTCATACTGCCGGCAAGATTGACAAAATCTTTCAGACTGCCGGAAGCATCGGTTACCGCCAGAGAAAGGGTGTGTGACGGAAGCAGTTTGAGAAAAGCCGGCTCTTCCCTCATGTTTAGCAGCAGAGGCAGATCGTCGACCAGCCCCTCACGGAAAACATTGAAGGCCGCCTGCAGCTGGTAATCGAGATTTGCCTCGCCACGCATTTTTTCGGTCATCAGATAGGCATCCTGCAGCCGCTTCTGTTCGATATCGAGCGAACCAGCCAGATTTCCCTCGATTTTGAACAGGCAAAAAAGCACTGCGACGAAGAGCAGGGCATAAAAAAGTGCAGCCGGCAGTCTCACTCTCTTTCCTCCAGGGTCACAAGCTCGTATGCAGCATTATTTTCGTGCTCGACAAATCTGAAGTTGTTCACCGACTCGTAAACCAGGGGTGACACCATTATTTTCGTGCTCCGACCGTATCGTGACATGGATTCAAGATCTTCGGCCGCGTTCCGGGCGGCGCCGACGACAGTGTAGTCGCTGCGCTGGTCTGCTGTTACGGTTCCCGACAGCAGTTCGCCCCCCTCTATTCCGACCCCGATGTCATAAAGAAACTTGCCCTGCTGACGGCGACTCAGGCAATTTTCCTGATGGCGCCGCATCATGGCTATCCCGGCCCTGACTGCCTTCTGGCAGGCTTCAGAAAGGGAATCGCCATGAAAAACCGCCAGAACTGCGTCACCGATAAACTGCTCGACCAGCCCGCCGTTTTCTCTGATACATTCAGACATCGCTGCCAGGTGCTCGTTCAGCATCTCTACGACCTCACGAGCCCCGTATTTTTCACCAATCGAAGTAAAAGATCTGATATCAGAGCAAAGAACCGCTCCTTCGCGTTTAATCAGTCTTTCTTCAGCCATTTCGACGGCCTGTGAAATCTGGTGGTCGAGAGCGGCAGAAACAAAACGGCCAAGATTGCGTCTTTCCTTGAGCCCTTCAACCATCTGGTCGAAAGCTCTGGTCAGCCTGCCAAGCTCATCTTCACGGTTCAGATGCAGCCTTGCCGAATAATCTTCTTCAGAAATGCGCTTCAGACCATTTTCGACACCAAGCAGCGGGCTTACCAGATAATCGGCGGTCAGCCGCGAAATGAGAAATACCGGAACCGCCATCAGCAGAACAATTACCGACAGCAGCAGTTCCTGGCGGTAGGCCGCCTCTCGAAAAGCTCTGAAAAAAACCACGTTGACCACAACCGAAGAGCCGGACTTAATGCAGGGGTAAGCAATTACCAGTTTATCATCTGACTGCTCGATCAACTGACTGCGGGTGACGGTTGCCAGATCGATCAGGCGGCCGGCCGAATCATTGATAATTCCGGCTTCACGGCTGCGCGGCGGTGGAAAAAGCATTCTGGTCTCAGCCCGGTCTACCACGGTTATGGCATAGAAGTTTTCGCGGTAGATCTTCTGCATGCTGGTGATGGTTTCGCGCAGATAGTCTTCGAAAATCTCGGTGATATCGAAGCGGAAAAAATACCAGTTCATTGGCTTGCCGTCGACGAGCACGTAATTCTGGTAGATCAGCTGTTTTTCTTCGCCAAGATCGACGAATTCGATATCGCTGCGGTTGCTGAGAAAGATGCGCAGAATTTCCTGACCGGTGCGCCCGTGAAACATGCTCATTTCAGGCTCAGGCCCGATCATCAGGTCAGGGGCAATCTTGTGATAGGCCTTTTTTACCCAGGTCGAGTAGAACGCGCATGCCTGCTCTTCGTCGGTCTTCTTATCGAGCGACCCGGGCAACAGGTAGCATTGATTGTCAAGGCCGGACTTATCAGGCGGGTAGATATAAACAGCACCCTTCTTGAGCCCGGCTTCAGAAAAATGGCCAATCATGCGGTCGACCGCATTCTGCCAGAGGGCTGGATCCCAGGTGGAGATTTCATGCATCCAGTCGATTCTGATTGTCCAGCGGCGGCAGGCATCGCGAAATTCGGCCATGATGACTTCGCCCGAAGCGTCGGCCTCTTCGAGCTGCTGCAGAGCGTCTTTTACCGCTTCCTGTTCGCGACGGAAAGCGGCGGCATCGATATGAAAAATGCCGGCGACAAAAAAGACCAGCAATGGCAGAATGCCGACCACAGTAAAAGTCAGCGTGAGCCAGTGTTTAAGGCTTATCCCGACCGGGCGGCCACTGATCAAAACTTTGCAGAAAACAAGAATCCAGCTCGAAAAAAACAACAGACGCAGAAGAAAGCTGACAGTCGGCTCCTGCAATTTCATTTCTGGGTTATCACGACTGAGAACCCAGATTTCGTATGGCACAGCGTAATCGATAAAATCGCGCAAAATTCTGACGCCCTGATAGTCGACAAATTTTCCGGCAGGCACCAGTCGATCCCTTTCGAGAGGTTTGCCGGCAATGGCTTCATAGAGAGATCTGATTCTCTGTTTCTGCTCGGTCGGCACCGTCGCGTCAAAAACCGGCTTGATCGAAGGGTCGACAAATTCGAGCGGCATCAGCACGGAGCAAATCGAGGAGTTCTTGTCGCTGAGTGAATCGGCAACGCGGCGCATCAGAGGAAGGCGATCGGTTTCGCCGGCGGCGAACAGCTGCAAATATACCAGCAACGAACCGTCGCTGCCACTGCAGATATCCCAGAAGACCAGCTGCAGTTCGTTTTCAAACATTACTCTTGAAACTTTTCCCTTGCGGTGACTGGCCAGCACCTGAAAATCGAGAACATCGCCAAAGGCACCCCGCACCAGGCTGTCAAGAGTCACAGACTCTACCGGCCGGCCAAGCTCTTTATTTATCAACCCTTCGAGAATACGCTTGAAAAATCTCTGTTTCTGCATGGTGAACCCTGGGCCCGAGAGCATCTTGAGGCCGTCTTCAGGTCTGAAGATGCCGGCGTAGGTCACCCGTGGCTGCATTTTCTGCGAAAAAACAGTCTGCATGTCAGCCATAAACCTGGCACCGGAAAACTTTCTGGTAAAACCGGCTTTCTGTCTGGCCTTTTTAAAAAGGAACTGCCGGTGGCGAATCTGCTGCTCAACCGACCAGAGCGACTTGAAAAGCTGCAGATAGTTACCGGCACGGTGTTCCCATTGCAGAATTTCACGCTCATGCTGAATCAGGGCGCGTTGATGTTGGTTATATTCAAGCAGCCCGAATGGCAGAAGCGTCAGAAAAAATGCAAATACCAGAGGTAATGCCATTTTCAGTCGTCGGTTCATCTGTAGCCTCTCGATCTGCCAGACATCTTAACCTATTCGGCCCTGATTATCTACCAGCCAGGCAGAAGTTTTGACGGTTAAGCAACTTTACAAACCGGTCAAAAACATTTAAATTCGAAGTAACAATTGAATAAGGAACGATACATGAAATTGCCATACCGCTATTGTGCTTTAATGTTGCTCGCCCTGCCGGTGTTGTTTTTTACCGGTTGCTGCAGCCGTAAAGCATCTCTGGAAGAAGCCGGCAAAGCTTATCAGAGCGGCGATTTCGCCAAAGCAGCCGCAATTTTTGCTCCGGCCGCCGAAAAAGGTGACCCCGAAGCTCAGGTTAACATGGCTTTTATGTATTACTGCGGCATGCATGTGCCCAAAGACCACAAAAAAGCCGCCGAACTTTATCGCCTGGCCGCTGACCAGAACCATGCCAACGCCCAGTTCAGCCTCGGCACCATGTATGAAAATGGCGAAGGGGTCGGGCGCAGTCTCGTCGAGGCTTATTTCTGGTATTCTCTGGCCGAAAAACAGAACGACAAAGACGCGCAGCGCCTGCGCCGCGAGCTTGAGCTAAAACTCAGCAAAGATCAGGTTACCGAAGCCAAAAAACGCCTTTCAGCCTGGAAACCGGCAAAATAAAAGCCAGACAGAAAATATCTCTGTCTGACCCCAGCTAATAGTAGTCTCGCAAAGTTGAATTTGTGGTTTTGCCGCGTCGTCCCTTGAATCCAAATGTGACAGAGGACTAGAGTAATTATTTTCAGCCGTCGCGGGTGATTTTTCCGATCAGTTCTTTCAAGACACCCGGGGCCTTGTCATGGTCGATCTGGCAGGTGCCGGCGGCATGATGCCCACCACCACCGTATTTCAGCATCAGTTCACCGACATTGGTCTTTGAAGAACGGTTGACAATCGACTTGCCGACCGCATAGACGGTATTCTGTTTCTGAAAGCCCCAGAGAATGTGAATTGAAATATTACATTCAGGGTTCAAGGCATAGATCATAAAGCGGTTGCCGGCGTGAATCACCTCTTCGTCGCGCAGATCGAGCACGATCAGGTTGTGATAAATCTTTGAGCAGCGCCGCAGCTGTTCTCTGAATTTTTCTTCCTGTTCGAAATAGAGGTCGACGCGCGCTTTTACATCTGGCAGATCCATGATCTCGTCGATGGTCATATCTTTGCAGCAGTCGATCAGATCCATCATCAGCTGATAGTTCGAAATGCGGAAATTTCTGAAGCGACCGAGACCGGTGCGTGGGTCCATGAGATAGTTGAGCAGCACCCAGCCCTGCGGATGCAGACTTTCATCGACACTGAACTGGGCAGCATCGGCTTTGTCAACGGCTTCCATCATGTCTTCAGAAATCTGCGGAAATCGCTCTCTGCCGCCGTAATAGTTATAAACAACCCGGGCGGCTGACTTGGCGGTGGCTTCGATGATGTGATTTTCGCGCTGACCTTCGTTGCGGATCGTTTCGCTGAGATGGTGGTCAAAAACCAGATATGCGCCGTTAACGTAGGGCAGATTCGTGGTTATATCGCGGTCGGTGATCTCGATTTTGCCATCCTGCATGTCTTTCGGGTGCACGAACTTGATATCGTCGATCATACCAAGATCTTTGAGCAGCACGGCGCAGACCAGGCCATCGAAGTCACTGCGGGTTACCAGTCGATACTTTTTTTCCTCTGTCATAAAAGCTCCAGCTAAAGAGTTATTGCAGTCAATTTACCATGGCCATGTATCAAATTCCAGAAAACTGCACAAAGTTTTGTGATCGGTAAAAGACATGGGGCAATTCTTGCCTTTGCGCTCCTCTGCGTGTAAACTGAACAGAGAAAACCGGAGGAAATAATGCCAGAAGTGACAGGACAAAGTAAACGCGCCGGGGTTGCCATGTTTTCGGCAATCTTTGTCATGATCATCGTCGGGCTGCTGGCGATGCAGTTTCATTACATGACGCGGCAGGCCCAGTCGACCGCCTTCCGTTTCCAGACTTCTGAGCTCGCGAGACAACTGGCTGCCGCCGCCATCGAAGAGGCGTTCATGTATGTTCATAACGAAACCGAAAACCAGTCCGGCGCTCTGTTTAACAAACTTGTCAGCCGTTCGAGCGAGCTAGACGCGTCAAATACCGGTCTCGACAACAAGAACAGCAAAGGGGTGCCGGTTCCTGTCGTTCTGACTCAGGCGCAGGCCGCCGCCATGCCGATTGGTTCACGCCTGAAAATCGATGCTACCGCCAGAATCGTCGATTTTCGCAACACCGATTCAACCGGGGCCCGCTACTACGAGAACGAAGGGGTTGGCACCCTCGAACTGCGGGTAACCGTCGAACCGAAGCCCGAATTCAAGAAACAGCTGCAGGGCGCCTGCACCATTACCAGACATCATGATTATAAGATCGTTTCTATCGTTTCGCGACGCGATAACAATACCCAGCGAACCTCATACACGAACAGTTATATTCTCGATTACGCACTTTTCGTTCGCGACGGCCAGGAAGAATTTGCCTCGACCTACAGCCATGGCTTCAATTCACAGAACCGTATGCTGGCAATCGACCAGACAAGCCTGTCTGCAGACAAATACGGTAAAATTTACCTCGGCAACCGCCGCGGCAGTCATGTTTTTATCAACCTCGACTCTGAACGCAAAGAGATGATTCCCGAACCGCAGAAAGTCGAAAAAATTTACGAAGCAACCGATCTTGAAACCATCGAAATCATACCGGCCCTGAAGAAGTATATTGAAGCAGAAACCAGCAAACTGGCAGACCAGCAGGGCGGAGACCTCGAAAGCTTCAAAATGTCAGGACAGAAAGCCTATTTTGAATATGAGCGCTACCCGATGGCCGACGAGGCTTACGCTGCCAATGCCGAACTTAAAGGCAGCCGCGACCTGACCCGCAAAGGCGAACTCAAAGTTGCGGGGCAGACTGAGCCCCCGATTGTCCCGGCTGGCATAAAGTTTCTTCCGGTCAACGCTCTCGACAAAATTATCGAAGGCGATGTCAGGCAGCGGTATTTCCATTACGGCTACTTCTTCGTCGACCTGAGCAACTGCAGGCTAGACCTGGAAATCAGCGATGAAGACTTCACCATCCACCTTGGCGACCCTGAACTCGTTGAAAAATTCAAAAACCGCCGCATGCCGTGCTTCAACTTTGACCATCATGGCGAAATCAACCCCGACATGATGAAACTGGGTTATATTAAAAACAACATCGCCAACCGCTTTCCTGAGGTGCTCTGCCGCACCGACATCGAAAACCGTTATCTCAAGGGGCTGAATACGGCACTTCCCCACCCCGCCATGTTTCACTTCAGAAATGCCGGTTCTCTCGACGACCCAACCATGGCATCCGTTCCCTTCGCTCACATGAACCTCTGGGCAAGGCGCAATGCCCCGACAGACCGCCTTGAAGAATATGGCATCTATCAGCCGGCGCAAAAAAAGCTGTTTCTGCGCGGGGTGATCGAATTGTCCGAGCCCCTGGTCATAGGCGAGAACGGTGACGTTGAATATGAAGGCCTGGGTGTAATAATCGCTCCCGGCATTACCATCAAAAACGGCCTGAAGCGAAAACCAGGCACCAATTCGGCCTGTATACTGGTAACACGCGGGCATCCGATCGAAGTCAGCACTGAAAATCTGGTTGAAGCCGCTCTGGTCAGCATGGGCAGAAACGACCGCAACGGGCAGATTATTGCCACCCGAAAAATGAATCTGCACGGCTGCATCGCCACCGACCGGCTCAAGCTAGACAAATGGGCTCCCGGAGTCGAGCACCGGGTGGCTTACGACCCCTTTTTCAAACGCAATGATGACCTGTATCAGGTCAACATCGCCCGCTGGGTAACCTTCGAAAGAATGGTGGAACAGGACGAATGAAAAGACGCGGGTTTTCTCTGCTCGAAGTAATCATTGCCATGGCTTTTCTGTCAGTGGCCATTCTCTCGATGTTCTGGATGAACCGTGCTTCAAATCAGGGTTCCATGGATGCCTACTACGAATTTCTTGCATTTTCGCTCGCCCGCGAGCCAATAGAAGTATTTCGCGGCTTTGGCTACGATTATCTAAAAATGGTTGCCGACGGCAATGTTTCGCCGCCAGCCTGGTACCCGGTCGGCACCATGAAAGACATCGAGTTCAGTCTGATGTCAGACATGCAGTATCCGGCCGAAGCCAGGCTTTTTCAGCGTCTGATCGAACTGACTCCGGTGACCGCCGGAAAATTGCAGGGCATGCGGATTAAAGTTACGGTGGCAGTAAAGGGACAGAGCCGCGTTGAAGTCTGGATGAGCCGCAAGGCCGTTTCCCTCGAATCTCTGGTTATGGAGCGCCCAAAATGAACTCAAACCAGCGACGTCAGGCATTCACTCTGGTCGAAATAATGATCGTTCTCATCTGTACCGCACTGTTGATGGGGCCGATTTTTCTCGTGCTGCGTTCGAGCACAAAAACTTCACTCAAAGGCATGTTGCGCATCGACACGACCCTTGAGGCCCGCCGGGTAATCAAGCAGATCTATGCCGATCTGAAAATGGCTTGTTTTGAGCTGCCATACAGTTCCAACTACAATTTTTCTGACGTAATGCAGGTTTCCGGGTCGCCACCGCACAATTCATACAAATTTTATTCCTTTCCGGTGCATCAGAAGATGAGCGACATCTTTACCAGTCAGACCGGTGGCGTAAATTTTCGCAGAGTTTCCGAGATTACCTACAGGGTCGAAGCGGGCAAAAACCCCGACAATCCCTTTCTACGCCTCATCAGAACCGAATCATTCGGCGGCAAAGTCAACACCAGAATTTTGACCGAGCGCATCAATTTTTTCGAGATCAAGCCCATAATGTTGCAGCCCTATGGCAAAAACCAGTTCTATTTTCTTGTGACGCTGCAACTGATCGATGCGGTACACGCCAGTGAAATGAAAGGGCGAACCGCCGGCACCCGTCTCGACGAACTGCAGAAAGATGTCATTCTTGCCGACTTCTTCGATGTCGTCTACCCGGAATTTTTTCACTCGGTATGGAACCAGACCAGGGTGATTCCGAACTGGCATTCTCAGCTGAAGCTTCCTGAAGCGCCATAATTTTTTTTTAAAATTTTCTGCAACAAAAAAAACTTTCGCTTCGTAAGTCAGGTAGATTCAACTGTTTGATCAGGAGGTCGACTAATGTTTGTGTCAATATTGCGAAACTCACTTTTTATCTCCCTGCTGCTAATGGTTTCCATAACCCTTTCAGGTTGTAACGTCGATTTTGGCGCGATTCTGAGCGGTCTGAAAAATGTCGTCGGTAACCTCAGCCAGAATCTGGGTGGCTTTATCGATAAGGGCATCGGCATGGCCAAAGATTTTATCGGCAAGGCCAAGGAGTTCGTCACCCCGATTCTCGACAAGGGCAAAGAGATCTACGATAAGGTCAAACCGATCGCCGAAAAGGTTAAAGATGGTTTTGACAAGGCCCAGAATATTGTAAACAAGGTTCAGGACGCCGGCAATGCCATTTCTGACTTTGGCAAGCAGATGAAAGAGGGCGGCAACGACGCTATTGGCAACCGCATAGACAACAATGCTCCGACCAGTGAACAAGTTCCGGCACGCGATGACGAAGACGCAGTCATTACCATCCGCCCCGAAGGCAATGCCACGACATCAGCCAATGTTGCCGCCAATGCTACTGCCTCCGCCGCAGTCAATTCTCTTATGACCCCGGCCGAACGCGAAGCGGTCACCAAATCGGTAACCACGAATGTTAACCAGATCAGCGCCGCTGTTGACAACCTTTCGAGAAATCTTAAGCAGATGAAGATCTCTGACGCAGAACGCAAGGCTACCGAAGAGAAAATCAACAAATTGCGCGACAGCCTGAAGGCAGTGCTCAAAGACCCGACCTCAAAAGAAGCCCAGAGACAGCTCAAAGCTGCCAAGGGAGACGTCGACAGCCTTGCCGCCACGGCTCAGAAGTATGCCGACCTGGCCAAGGGCACTATTGAATCGGTCAAGAATACCGTAAGCGGCCTTGAAAACAGCTTCAACAGTATAAAAGACTCTTTCTCGTCAGTTTTCAACAAGTAATCTCGACCATCCGCAAGGAAAAGAGAATATGACCAGCCAGCAAAAAAGCGCAATGTGCCAGAAGTGCCTCGAAGCCATGAGTGGCAACGAAGCAGAACTGCTGCGCGATCCCTCTCTGCAGCAGCACCTGGCAGCATGCCCCGAATGCGCGGCTATGCTCAGCACCATCGCGCACCTGCGGCATCAGGGTTCGGCCTTTGCCGGCGAATCATACCCCGAGCTCAAGACCAGAATCATGCAACGCCTCGAACCGGTTCTGCAGCAGCGACGAAACGCTGCCGCAGAACCGGCACGGCCACCCGTTGTCGCCGCAAACTGGCTTTTCAGGTTTGCCTCGGTTTTCTGCATCACAGTTCTTGGCATCGCTCTCATCTACCAGAATTTCAACCCTGCCCACCCCGGGCCCGCAGCTCCCCCTCAGACGGTTATCAGCACCGCCCCGACCTCCTTTATGATAGCCCTTAACTCCGGCACACCGACCCAGGTTTCGCTTGACAACCCGATCTCACTTTTCAATGGCGACAGTGCGGTTATCAATGTTCCTGACGGCTCAACCCTGCATGTGACCGGCCCGGCAAGACTGAACGTCTGCCCACGCGGGTTTCACCTGCTGCAGGGGCAGATCAAAGCCGAAGTAGTTGCCGGCAAGGGCGAATTCGTCGCAACGACACCGCATGGTCAGATAACGGTTCTCGGCACCGTGTTTACGGTTACCACCGACCAGCGGCGCACGCTCGTCGAAGTAACCTCTGGCCGGGTAAGGGTTTCTGGCGACAATCACACAGAAACGGTTCTCAATGCCGGCGAAAAAACAGAGATGTATCAGCCGGGTATCTCTTCTGAAACCGAAATAATACCGGCTGTCGACAGTGAGTAGTTAACCATATTTTTTAACGACAAAAACAGCTCCTGCCTAAGCGCGGGAGCTGTTTTTTTCTACCTCGAGCCGCAATTTGCCCATGATACGAAAAAACCGTGAGCGCAGAGTTGCCTCGACGTCGCCGGTCAGTTCGGCAATTTCGGCAAAAGGCATGGCCTGAAAAACCCGCATTTCAACTAAAAAGCGCTCGGACGGAGCAAGAGCGGCCAACAGTTCGCCGGCTGAATGCCTTACGATCACTTCTTCTTCGGGAGTTGCCACATGCTCATGCATGCTTTCGGGCTGAAAGTCGCGGCGGCGATTCTCACGCCGGCATTCATCGAAATAAAGATTACGGCCCACGGTCATCAGCCATGCCGAAAATTTACGGTCTTCTTCAAATGAATCGAGCTTGAGAAGCAAACGTTCGAACGTTGCCTGAACCATGTCTTCAAGACTGGCCTCAGGAACCCTGAGATACCTGAAAAACGCCATCAGTTGCGGCAGATAACGGTCGACCAGCCGCCCCATGGCAGTGCTGTCGCCCGCACGTATCTTTCTGACAAGCGCAAGATCCTCTACCTGACGACAGGCGGCAGCATCGGGCCTTTCACCATTGCTCATTTTTCGCCTCCGGTTTCGGGAGGCGAAAAACTTTCGATTTCGCGCAACGCCCTGATTCTGGCAAGATAACTGTTGTCGGGCCCCTTACGAAACGGAACCAGCGACACCCGCAGCTTTGTGCCGACTGCCGGCACCCTGTAGCCCTCCCTTGCCGGAGTCAAAACGAATTTTTCGCCCTGCGTGCTCTCGAATTCCAGCGCCGCATTCACCACCAGTTTAACGGTTCCTTCTCTGACGACCTGATCGACAACAATGGCCCTGCCCGTGCCGGGGCCGGCTTCAGAACCGCGCGGCACAAAAAGAACGTAAAATGCACCGGCGAACAGCAGCAGAATCGCCAGTGCTATCCATGAACTGCGGGCAGCGGCAAAGCTTCTGAAAGTATTTGCGAGGGCTTCAACGGTCTGGCGTGGCGTCAGTTTTTCTTCTTCAGCCGGAGATCTATAGGCATAAGCCGGTCGGCGACTCTTTTTCTTTTCCTGCTCGGCTTTCCAGCGTTCCTGCAGGCTTTCATCGCCCTCTTCAACGACCGGCTCACCCGACTGAGACGAGGCCTGCGGTTCTTCGCCAGAACCGGAGCGACAGGCTTCGCGCAGCTGGCGAGCCTGGTCGGCAATTCGCCCTGAATGAGCCTTTTCGATTTTATAAAGGCTGTAAACGTTGTCAGGCCCGGGGTTGGCAGCAAAATGACAGAGGCCGGCTTCGGCCAGGGTTTCGTTTTCACAACGGCAGAGATAGTCGGTCAGCTGCTCGCGAATCAGGGCAAAGTCAAACTGTTCCATGCATTGAATCGCCATTTTCTGCTGTTCGGGGTCGGTAGAACGCAGCATAGCATTGAGCGAAGACAGGGCCTGGTTGAAATCAAAGTTTTTGAGAATGCCGAGAGCTGCAGATTTCATGCGCACGTCGGCAACTTTAAGGCATTGCCCGAGATATGGAAAAATCGCGTCAGGGTCAACTTCGCCAAGATACTCGACGGCCGCAGTTGCGAGACTGACGTTCGGGTTGGTAATAAGCTTTATTGCAGCGTCTTCAAGCCCGCGCAGACGCAGGCGCCCCAGGCTGTGCAGAGTGGCAACACGAATTTCGCTCGAAGTTTCACGGCCGCTAAAAAGCTTTTGCAGTATCGCAAGTATTCCGGGCGCCCGATCCTTATCGAGAGTGGTCAGAGCTGCGAGTTTGCCAGCTTCATCACTGCCGGCAAAAAGTCTGCCCAGTTGATCTTCATCGGTAGTGGCTTCAGCTGACGGTTTTTTTTCAGCTTGCCGGGCAGTCGCAGGCGTAGCAGCAGCTTCGGGCTTTTTTTCCGCTTCGGCGGCAACGCTTTTTATATATGCCCGCAGTCGTCCCTTAACCGTCTCAGAAACCGGCCAATCAAGAGCTTCATTGAAGGCATCGACAACGACCTGCTGTTTCAGGCTGTTTCGTAATATCTGATCGAGCTCGGGATCAATTTTTTCGGCATCGAGGCGGGCAACCGCCTGGCGGGCAAATCTCAGAGCATTGCGGCGCGAAACCCAGGTCTGCAACTTGCGCGTATAGGCGGCAAACTGATTGCCAAGAATACCTGATTTTTCGAGCAGTTTGACCGCCTCGTTTAGAATACCTCTGACCATTTCAGCTTTGCGGGCCGGCGAACGTTCGGCAATTTCGAACAGTTTGAAAGGGACCTGAACGTCAGGGTTCATTTCGAGAATCCAGCCGGCTCTGATGAGCAGTTCCGGGTGGTTTTCGGCAGCAAAATATTTGAGCAGTACCGGCTTGACCATGTCGAAGGGCAGAAACGGGCAGTTCTGAATACCGGCAAGCCGGTCAGACAGGTCGGCAGAGAGCAACAGAGCCTGCAGATGATTCAAAGCCTCTTCTTTGTCTATTTTAACCAGACCCCTGATTGCCAGAGCCTTTATCTGCGGGTCTTTTGATGACAGCAACGCCGGCAGATCGCTGACGAGGAGTTCCGGTTTCATGTGAACGATGGTTCTCAGGGCCGCCAGTTTGAGTGTTAAGCTCTGCGAGTCGAGATAGGCAGCAATGCGGTCAAAGCGTTCTTCTGGCCAGTTACGGCAGAAAACCCTGATGATTCTGGCAATGATGACCGGGCTGGTTTCGTTGACGATCAAGTCGGGACCAAGCTCACGCAGTTCCTTTGGCAGTCGGGTCGGCAGGTCGGACAGAATACGCATTTTTTCGTTGTCATCGGCCTTCTGCCAGGCATCGACGAATTCTGACTGACCGCTCAATATCGCGGCCGGCAATGACCTGGCACCGGCAAGCCGGCCTTTTACGGCGCTGATCGCATGATTGATCAGCATCGAACATTCGGCATCATCTTCAAAACGGCTGATATCTTCAAGAACCTGCAGCAGCTCTGGCGAAGAACCGCTTCTGATGACTTCTTCAAGCGCAAAAATTCTGAACGACTTGATTGGGGCCTTCAGATCATCTATCAGATTCTTTTGTTCGTTATTATTAGACACGGGTAATATGATATTAGAATCTGAGGCAGTTTACAATTAAATCAGGACTTGCTGGTCATGGTCCAGACGCCGTCCCATGTTTCACCGGGCGGGTTCTTCATGAAATGATGACAGCGGCTGACGTACATTCTCGCCAGTTCATCGCGGCGATGCAGTTTGATGGCTGATTCGAAATCAGCGACAGCTTCTTCCCAGCGCTGCTGACGATAAAAGTCGATACCACGGTGGGTATAGCCAATGACCTCATCCATATTAGGGAAAGACTGGTGATCGTGATGATCGAGAATCTGCAGCACCTTGACCGGCTGCAGCTTGCCTTTGACTCTGATCAGATCGACTTCGCGAACCCGATAGCGATATTTCAGCTGTTCATAGGTTTTTTCGCTGATGAGAATATCGGAATGATAGAATTTGGTTGCACCCTCGAGCCTTGAAGCCAGATTTACCCCGTCACCAATGACCGTGTAATCCATACGCTTCATCGAACCGATGTTGCCGACCAGAACATTGTCGGTCGCGATACCGATACCGATCGCGATAGTTTCCTGACTCTTGAGCATCCGGGCCGTGTTGAACTGCTTCAGAGCCCGCATCATCTCAATCGCTGTGGTCACAGCACGGTCAGCATCTTCACCGGTGCTGAATGGCGCCCCGAAAATAGCCAGCATCGCGTCACCGATGAACTTATCGAGAATGCCACCATGGTGAAAAAGAGTGTCAACCATGGTCGAGAAGTATTCATTAAGCATGACAACCGTTTCCTGGGGGCCGAGGCGCTCAGAAATGGTCGTAAAATTTCGGATATCAGAAAACAGAATGCTGAGTTCCTTGATCTGACCGCCGAGCTGGGCATCACCATCCATCAGCTGGTCGGCGATTTCCTTGGTCATATAGCGGGCCAGAGTGCCTTTCAGGCGCTTTTCGACTGAAAGATCCTCGATAATCATCAGACCGCCCATCGGCTGATCATAAACATCCCGCAGCGGCACCACCGCCATATTTATCGAGGCCTTGCGCCCCTGCAGGTTTGTAAGCTCGGTATCGAAAAAGGTGTCGCAGTCGTTGCGGGCAATGACACGGCGCAGACTGTCGACAACCCAGTGATTGTCGCCGGTAAAGAAGATGTCGGCATATTTTCCGATGACCTGATGATCTTCGGCGCCGAGAATGCGCAGGGCCACAGTGTTGGCCTTCTCGATGCGGCGCATGTTGTTGACGCTGATAACGCCGTTACTGAGGCTTCTGAGGATGCTTTCGCTGTAGTTGTTGGCGTTGAGAACTTCGTTGAACAGCTTGGCGTTTTCGATGGCGATCGAGGCCTGAGCCGAGAAGCTTCGCAGCTTTTTCTCGTCGAGACGGTTGAAAGCTCCACCCTTCTTGCTGAGAACCTGCGTCACGCCGATTATGGTGCCTGACTTGTTGATCAGGGGCATACAGAGGATATTGCGGGTGCGGTAGCCGGTCCTGCGATCGACTTCGGGGTTGAATCTCGGGTCTTTATAGGCGTCTGGAATATTGACTGTCTGGCCGGTCGTGAAAACTTCGCCGGCAATGCCGCGGTTTGCCGGAATGCGGATTTCCTGGTCGTGCATGCCGAGCGCAACCTGCGACCAGAGCTCGTTGCTCTTAGGGTCATGCAGAAAGATGGTGGCCCGCTCGCAGTTGAGAATCATGGTCACTGCTTCCATGAGCTTTTCGAGCAGCGGTTTCAACTGCAGTTCAGAAGAAATGACCGAGGTGATTTCGAGCAGATGCGATTCGTTCTCACGCGCCTGTTTCGTCTGCTCGAACTGATGTGCATTATGCAATACCCGGGCCGAGTTATCGGTCACCTTTTCGAGAATTGTCATGGTCTGCGCCGACAAAGGCATCTCTCTGATGTTCATCAATTCGAGAACGCCGATAATCTGGCCGGTTCTGGCAATCTTGACCGGCACACAGATCAGGTTGTTCGTCTGAAAACCCGTCTGTTTATCAATTTCGGAATTGAACAAAGGGTTGGCATAGGCGTTCGAGGAAATAATCGGTTCGCCGGTTTCAAAAACCGCGCCAGCGATACCCTTATCAGCCGGAAATCTGATTTCTTCGATATTCTCACCGACAAAAACCCGCGAAAAAAGCTCGCCCGAGTCGGCATCGAAGAGAAAAAGCGTGCCGCGTTCGGCACCGGCAATATCAGAAGTTATCTCTACCAGCAGTTGCAACAGGTTATCAAGCAGGCGCTCGCTGACATTGAGCAGGTCAGCGACCTGCTCGAGAATATCAGTCAGAACTCTGGCATAATCGCCGTGTTCAGCAGTTTTTACACTGCTGACGAGCTGCTTGATCTGTCCGTCATCAAGTTTTTCTGTGAGTATGCGGTGAATTATCCCGGCGCTGTTATCCATCTGTTTTACCGCTGTCTGAGGATGCCCACACATTTTAACCTGAGGCGGCCTTATGTTCAAGTTGTCTCTGAACCGGGCTCAACAGACTTTTTCAGACGGTTTCACAAGCTGCAGCTATATGGCGTCAAGCACACTCCTGATTTTTGTGGCCAGGACCTTCTTGGAAAAAGGCTTCTGCAGGAAATTGCAGCCATTCCCGGCATCATCACACAGAATTTCTGCATCCGCCGTGTACCCGGACATAAAAACCACACTGATGCCAGGTCTGATGCTGCTGATTTTCAGCGAAAGTTCCCGTCCGTTCATTTGCGGCATCAGCACGTCGGTCAGAAGCAGAACAATTTTTTCGCTGTATTCCCTGGCGAGCTGAATGGCAGTTTCAGGCTTATCAGCACCTAACAAACGGTATCCGAGCGTTTCGAGATGATTAGTGCAGATGCTCAGCAGAGCCGGCTCATCTTCAACGACGAGAATCAGCTCGTTGCCGTGCGGCAGCAAATCAACGGGACTCGCAATAACGCCGGGGCTTTCACCAGCTGCTGCCAAAGGCAAATAGATTGAAAAAATTGTGCCTTTACCAGGCTCGCTATCCACGTGAATAAACCCGTTGTTCTGGCTGACGATCCCATAAACGGTCGGCAAACCAAGACCAGTTCCCTTGCCTTTCGCCTTGGTTGTAAAAAAGGGTTCGAAAATGTGGGGCAACGCTTCCCGACTCATGCCACAGCCATCATCTTCAACTCTGAGCATCACATAGCTGCCCGGCCGCCAGTCAGCACAGAAAGGCGTATCTTCCGGCAAAAATTCGACAATGCCAACTTCGACAAAAATGTTGCCAATACCGTCAATGGCATCGCGGGCGTTTACAACAAGATTGGCAAGAATCTGGTCGATCTGGGCGGGATCCATATTAACCAGGCATTTATTTATGCAGGGCTTGAAGGTCGGAACGATATTTTCCCCGACCAGTCTCTTGAGAAGTTTCAGAATGTTGAACACGGTTTCGTTGAGATCCAGCAGCTGGGGAGAAATCTTCTGTTTGCGGGCAAACGCCAGAAGCTGGCGTGTAAGTTTCGCCGAGCGTTCGCCGGCAGAAACTATCTCACGCAGATTATTGTAAACACTCGAAGCGGCATCGAGATGAAGCAGTGCCATTTCAGCGTTGGCATTTATTATCTGCAGCATGTTATTAAAATCATGCGCTACCCCGCCGGCAAGCTGCCCGATGGCTTCCATTTTCTGCGACTGGTGCAGCTGCGACTCAAGCATTGTCCGGCGCTCTTCTCCGGCCGCCATTTCTCTTGCCTGCTCGATGGAAAACAGCGCAAAAGCGACGTCATCGGCCGTTTCAGACAACAACTCCCGCTCCTCGTTTTCAACGCCGATATTGCGCTCGACCAGAACTCCGATGCGGCCAAAAAAGCGGTCTTCATGCTCCATATTGTTACAGAGAAACTCGTATTTGCCCTTAAAACCATTGAGCCAGCATTTTTCTTCGTCATTTTCAATTTCGACCAGCCTGGCTGCAGACCTGTTAGAGCGACAGTTGAGACAGGCCGGCAGAAGTTTTTCAGCAAACCTTTCCTGCATATCAACAGGCTCGCCACCGAACCCGGCATGGGCACCGCCGCAATATTTGCCGGCCCTGTCGACGAGCAATACCCAGGCTCCCCAGTAACCACGATGCTCCACCAGCAGATGACAGATCTTTTCGATAAGCCTGCCAGAGTCTTTTTCGATGAGTATCTGTTGATGAATATGTCTTATGGCGCGAAGAACGCGGTTTAGATGCAGAATTCTATGATCGACCTTGAGTCGTTCGGTAATATCCTGACCAATTGCGAGAAGGCCGGCGCTTTCGCCATTAGTGTTTCGTATGGCATTGGCAAACCACTCGATATGCCTTTTTTCACCATTTTTAGACGTAATGGTATGCACAGAACCATTTATGGGAGATCCGATCAGCCCCTGATGCAAAAATTCCTTCTTTCGCAGCGGCTCATCGCCGTTGAAAAATATTTCAAAGAAATCGCTGCCCTTTATTTCATCGAGGTTATAGCCGGAAAGCGCGGAAAAATAAGGATTGAACCTGACAATCCGCCCATTTTTGTCGAGAACCAGAATGATGGCCTGGGCGGTGTCGAGAATAACCTCCGCAAAATCTCTTTCAGCCATCAGTTCGGCCGTTCTCTCCTCTACGAGGTCTTCAAGACGGTCATTGAGGTTTCTCAATTCATCCTGAGCCTCTATCAGTTCATTGTTGCGGCGCGAGGCGGCCTCATAGCTGGAAAGCAGCAGGGAAAGCATCTGCTGCTGGTTGGCGGTTATGAAGCGTTTTTTTTCCGGCAAACAGAACCTCAATCCCGATGCGCACCCGGTCTAAGCCAAAAAGCCGGCGGTTGGCAAGAATATGCTGAATATGGTTCAGCAGATAGTCCTGCTGAAAAGGCTTGGTGATGAAATTGTCGGCGCCACACGCCAGCCCTTCGATAATATCCTCGGGGTTCGTCAGAGAGGTAAGAAGAATTACCGGAATATCGAGGGTTTCTTCGCAGCCCTTGATTTCACGACACAACTCAAAACCGTTCATCTCCGGCATGACAATATCGGTAAGAATGAGATCGGGCTTGCGCGAATTGACGAGTTCAATGGCTACGCGGCCATTTTCAGCAACCCTGACCTCGAAACCGTCATTTTCAAGTAAGCTCTGCAGCATCTGTGCCTGAGTGAGACTATCTTCGACCAGTAGAATATCTATGCTTTTTTTTCTGGTATCCATTCGGCTCCCCCTGTCATTGTTCTGTTCAATCTCTCCAGAAGCGAGGCAATCTCGGTGGGCGACAGAATATTTGCCGCCGCCTCGAGCTTGACAGCTTCTCCGGGCATTCCGAAAACAACCGAGCTTTCTTCGCTCTGGGCGATCGTAATAGCCCCTTTCTCACGCAAAAGTTTCAATTCATGAGCTCCGTCACGGCCCATACCGGTCAGAAGAATCGCTGCGGCATCGCCGCCGATCTCTTCGGCAATAGAACGAAAAAGAAACGAGACCGAAGGGCGAACGCCATTTTCCGGAGAGCCGTCCGAAAGAATCAGACGCATATTTCTGTCTACGCCCATGTGCTTCTTTTCCGGTGCCACATAAACATGCCCCGGTAACGCCGGCAGACCATGGGCCGCAATTTTTACCGGCAGGCGGCAGAAACTGCCAAGCCAGCTGATAAACCCCTCGATAAACCCGGAGGCAATATGCTGCACAACCAGAACCGGGAACACAAAGCCTTCGGGCAGCTCCGACACAATTTTCTGCAAAGCGATGGGCCCGCCGGTAGAAGCCCCGATAGCCACAACCCGGATCTTCGAAGTCTGGCCATTCCACGGATTGATTGCTGGATCAGATTTCTGTCTGTTGTTATTCCGGCGTATTCTTGTTACAACTTTTATTTCTGACATAAGCTTGACAGTTTTGGTCAATTCGGCCGCCGCGCGGGCGTGCTCCGGGCTGGTCACCCCCGGCGGGCGACGCAAAACAGCGAGTGCGCCTGCCTCAATCGCGTCAAAAGCGTGTGAAACCTGATCAACAGCCATATTATCGCTTACGACAACAATTGGCACCGGGCAGGTTGCCATTATCTGCCGGGTTGCCGACAAACCATCAAGCTTTGGCATGTTTATGTCCATGGTGACGATATCTGGCTTCAACTTTTTGACAGCCTCGAGCGCTTCGCCACCATCAGTGGCAAAGCCGGCAATAATGATATCAGGGTCGGCAGAGAGAATATGCGCGAGCAGTTCTCTTGCCGCCGGTGAATCATCGACTATCAAAACTTTTATTTTCTTTTCCATCAGATAAGTTTGTTTATCACCTCAATCAGATTACTCTGATCAAAACTGCTTTTTACAATATATGCATCCGCTCCCGCATCTATACCGCGCTCCCGGTCTTCCCGCGATTCAAGAGCCGTAACCAGAACTACCGGTATGTCGCTGAGCTTTTTGTCGGCCCGCACCCTGACAGTCAATTCAAAACCACTCATTCTCGGCATGTCAACATCTGAAACGAGAAGGTCGAAGTCTCCGGTTCTTGCCTGCGAAAAGGCATCAGCACCATCGACTGCAGTGGTGACGACAAAGCCGGCATTTTCAAGAATCGTTTTGAGCAACGTTCTGGAGGTTATTGAATCTTCGGCGACCAGAATCCTGCGGCCGGAAACAGGAATTTCCGCATCACCTGACTTCTGCCTGGTCTGTACCATTGCCGCAGCGATTACCAGGTCTGGCACATGGATTACAGGGACCAGACGCCCGTTGCCAAGAATGGTGGCTCCGGCAATATTGCATACCCGACTGAGCTGGCGCCCCAGAGTTTTAACCAGAACCTGCAGCTCGTCGACGACTCTGTCAACCTTCAGTGCCAGGCGACAGCCAGCAGCCGAAAGAACGACCAGGTTGGCAAAAACCTGCCTGGTATCGCTCTTTTTCAGCATCAATCTCTCACGCGTCGCGGCTTGCACATCGATGCCACAACCATATAAAGAATCAATCCGGCCGGGCATTAAACTCTTCGTGAATCAGCATGCCCGGATCGTTCAGAATCCGGTCGGCATCGAGAACTATCAGCGAATCCGTAGTGACCCCCCGCAAAAAATCTGCTCGCAGCCCGCTTATCGTTAACAGAGAAGACTGCAGCTCATCATCGTATATTTTCCTGCTGCCAAGAATCAGATCAGCCATAATGCCGAACTCCATTCTGTCATTGCGCAGAACGATCACCTTGTTGAGTTCGCCCAGGCCCTTCTCGGGCAGACCAAAAAATTTTCTCAGATCAACGACAGAGACAATCTGCCCGCGAACATTCACAATGCCAAGTATGAAGGCCGGCAGCCCCGGAACGACCGTGTAATCTTTCAGCGGGTAGACTTCTCTGACAAACTCAGACGCAAATGCGTAAGTTTCGCCGCCGAGAGCGAAAACAACCGTGTTGAACCCGTCACTTTTAAAGCGGGTTTGTTCGGGCTCCCGTGCCAGAACAGCAGCACGTGCCCTGAGTATTGCGCTGCTGTCGTCTGCAGGCTTTAATTTGCTTTGTTCGCTCAATCAATACCTCCTGAACGCATCGTCGACTGTATAATTTCGCGGAGGCGGCCGGCGGTAAGCCCGCCGGAATCAGGTAGAACCGCATCATGGGCAAAGCCCGCAATCAATATCCATTGAAGCGGTGTTGTTTTCAAGATCCGGAAACTTGTCAACCGCAAGATTCAGGGGGGCAAAGGTGACCATTTTTTGAATTTCCGGAGAAATTGCATACCTTCCGCGGGCAAGAGAACGGAAGTAGCCATCCTTCAGCCATTTGGGCGCATTGCGAAAAGACCAGTCGGTATAAATGCCACCGTTCGCCTTGCGCAGGGCTCTCGGGTTCAAGTCGGTGGCAAGAATGGTGACGCTCCAGTCGGGTCGATGAAACAGCGAGCGCTTCACCGCAATAGCCAGCGAATAAGCCTCTTCGCCGCTCGAACAACCGGCGCTCCAGATGCGCAGAGTCTTTCCGGTATTTTCCTTGCGCCTGATGAGGTTTGGCAGGATATTCTCTTCGAGTGCTCTGAATATGGCCGGTTCCCGCCAGAAATAAGTTTCACCGACAGTCAGCAGACCAGCGAGCATTTCCATTTGAGGAACAGAAAGAGACCTGCCTTTGAGCCAGGCTAGAAACTCGTCGACGCGGGAAAATCCGAACTCGTTTACGGCGGCCAGCAGCTTCTGCTCGACATCTGAATAGCGCTCACGGGAAAAATGCAGACCGGTTGAAGTTTCGACGTAATCGAGAAACTCATCGAGCAGATGCCTTGAAATATTTTCAGACTTTTTCTGGCTGGCAGGCTGCGCCTGATCCGGGCTATCCAGGACGGTCTTTTGCATGCGGTCAGGCCTTCAAAGCTTTTTCTAGTGAGCGTTCCTCATTTTCGGAAAGAAAGAGGTCGAGGTCAAAGATAAGAATGAGTTCACCGGAAATTTTTGCGGCCCCGCGCAGCTGGGGAGCGAATGCGAGCGGGTCTTCCAGACGAACGAGCTGTTCAGAAGAAACCTCTCTGAGGCCCTCTACGGCATCTGCCATCAAGGCAACGGTTCGCTTTTGGGTAGTGGCAATGATAAAGCGATCATCTACCCTGAGATCTCGATCGGCAAAGCAAAATCGCCGGCGCAGGTTGATCACGGGCAAAATCTGCCCGGCAAGATTTATGGCTCCGGCAATAATATCGGGTGCTTCCGGGAGCGGGGAAATCTGCACCGCTCTAATAACCTTTTCAACACCGGCAAGCGGCAAGGCACAGAGTGAATCGCCGACCGAGAATACCACGATTTTCTCAGACATATACCAGAACCCTCTTCAGCGGATCTTTCAATTCGCAGGCTGAACATCGATAGCCTTGAATGTTTTATTTGTCTGTGTTTCAACCAGCACCAGTCTGATAATATCACTTCAGCAGCCTGAAAGTCCAATATGAAAAAGTTAAAAAAAAGCCGCAGGCAATTGAAGTCGACGCCGCTGGATTTTAGTTAAATATGCTGATATCCTTTCGGATAACTCATATAACAGGAAAGGTTAAAAGATGAAAAAAGTTGATAAACTTTTTAAGAACGCAACGGTTCTGACCGTCGATGAAAAATTCAATCAGTTTCCGAATGGCGCCGTTGCCGTATCAGGCGACGCAATTGTCGCGGTCGGCCCCGAAGAAGAAATCTGCAAACAATACGAAGCTGCCGAAGTTCTCGACTGCCATGGCAAAATTCTCATGCCGGGCCTGGTCAACGGCCACACCCACGTTCCGATGACACTGCTGCGCGGTCTGTCTGATGACCTGCGCCTTGACGTCTGGCTGATGGGTTATATCATGCCGGTCGAACGCGAATTCGTTTCGCCCGAAATGGTAGTTCTTGGCACCAAAATCGCCTGCGCCGAAATGATTCGCTGCGGCACCACCACCTTCGCTGATATGTATTACTTTGAAGAGCACATTGCCAAAGCCACTGCCGAAGCCGGTATGCGCGCCATCTGCGCTGAGAGCGTTCTCAAGTTTCCCTCACCCGATGCGCAGTTTTACGAAGAATCACTGACCCGCACCCGCACCTTCATCGAGCAGTATCACAACCATCCGCTTATTGTTCCGGCAATTGCGCCGCATGCCCCCTATACCTGTACCCCAGAGATTCTGCAGGCCTGTGCCTCGATCGCCCGCGAGTTCGATGTCCCGCTGATGATTCACCTCGCCGAAACCGCCTGGGAAGTCGATGGTCTGCGTGCTGAACACGGAGTTCCGGTTATTCCGTATATCAAGCGCCATCACCTGCTCGACACCAAGCTTATCGGTGCCCACCTCGTTCACATCGATGAAGGCGAAATCCGTGATCTGGCCAAATACGGTTGCGGCGGCGTTCATAACCCCTCTTCGAACATGAAGCTCGCCTCCGGTACCGCTCCGGTTACCAAGATGGTCGAACTGAACATGAACGTCGGTATCGGCACTGATGGCCCCGCCTCGAACAACGACCTCGATATGTTCGAAGAAATGCGCCTCACCTCGTTTTTGGGCAAACTGCAGACCGGCGACCCCACTTCCCTGCCGGCCAAGACGGTAGTCTACATGGCTACCCGCGGCGGTGCCAAAGCCCTGCACCTCGACAAACTCACCGGTTCCATCGAGCCCGGCAAGCGCGCCGACATGATTCTCGTCGATATCAGCCCGGTTCACAACGCCCCCCGCTTCATGCGTGATCCAGATGGTCTCTATGCCCAGATCGTTTATGCCGCCAAATCCAACGACGTGACCCACGTAATGGTCAACGGCAACTGGCTGATGAAAGAACGCCAGCTGCTCACCATCGACGAATCTTCACTGCTGACCGAAGCCAAAGCTTTTGCCGTCAAGGTTGACAAATTTTTGATGGAAAGAGAACAGTCGCTGCTCTCGAAGCTCGTCACCATCGGTGGCGCCACCCAGGAAGAAAGCTTCGAAATTCAGACCAAGGTCAGAGTCGACGATATCGCGCCAGTTCTCGAAAAGATCAACATGCCCGAAATCGTTATCGAACAGAAGAAGCATTACAAGCAATTCGATACCTATTTCCGCTTCAACAATACCGAGCAGATGATCCGCTACCGCGAAGACGAACTGCTCGACGAGAAGGGCGGAGTCAAGAATGTACGCTCACGCCTGACCCTCATTGGCGAAGCCAAGCATGGTGTCAGCCCCGAAACCAAGATTCTGCTCTCGCGCAGCCGCTATCTTGCCGCCGCCGGCAACTCACTGCGCTTCTACCGCGAATATTTCAGACCCGATTCGGTCTTCGAAGTGCAGAAAGACCGTCAGAGATTCCATGTTCTGTTCAAGGGCATCAAGTTCTTCATCAACGTCGACACGATGAACCAGCCCGAAATCGGCAAATTCGTCGAAATCAAGAGCAAGACCTGGAGCCGCATCGACGCCGAGCAGAAAACCAAACTCGTCTCTTCACTGCTCAGCTTCCTCGGCCTCAAAGCCGACGCCGCGATTCACGAAGATTATCACGAGATCAAATAATCTTTAAAACTGTAAAAAGCGCACTGTCAGCCGACAGTGCGCTTTTTTTCAGCCGATTTGCCAGGCCTACCAGGCAAAGTCGTGGCGGCTGGGGTAATTGAACTTGTGTTCATACTGCCATGGGGAGTTTTTTTTCGGGCAGAAAACCTTGTGAACACTGGCTGAAATCATGGTATCGCGTGGCAGTCCCTTGAGTGCCATGGCGCTCGAACCGCGCGGATAAAACAGCCAGACCCCGGTTGTATATGGGCGCATGCCACCATTGACGATCTGAACGAAACGCTCGCTGAAAAGCCGGTGTTTGCCTTCATCAGCCGTGAATTCGACATCGATGAAAGCCCGGGTGATCACTTCGGGCGAATTATTGAAAACCCGTATCTTGATAAAAGGGTCATAATTTGCTTTTGAATAGGGGTCGGCAGCAAACTCGACCGTGATGATTTCGAGCAGTGCCGGGTCGACAAAGCCGGTAGAAGTATCTTCCTTGACCTCGTCGGCCGAAACTTCTGCCCTGGAAAACAGAAAAACTGCCAGACCGCACAAAATTGCGCAAAACAACAAAGTTCGCATCATTTTTAACATTTTCTGCCTGCAACATTGATAAATGAGAGTACCTGCCCCCTTTATCGACTCATCTGCAACCTTTATTAACCGATGTATATCAGACACCGTCGAAAACTGCCCGATTGCGCAAGCCTGCTGTTTTTGCGGTAAATCTGCTGATTGTTGCTGCCCGTATATGGTTTCGGAATGTCAGTTTTTCGAGTATAATTATCGGGTAGCGGAGAAAAATAAAATGTACACCAGAAAACTTTTCGGTCTGTCTTTGCTCGCAGGTCTTACTTTTGCAGGCCTTACGGTCGCCCGACCGGCTTTTGCCAACCTGACGAACCGCATCGACGCCACCCATATACTCGCACGCGAATACGAACTGCCCAAACAGGGCGTTGGCGCCGCCGCGGGAGTCGCCTATGCCGACGGGCAGACTGATATCAGAAGAGTCCGCCGCACGGCAGCCCCTAAGCAGCTTGGCCAGAAAGAAACCTTCTGGACCAACAACATCGCCAGCGGCAAATTTGAGCAGATAACCGCCACTCTGCGTGCTATCGGCAAGCACTGTCACGTGTTTGTTCAAGACACACAGACTGTTGACCAATCGGCGATTGCCCGTGTTCAGAAGCAGTTTGACGAGCAGATTTACCCGGTCAATACCGGTCACTTCGGCAGCGAAAACAAACCCGGCCTCGACGGTGACCCGCGCATCACGCTGTTGATGCTCGACATTCAGGATGGCTACGCCAACCCCAACGATGGTTATGTTGCCGGCTATTTCTTTGCCGGTGACCAGATGCTGCAGTCTGAATTCGAAAGTCACAGCAGAGTCAAAAGTAACGAGCGCGAGATTCTCTACCTCGACACCTACCCCTGCGACCCGAAAGCCTCTGACTACCTCGAAATCGTCGCCCACGAATTCCAACACATGATTCACCACAACCTCGACCGCGACGAAGTCACCTGGGTTAACGAGGGCTGCTCGCAGATCGCACCGGTTTTCTGCGGTTTTCGCCCGCCCGGCCATTACAAGCTTCTTAAAGACGACCCCGACCGCAGCCTGAACAACTGGGCAAAATGGAACCCGATGCCCGATTACGGCCAGGTCTATCTCTGGAACCAGTTTATCGTTGACCACTGCCTGCCCGATGCCGCCAGTCGCTCCGGTTTTTTCAAAACTCTCGTTGCCAGCAAAAAGAAGAGCATCGGTGGTTACATCAATGCCCTCAAAGGTATCAACCGCAGCTTTTCGGATACCTTTACCGACTTTTCGATCGCCAATCGCATCAATGACCCGCGTCTGGCAAAAGGGCGCTACGCCTATACTCAGAGCGCCCTCAAAAAGTTCAGATTGCCGCCGACCAAGCATGTTAAGACTTTTCCGCAGAAAGTCAGCGATTCGGTCTATGTCTGGGGCTCAGACTCGATCTTCGCCGACATTTCTAACGTCGCCAGCCGCCTGAAAATCTCTTTCAGCGGTTACCGCCGTTCGATCGGCTCGACCCAGCCATATTTCAGACTGGCCGCCATCCTGCAGGATTCAACCGGTATTCAGACGCCGAAAATCACTTTTTTCAATCTCGACGTCAACCCGGCCGACAAAAACCGGCTGATCGGTTCGATCGAAGTGAACTGTGACGGCAGCTATGATGCTCTCAATATCGTTATCATGGCCCTTGCGCCCGAAGAAGTCGACGACGCCACCTACATGCCCGCCTCGGGCTTTATTTATGATCTCAATTTCGAAGTTGTCGAGGCCATCGCCAATGCCAGCCGCAGCACTCACAATCTCGACATGAACGCTTTCATCGAGGCAGTCAATCACGCCGCCAGCGATTACTCGGTCGCCAATATCAGAATGCGCGAGCATTACGCCAATCTGCTCATCAGAACCGTCAAACGCGATATCGAAATGGGTTCGCTGACCACCGTCGATTTATTCATCGAGTCAGCATCAGGCAACCAGCATCTGGCGCCGTTCGCCCGCGACATTTCGGGCATGCTGCTGTTTTTCCGCAATCAGCAGAGCAGTGTTTTCTCTGACGAAGACCTGCAGAACCGCATCGAAATGCTCGGCACCTTCAAATAATCAGGCGTCGATCTCGATTCTGATTCTAAACGTGGAGCCGTCGCTCGACTCACTGACATTGCTGACTGACCCGAGCTGGCCGGCCTTTTCCCTTATCGCTTCGCGGTAGACGTCTTTTAGGACGGCATTAACAGCCGCTCTGGCTTTTACGGCCAGTTCAGCCATCTGTTCGGCCATACGCGAAGCAAGCTCTGAACCGGGAGCTTTTTCCAGCACTGTGCCGGCGGCAAGCGCCCTTTTGATCTGCTCTTCCATCCAGTTTATCGATTCTTCGTACATGCGGGTATTATGAGCCTCCGGAACAGCTATGCTGAGCCGCATCTCCATCGTCGCCGGGTCAAAAACCGCGGTCTGCCCCGTCGGCGTCGGCATGACCAGCCCGGCTTCGGTTTCCTGAAATCCGGCTTCGATCAGGCGCTTTTTCAGCATTTCCTGCATGCGTTCGGGCGGCAGAATGTCGAGCAGCGGAAAATTGAGGCGAAAATCGGCGAGACGGTTGCGCAGATTCTCGGAAAGAAGAACCTCGATCGGTATTCTAATTGCGTATGAGCGACTCATAAATCTGCTCCTGTTCGTTCATATTTTCGACGATGCCGGCAACCCCTTTGTTGAAGGCCTCGAACTCAAGATCGAGACCGTAAGCTTTCGGCGCCCCGGCAATGAATTTTTCGTCATCGATGCAGACACAGCCCTCGCCAGCCCAGTAAGCAACCGCTTTGCGCACCGAGGCAACAAAGTTTCCGACAAAGGCGAAAACGTTGGGCAGGCTTACCTGACGCTGATCGAGCGTTACCTCAAGGCAGCGGCATGGTCGGGGCGTGTGCCCGTATAAAGCCGCCGGGAACTGTGCTTTGACCAGAGTATTCACGGCAGCGAGATAATCTGCGGCTCTCTCGACAAGAAACTCACGCAACGGCAGTTCAACACTGGCAGGCTCATTGAAAAAGCATTGCCAGTCAACCTGAGTCGGCGTTACCCGCTGCCAGGCGATGTGGCAGGCTTTGATCAGCCAGTTTGCCGAGTTTTTGGCCAGCCACGGAAAAGAATATAATGAAAAATCATTATGGCAGACGCTTATCAACAGAGCATCGGCCGGCAAAGCAACCGGGAAAAGCGGTTCTTCATTGGTGACGCGCCGCAGCATCTGCTCATACAGTCTTTCGGCGCCCCGGTGCGAGAATCTGAACTCAAGGCCCTGCCAGAAATCGGTATCGGCCGGCGAAAAACGCTTTGTATAGCCGTTCACTTCAAAGAGAAAGCCCCGCAGCCCGAATGTCGACGAGATGAAGCGCTTCAATGCCGCCGAAACCATGGTCTGCCAGCGGGCGGCGAATTCTTCTGAGGGTTCGAAGTCGTGCGGCAGATGCTTGAGATACTGCTCATGCCTGATGACCGCGTCAAACTTGCCGCTCAGGCGGTTTTCGACGTATTCGAGCAGCATGTCTTCAGGACAGAGCTCGACCTTCACTGCTTGATCTCCTTCTTCGTCTCGGTCTGCTGATTGATCTGAATTGCCCCGTCACAGCTGCGCAGCTCAGGGTGATGGTCGAGACAGACGGCGGCAATTTCACCATTTCTGACACGATTGGCGATATTCTCGCCAAAGATGCTGGCGGCCTCTTTCAGAACCGCTTCGAGCAGTTCGCCGCTGCGAATGGCTTCGTTGATCTCGATGTTCGACATCGAAGGGTCGTTAAAATCGACAACGATACGGGTTGCCCCGTTCTTTTCGTTGAATTCAAAGTCGAGAATGAATTTTCGCATCTGCTTCCTCCGCTCAATACAATATGGCACGCCCGCCAAGCATGCGGCTGATTTCGTGATCAGCATCGAGGGGGCTGCCATTGACCATTATGACACCATCTCTGATGAAAATCTCGATTTCGCGAACATTCTCAGGCCAGTGTTCGCGCAGCCCGGCATAATAATCACTGACAAAGTGCAGGGTCTGGTTATCGCTGCCGATCCAGCGCCGCCCCCCCGGGAAAAACTGCCGATCGAAGCGCCCGGCAATGACCAGATCGCAGAGGCCGGCGACGCTTTTTCTGCCGGCATCTGCCTCAATTTCAGCCCAGGTGTAGCCAGAAAACATGATGATCCCGCAATAGCCACTCTGACGCAGCAACTGCAACAACTGCAGCAGTTCTCTGGCCTGATCGAGCGGCTCTCCGCCGAGCAGCGTCAGCCCGTCAGCCCTGGCCTGCAGAATTTGCGCGGCAATCTCTTCGACAGAAAGATTCTGGCCGTTGCCAAACTGCTGCAGCTCCGGGTTGCAACAGCCGGGGCATTTGAGCGAACACCCCTGCAGCCACAGGGCCGAGCGTTCACCCGGGCCTTCAACCGCTGTTTTTGCTTCAAATCTGGCTATCTGCACCTTTAACCATCCTGTCGATCGCTTCGTTGATCAGTTCACCAAGAATTTTTTCCTGCTCATCGCCTTTGCTTGCGGCAAACTCATCGGTCTGCGGAAACACGAAACGCACCGATTTCTGCCCGGGCTCATCTTTAGCGGCAAAATACCAGACCTGCGCGTTGGCACGCAACTTATCAGGCAGAGTGACTGAAGCTTTGCGCCCGGCAAGCAGCGCGATACGCTGGTCGAGCATTTTCTCGCGCAGAAAATGCGTGAAAAATTCGCCGGCATCCTTTAATGATGAAGGTTCGTAGCCATCGAGAACGATGATGACGTTCACCATATCCTTTACAAAGGTTTCTATCAGCTTCTCGGCAAAGTTGAAAACCCAGCCGAAAAGCAGGCCAAGATGCCGCTCATGTTCGAAAAACTCAGTCAGGGTAACCTTGACGACAATATCGCGGCGAATGCGAAAAACCGCACCCGAGTCACGTTTAAAATACATCAGCTGGTTTTCGATGAACTTGTAATCAAAAAGATCGAACTGCATGCTGTCATCGATGTAGGCAAGCTCCGACGGCACAATCGAAGACAGGGTGCCCTTATTGGTCAGCTCGTCATAGCCGCCAAGCGGCAGGGTCTGGGGTTCGCCGTATTTTGCCACGACCCACGAACTTTCTTCCTTGAGCGTGAAGACGCTGCGGGTCCAGAAGGCCATGCCTTTCATCGCCCGCGTCATGCGCCTGAAGAACAGGCGATCAGCCGCCCTGACAAACAGGCCCGGGTGACCGATTTCGAAAATATCGTCGGCATAGAATCTGAAATCGCTGCGTTTGAACTGGCCGGCGGCATTGGCATAAATATCATTCAATGCCTGATCGACGTCAAAACCGGCCGAAACGGCATGTTCGATCGAGAAGGATTTTTCGAGTTCACTGTCGGAAAAGGCAATCTCAGAATGCTGAAACGGCGGCAGCCGTTCGATGATCTGCTGAAAAATGCCCTGCGCCAGTGCCGTATCACGGTCGGCGCCGGTCAATAGAAAGATGCCCTCCAGGCGGTCGGCCCCTTCGGCATGGCAGATGGCATCGAGATATTCATTTTCGGCGGTGAAACCAACATGCCCGGCAAGGCGTTCACCGACCGGAACCGAAAGAAATCTGCCCATCAGCCTGGCAACGAAACCGGGCGGCACCGCATGGTTGCCGCGGCGCACCAGGTCTTTCCAGAAGTCACGCACGAAGGCAAAAACTTCTTTATAGCCTGATTTATGCAGCGACTGGCGATACCAGAAGGCAATCTGATCAGGAAGTAAAAATCGCATATTGGCCCCTGTCAGTCGAGATTGGCAAGACGTTCTTCGATGTAATCCTTGATTTTGCGCACATCGGAGAAATTGTTGCCGCAATAGCAGAGAATCTTTAGTTCTTCGCGCGTCACATTGCCGCCATTAAAGATGAAAGCCTGCGTAAGAATAAGCTTATAGAGTTTGATCAGTTTGCGGTCGGTTATTTCGACCTTGAGTTCATCGGCGAGCACCGAAATCAGAGCTTTAAAAGCAGTCGTAATGCGTTCATCACCGAGCAGAACCTTGTCTTCGCGTTCGATGGCCCTTGGCAGAACCGTGCTGACAACGTAATCATGAATCATGACGAAATCATCGAGAGTACAGTCAGATTTCCATGGTTTTTCACGGTTGTGGGTGCGGCTTTCGAAGGCAACCCCTGAACGGATCAGTTCATAAAAGCAGGTATCGCGCACCGGCAAAGTTTCAGCTTTGATGATAAAGCGGTCTTTGAGAGCGTCAAATTCGCCGAAATCAGGTATTTCGTTGCTGGCGGCGAACATGCAGACGAGCGGTACCGGCAACGGGCGGCCTTCCTGATAATATTTGCGCTCGTTTATAACGGTGAGCAGCACGTTGAGAATCGCCGAATTGGCCTTGAAAATTTCGTCGAGAAAAGCAATCTTCGAGGTCGGCAGATGCCCTTCAACCTTGCGCAGATAACGGCCGGACTTCAGTTCCTGAATATCGACCGGCCCCATGATTTCGCTGGGTTCGGTGAATTTAGTGAGCATGTATTCGAAGTATTCATCCTGCTTCATTCCCATACCCTGACAGAAAACCGAAACCAGCAATGACTTGGCCGTACCGGGCCTGCCGATGAACAACATCGGTTCCTGGGCCGCAGCGGCCACCATCATCAGCTTCAGCAGTTCAGAGCGTTTGAGAAAAAAATCGTTGAGCCTGGTGTAATAGTCGACGATGCGACCCCTTGCGGCATTGATCTGATCTGTATCCTGAGTTTGATAATTCATGCTCTTCTCCTGTCAATTTTCCTAAATTCCGCAGGCCTTCTGCCAGGCAATAAAGGCCTTCTCACCCTGCGCGGCAAGGTTGAAAGCGTGCTGTATCCAGAAAACACGTCGCTTTTCGAGCAACTGATGCATTTCGAGCTTTTCGGGCACCAGGTCGGCAAGCACCCCGATACTGAGAAAGCTCATCACGGTCATGGCCTGGGCAAAAATATCATAGTCCTGTGTTGTGCCGGCGCGCGCCAGCCAGAGCATCGAACGGTTAAGCAGATCATCGAGCTGAAAGCGCCGTTTCGGTGAGTTGGTCAGCAACAGACACATGATGATCCACTCCGCTGAGCCGATAAAATCTTCCCAACCCTGGGGCGGTCTCGGAATACGGTTCAGCAGCATATCGAAAAGACGCTGCTCGTCGATCGGCCGGCGATAGGCAAGGCAAAGCCTGAACATGTCGCAGTACATGGTCAGACGATAGATGTTCCAGACTTCGTCTTTGCGGGCGGCGATCTGCGGCGCCTCGATAAAGTCGGCAAAAGCCTGGTGCGGGCCGTATTCAGAGACCATAAGCAACAGCAGGCGCTGCGCTTTCGCCTTCATGACAAAATCATCGGTCTTTAAAGCGGCTCTGAAGAAATCCGACCAGTCTTTAAACCCGTCGCCGAATCTTTTAAAAAACGCCCGCGCCACCGGTTTACCATCTGACAGTTCAGGAAATTCGCTCTGATTGAGGTCTTTCAGCCACTTGCAACGTTTAATTATACCGTTATCAAGAGTTTCTTCATCTTTTCTGTTCAACATGAAAGGCGGCCGGTAAAGTTCGCCGGTAAAGAAATCGCGCAGCGGCGTTTCACGTATTTTCTCCATCGTGAAAAGCTTCAGCCAGCGCGCCACTTCCGGTTCGAGTTTATCGTCATTCAGAGAATCGGGCCAGTCTCTGATCAGATCGACAAAATAATCTCCAATATTCATGACCCGCCTGTACTGCCGGGAGGTAGACGAAGCAGGTCTCTGTTCATGATGTTGGCCGGTCGGCGGGGCACCGGTGTTACCAAGCAGAGTCCAGGCCGACTGCGGGCTGAGGTGCACCGCCAGGATTTTATACAGCTGCGATCTGACTGCATAAGTTGCGCTGTAGCTTCTGCAACAGTCGACGTGCTGCAGAAATTTGGTCACATTCATTTTGATGCGCGGGTAATCTTTTTCGGTGAGCAATTCAACCCGGTTTTCAACGTTCATGCCGCCGCCAGAAGCAACCCGGGTCTCTGTGAAGTTGAAAAAGCAGCGTTTTTCGCCTGAAAAGCCGATTTTCATACCGGCTATCGCCTGCGAAAAAATATCCGGGTCGTTGAAACGCGCGCCAAAAACCAGCAGCAACCCGTAATGGAACTCACTGTACATTTTTTCATCTCTGATGACCGAGAGCAGGCGCCCTTTCTCGACTTCGCTGATCGAGGGCTTGAGCAGTGCCGCCAATTCGGGGCGCTCGCGACAGAACTCGAAGAGACAGTCGACAAGCAGTTCGATATTACCCTTGAGAACAGCGGAATTCATCATTGACGCCAGAGCCGAAGCGCGCATGCGCATGCGTCTGGCCAGCTCGGAACGCTGTTCCCAGAGGTCGGCACGGGTCGGGTTCGAATTGAGCAGCCGGTCAACGTCGAGCAGCTGCAGCTTCAGGGCTGCTATCTCTGAATCGCCAAGCTGTGGCACATTTTCAAGATTCAGTCTGGTGTGATTGCGGCTCGGGCCAGCAGCGCCGGTAACGCCTTCGAGAACTTCGCCGCCCTCTTTCTGAGCTTTTAGCCGCTCGAAAGACTGCGGGTTCACTTCAATCTCAATCAGCCGCTTTTTTTTTTTGAGTTCCTTGAACTCGAATTTCCAGCCCGGTTGAATTGTCTCGGCCCGCCCTGCGGCCCGCTCTATCTCGAGCGCGACAAAATCTTCAACGGTCAACATGTCCTTTTCTGCCAGCAAGGTGCTCTCGATTACTCCCGCATCTTTTTCAAAACACAGGTAATCATGCAGCGGCGCCCCGAAAAAAGTGTGCAGGCGCTCTGAGGAAAGACGAGGCGTCAGCAGGTGCCCAAGCGGCACCATTACCCGCTCTTCAACCTCGGCGAAGGCAGGAAAAGCATCGGAGAGGATACTGGCGATCGCACGGTCGGCGCGCTGGTCGCGGGCCATGATGAACATGCGCCCGTCGGCGCAGTTCCAGCTGCGGTAATTGCGAAACTGTTCGAGCGATTCATTTGCCAGAATCGCCTTGAGCCGGTTCAGATCATCGATTTTCCAGAAAACCGGCAGCTGGTGGCGGTCGGTTTTGCGCAGACCCGGCTTGATAACGATCTCAGCTTCGGTATTCTTCTGCGGAATATCGATACGGCCGGTTTCGATCTTGATAACGCTCTCACCCTTTTTCCAGGCAGGCTTGAGACTGAGCAGCCGCCCGTCTTTCTGGATGATGAGAATGCCGCCGTCGACAATCTTGAACTGGTTGAAACACTCGGCACCGGAGATATCGTGAATGCGCCAGCCGGCTTCCATGTAGATACCAGAATGGCCGGGCAGCAGATTGAACCAGGTAAAACCGCTCTGATCGAGCGTATTGAAAACCCAGAGCGACGGGTTGTTGATTTTTAAAAGAAAATATTCGCGACCGCCGGTTTCGAGAACCGCAAATTCATACTGGCCCTGCTGCAGAACGAAATGCTTTTTAACGGCGGCAAAAAATGTTTCGCGGTCAGAAGTCAGCAGAATGACCTCATCGCTTACCTGCCGGGTCGGTTCCGGCCTGATGACGGCTTTACGGAAAAGGTCGAGCCAGGATATCTCGCGCAGTTTGCTGCCCGGCTTGCCCTCTTCCCAGACTTTTTCGGGGGCCTCGATCGAACCGCTGATCATGTTGCCGAGGCGCCCGATCAGGCCCTGATCGGCCGGAATCTGCCACCAGATTGTCCAGGGTGGGTCCTGTTCCTGCACAAACTGGCCCTTCAGCTGACCGCTGCTCGAAAAATACCGCACCGTCAGCAAATCTGCCGGCGTGCGCATTTTCAGGTAGCGTTCGGTTTTGCTCATTTCTGTAGGCTCTCAGGAGAAAAGATTGCTTCGACTTCTTCGCGCTGCAGCGTTCGCTGCTTCTGCAATTTTACTACCAGATCGGTGAGTCTGCCACGATTCTTTTCGATGAAGGTGCAGACGTCTTTATAAACCTCGTCGATGATCCGGTTGATCTGCGGCGACAGTTGCGGCAGATAATACGGGTCTGGGCGATTGTTCTGAAAGGTGAATTCGCGAGGGGTTCCGGCCATACCGTAGACGGTGGCCATATCGGTGGCAATGGCGGTCGCCTTGCGCAGATCCTGTGAGGCACCGGTCGAAACTTCACCGAATATCAGGCGTTCAGCGGCATAACCACCGAGCGAAATGCCGATCTCGCTGCGCAGACGCCCTTCGGTATAGAAGTAGGGCCGGCGCGTAACCGATTCGACGAAGCCAAGAGCATCGCTGCCACCGGTTTCGAGAGTGATGCGGGTAATCTCGCTCTGCCGCCCGTAAAGAAAGAACATCAGGGCATGCCCGGCCTCGTGCGTGGCAACGACCTTTTCTTCGTTGTCTGAAAGCTGTGCCTTTTCTACCAGACTGTTCAGCCAGGTCTGCATCGTTTCTTCGTCGGCCGTGTCTTTCTGGTGGTTGATCAGATAACGCTTCAGTCCCTTGATCAGGGCACTGAGGTGGTCGCCGGTGTGCGGAGTGCCAAGGTCGGTCGAGCGACCGGTCCAGCCGGCAAGGCGATCAACCTGGGCATCAGTCATACCGGTTTCGAACTTTTTGTTGTAAAGATTGAGAATGGCGCGCCGGTCTTCCCATTCGGGGTATGGGATCTCGATCTGGTATTCGAAACGGCCCGGGCGAAGAAACGCCGGGTCAAGACTTTCGACGAAGTTGGTAGTGCCTATGATCAGCACCATCTGCTCTTTGCGGAAGCCGTCCATTTCGGTGAGAAGCTGGTTAACCATTGAATGTGCCGCCTGTGAGGCGCCGTCAGAGGCGCTGCCACTGCGGGCCTGAGCGATTGAGTCGAGTTCATCGAAGACGATGACCGACGGCGCGGTGGCTCTGGCCCTGGCAAACAGGCGGCGAATATTGGCTTCGCCTTCGCCCACCCATTTTGATTTCAGCTCAGGACCGCTGACGATATAGATTGCCGCATTCAGAGCTTCGGCAATGCCTTTGGCAAAAAGGGTTTTACCGGTACCGGGCGGGCCATGAAAAATCAGACCACGCGGAATGATCGACTCGATTTTGCGGATGGCGTTCTCGTCGGTCATTGCGGCAGTAGCCTGCAGCAGATTGAGCACATTCTCACGGATCTGAGTTTTAACCTTGTCATAACCGGCAATATCACGGTTCAGCTCGATTTCAGAGAGCGACACACCGCCACAGGCAGTATAGTCACGAAGTTCACGCATGTAATTAGGCAGCATGTCTTTTACGGTCGGGTCATAATCGGCCTTACGCGAGAAAATACCCATGACTTCGCGGAATCTAACCGGATTGAGGCCTGATACGAATTTGAAAATACCCATGAGGTTGATTTTGTCGACGGCGAACTTGCGCGCCTCGATCTCGGTAATCAGGCTCGAAATGCGGTTGCGGGCAATACCGAGCATTTCACAGCGGGCCGGAAAAGCCTGCGAAATCAGCTCGGGCAAAGTAAAATCAGGGTCTTCGAAAGCCACCAGGTTCAGCATCGGGTTTTCATGGATGGTGGTCATGATTTCGCGGGCTTCCATGGTCAGGCCGCCGGGCAGCATCGAAGTGATGATATCGAGATACGGCAGAAAAAATACCTTGTTGGGTTCGGTGTTATTAACCAGATCGCGCAACTGGGCGACAATGCGGCTGAGGCGGGTGCCGGGGCCCTGCTGGTTTTCGGCAGTTTCACGGCCGTCGATAATACCGATACTCTTGCCGTCAGCTGCCAGCCGTCGTTTAAGAATCGTCTGCAGATACGGAATAATCTGTTTTTCGCAGCGTATCAGCACCGAAACATCTTCTTTCAGGCGGGCGCAGACGAAGCGCAGCTGGTCCTGATAGCACTGTTCGACGGCATCGAAGGGCGAAAGTTTGCGCGGCAGCTCGTTGAGCATGACTTCAAGCATTATCCATCTCCATCAGGGCAATTTATTCATCAATATACACAATTTCGCCGCCTGGCGCAAAAATCAGCTGCCGCGGGGTGCGGCGAAGCGGGCGAGCAGCAGACCGAGTTCGAAAAGCAGCCAGGTGGGGATACCCATCAACAGCTGACTGACTGCGTCTGGTGGCGTCAGGATGGCTGAGAGAATAAAAATGACGACGATGATGACCGGGCGCAGCGATGCCAGTTTTTCATAACTGACGATACCGGTTCGGATCAGGATGAAAACCGCCGCCGGGCATTGAAACATGGCCCCGAAGCTGATGGCGAGAAGGCCGGTGAGGTTGACGAACTGCTCAAAACCGATCGACGGTTCGAGCCAGGCGCTCTGAAAGCCGACCGAAAAGTTCATGACCACCGGCAGAATCAGAATCATAGCGAAGGCGCCGCCGACAATGAACAGCAGGCAGCTGGCCAGCAGCAACCCGCCGGCGAGACGCCTTTCCCTGAGATAAAGGCCGGGGGCGACGAAACCCCAGACCTGCTTGAGAATATAGGGCGCCGCAACGATAATTGCCAGGTACATCGCCATTTTCAGCTGCACCAGCAGAGGTTCGACTGGCGAGAAGTAGCGCAGTTTGAGACCTGGCGGGCAGAATCTGCCGACGAGCATGGCCGTCAGGTCACCGGAAAAATAGAAGGCCAGCGGAAAAAGCACCACGACGCTGATCAGCGACCTGATGATCGCCCAGCGCAGCTCTTCGAGGTGCTCGACGAACGAGCCTTCTTTGTGTTCACCCTGCAGCATCTGCACCACCTGACCAAGTTATCTACTCAACGATGATAACAGAGAGGCGGCGAATCAAAAACATCTTTCGTTTGACTAACGGCTCGGATGGAATATATCATTTACTATACAAGATCTTTTGCTGCGCCTTTTTTCCCTTCTGCTGACGCGACGAATATTACGGGGAGGCACCATGGACAGAAGAAAATTTATCGCCCTTTTATCGACGATAGCGGCTTCATACAATCTGAAATTTCCTCTGGCGCTTGCCGCCGAAGAAGCGGCGCCCGCGGCGGTGGCAAGTGGCGGGTTTCCGGATCTCGTCGGGGTTGCCGGTGGCACTCCAGCGGCGATGTTCGACCGGGCCATTGCGGCGGCCGGCGGCATCGAACGTTTTGTCAGACAGGGTCAGAAGGTTCTCGTCAAGCCGAACATCGGCTGGGATAAAAAGCCCGAAGAAGGCGCCAACACTTCGCCCGAGCTGGTAAAGCGTATTGTCGAGCTTTGTCTCAAAGCCGGTGCGGCTGAAGTCAGGGTTTTCGACAATACCTGCAATCACTGGCAGGCCTGTTATGGCAACAGTGGCATCGAAACTGCGGTCAAAGAGGCCGGCGGCAAAATGTTGATGGCACATGAAGAGAGCCTCTTCACCCCGGTCGACGTGCCGGCCGGCAAGGTTCTCAAAAAGACGGCGGTGCATCAGGCCTGGCTCGACAGTGATGTGATCATCAATGTTCCGATTCTGAAACACCACGGTGGCGCGAGAATGACCGCCGCCATGAAGAATCTCATGGGCGTCATCTTCGACCGGCGTTATTATCACAGCAACGATCTGCACCAGTGCATCGCCGATTTCACCACAATCGCGAAAAAACCAACACTTAACGTCGTCGACGCTTATAACGTCATGATGCGCAACGGGCCGCGCGGTGTCTCGACCGATGACCTGGTGACCCGCAAAATGCTCCTGCTGTCGACAGACATGGTTGCCATAGATGTGGCCGCTGCCAGAATTCTTGAGGTCGACCAGCAGGAAATCGCCTACATTGCCAAAGCCGTTGAGCACGGAACTGGCAGCAATGCGCTCGACAAGCTGCGTATCGAGCGTCTGACCATGTAAGCCGGGTTAAGCGGCATGCCTTATTTAAAAAGAGTCCGCCAGCTTCTGGCAATGGCGGTGTTTGCGATTTTCGTTCTGGTTTTTGTCCGATTCGACAGTTTCGGCAGCCTGCTGGCAGCGATCGGGCTGCCACAGTTTGCACCCGCCCTTACTGCCCCTTTCATGTGGTCGTCTGCTGTTGTAATTGCCGGCATTTTAATTTTCACAGCACTGTTCGGCAGGGTTTACTGTTCGGTCATCTGCCCGCTCGGCCTGGTTCAGGACCTGATGCTGCGCCTGCGCCGACTGATCGGCAAAACCGGTTACCGCACTCTGCCATCACTCGCTGTATTGCATGCCATTGTGGCAGCTATGGTTGGCGGCACCTGGCTTGCCGGTTACATGCTGCCGACAGCTTTATTGGAGCCCTTCGCTGCCGGCGGGCGCATTTTCGCCGGAGTTTTTCAGCCACTGGCGGCGGTTCTCTTTAAATACAAAAGCTCATTTTTCGGTGACAGTGTAAACTGGCTGGGCATGGCGTCTTTCAAGCCATTCGATGTGGCCGGCACCGCGATTGTGGTGACCATGACCCTTCTGCTGTTTATTCTCTGCTGGCGCTGGGGACGGGTCTACTGTAACTCTCTCTGCCCCGTCGGCGCGGTATTGCGAATGATTGCCGGCCATTCAATGGTCAAAGTCGTCATCGACACAGAGAAGTGCGTCAGCTGCGGAGTCTGTGAAAAAATCTGCAAAGCCGGCTGCATCGATGCCGCCACAAAGACGATCGACAATTCGCGCTGTATCGCCTGCTTCAACTGCCTCGACAGCTGCCGGCTCAGCGGCATCCTTCTTAAAGCCGGTGCTAACAAGCACACAAAAACCTCAGCACCAACCTCGAACGGGCGCCGGGCCTTTGTCGGCGGTCTGGCAGCGGCGGCGGCCGGGTATTTTCTGCCGGTCAAGTTCCAGTCAGCGCCGGCTGCGGATACGATTCTGCCACCGGGCGCCGGTAACCATAAAGATTTCAGCAGTCGCTGCATTTCGTGTCATCTCTGCGTTGCCGCCTGTCCCTCATCGGTCATCAGACCTTCCTCGCCCGGCACTGGACTGCGCAGCCTGCAGCAGCCATCGTTGGTTTTCGATCTCGGCATGTGCGAGCAGAACTGCAATCTCTGTTCGCAGATATGCCCAGTAATGGCGATCAAACCAATAATGACCGAGCATAAAAAGTTTCTCAAAATTGGTGAAGTGGTTTATAAGCAGAATCTCTGCGTCGTCGAAACCAACGGTACCGACTGCGGCGCCTGCGCTGAGCACTGCCCGACCCAGGCGGTACGCATGGTGCCGTACCGCAACAATCTGATGATTCCGCAGACCGACCCATCGATCTGCATCGGCTGCGGCAGCTGTGAACACATCTGCCCGGTGCGGCCCGACAAAGCCATCATTGTCAAACCCGTGGCTGAACAGACGATAATCACTCTGCCCGAGCAGGAAAAACTGGCTCCAAAAGCCGAAAACGAATTTCCGTTCTGATTTAACAAGAGAATAAGGAGAAAAATTATGAAAAGATCTTTGAGTGTCGTTCTCGCCCTTCTGGTAATCCTGGGTTCGGCTGACGCCGTCACGGCAAAACCCGGAAAAAAACAGCCCGGGAACTCAGGCTACCGACAGCATAATTCTGAGTATTATCGTGAAAACGCCGGCGACAAAGAATCCTGGCTGAAAGTTCAGCTTTCGATACCAGAAAAGGGTATTCTTCTGCGCCATGCCGATAAAATCATCGCTCTGCCACCGGCACCAGCGCCGACCGACCAGAGACTTCCACCCGGTCTGGCGAAGAATGTTGCCCGCGGCAAGCGACTGCCACCCGGATGGCAGAAAAAGCTCGCCAGAGGCAAAACCTTTCCTGGCAATCTTTATCAGCAGGTAACCCCACTGCCGCCCTACATTCTGTATGAGCTGCCGCCGCAGCCGGAAGGAACAATTCTGGTAACCATCGGCGGAAAAGTTGTCAGACTGCTTGAAGCGACTAAAACCATCGCCGATGTTTTCGATCTGAAATTCTGAAGTCAGCAAAAAAGCTCTCTAACAGGCGCAACAGCCGAAGGCAGGCTTAAATCTGCCTTCGGCTTATTTTTTTGATATTTTTTCTGACATTTTTTTCTGGAATTCCGGGTATTTTTTCTGTATGCTTGCAGGCGCTCCGGCTGCGCTCAGTCAGGAGTGAATTCAGAGTTTTAGAGAGATTGCATGCAAAGTTCAGAAACACAAAGAGATCAATGGGGTTCAAAGCTTGGGTTTATAATGGCGGCGGCCGGTTCGGCCGTGGGTCTTGGCAACCTCTGGAAGTTTCCTTTTCTGGCCGGGCAGAACGGCGGTGGTGCCTTCGTTCTTGTCTACCTGGTGATTCTGTTCGTCGTCGGTTTTACGCTGATGATGGCAGAAATAGCGGTGGGTCGTTACGCTCAGCTAAATGCGATCGGCGCCTATCGCAAGATCAAGGCAAACTGGGGCTGGGTCGGCAGCCTGGGTGTGCTTGCCGGTTTTCTGATTCTGTCGTTCTACAGCGTTGTCGGCGGCTGGATCATCAGCTATCTGGTAAAGGCCGCTTCAGGCAGCTTCAACACCGCTGATGTGATGGTGCTCGGCGGTATGTTCAGCGAATTTATCTCGTCTGCCGGCATGCCGATTTTCTACCATGCCATTTTCATGCTGATCACTCTCGGGATTGTAATCGGCGGCATCCAGAACGGCATCGAAAAATACTCAAAGATCATGATGCCTTCACTCTTCGTTATTCTGGTGCTGGTTGTGCTGCGTTCCGTAACCCTCGACGGCGCCATGGAAGGCATCAGGTTCTTTCTGACCCCCGATTTTTCAAAAATCAACGGTGGCGTTATCCTGTCGGCCCTCGGCCAGGTTTTCTTCTCTCTCAGTCTGGGTATGGGCTGCATGATCACTTACGGCAGCTACCTCAGCAAAGACGAAAACATTCCGCAGAGTTCGATGATCATACCTCTGATCGACACGGGCGTCGCTTTGCTTGCCGGTCTGGCCATTCTGCCGGCCGTATTCGCTTTCGGGTTCTCGCCAAGCGCTGGCCCGGGCCTTCTCTTCATCACCCTGCCGGCGGTCTTTTCGAAAATGCCGATGGGTTCGCTCGTTGGCGTCGCCTTTTTCGTTCTGGCGCTGTTTGCCGCAGTTACTTCATCGATTTCGCTGCTCGAAGTCTGTGTATCTTATGCCGTCGATGAATGGAAATGGACAAGGAAGAAAGCGACCTACCTGATTTCTGCCCTGATTTTCCTTCTCGGCATTCCGTGTTCACTCAGTCAGGGTCCGTGGTCGCACATTACACTGATCAAGGGAAAAAACATTCTCGACTCGGTAGACTTTCTGGCTACCAACGTGCTGCTGCCGCTCGGCGGCATTTTCCTGAGTGTCTTCGTCGGCTGGATCTGGGGCCTTTACCGCGAACAGCGCATCTATAAAACAGATGATGGCAAAACCATCATCACCTGGGAACTTGCCTATACCGATGCGATAAAAGAAGTTACCAATGACGGAAAAATCAACTTCGCTCTGGCGCCGGTCTGGGTATTTCTGATCAAGTGGATCGCCCCAATTGCGATTGGCATTGTTTTTATACAGGGCGTTTTTGCCTGATAAACGGATAAATCGTTCGACCATGCCGCATCAGACCTACTGGTGCGGCATTTTTTGTCGGGGTATTGCCGTAGAATCTGCAGGTGGGTATAATGAGGTGTACATCTGGTTGAATTTTCGAGAGTCTTTCGGAGATTAAAAATGAAATTTTCGCAGCGAATGCTTCTCATAGTCGTTCTGGTGCTTTGTTGCGGTTCGTGGGCCCCAGCCGCCGAACTCGGGCCGTTTTCTTTCGAACAGACGATAATCGAGGGCAGCCGTTCGGCAGAAAGCCTTTACCGTCGCCACCTTACCGATGATCTGAAGCTTTTCAACGACCGGGCCGGCAAACTTCAGAGGCTCTGCGAAGGCTCATTTCACGACAATTCGTATCTAGACCGCCTCTCGCGCAAAGACACCCTGAAAAATCACGAAACTTTGCGCCCGATTTACCGTTTCTGGAATCTTTACCGCTCTTTTCTCGACGATCTGAATTTTATCAGCCGCAAGTATGAAGTGCCGCTGATCTTTGGACACAAAGATAAAGTCAGAAACTTTTTTGCCGGGTATGCCCTTGGCATGTCGGCCAGGCTCGCTCAGGTGATCATGGTTTCTGAAATGATGAACTTTCTTGCGCGCCGTGGCGGCCTCGAAGACCTGCTCAATGAAGGCAACTCGGAATACGCTATTCCGGCCGGGTCTTTCAGCAAAGCGGTCAAAAGATCTCTGAGCACAGAGAATCTGGCACAGCTCTATCGCTTCAGAATTTCGCACTTCGAAGAAATCGATATGGCGGGTGACCCTGCTCTGCCACAGACGGTTTCAAGCTACCTGCTCGCCCACAGCGATTTTCTCAACACCCTGTCGCGCAAGGTTGCCAGCGACCCCACCTGGAAATTTCTCAGCCGCAGCCTTATCAATGCGTCGCTTGAGCTGGTATTGCCGGTGCAGCGTGAGCTTTTCACCTGGGTTGGCGACACCCGCGTCAAAAACCGGCATTCTCGCCTGATTTCGGCCGCTCAGCTTGAAAAATTCGGCAGTATGCTGCAGCCAGGTGACATTCTTGTCGGGCGTCAGGATTATTATCTGTCGAACATCTTTCTGCCGGGTTTCTGGCCGCACGCCCTGCTCTATGTAGGCACACCGGCCGAAATCAGTGCCACCTTCGACAATGACCCCGAAATAAGCCGCTGGTGCAAGCGATACGATGCCCGCAATTTTTCGGCCTTGCTCGAAAAGCGCTACAACAAAGCATTTACCACCTGGAAAACCATGAACCGGGCAGATGGCAAACCGCGCTGCATCATGGAAGCGATCAGCGAGGGCATCGTTCTCAACTCGCTGCCAGGCGCCCTGCATTGTGACTACGTAGCCGCCGTCAGGCCACGGCTGAGCAAAGTTGCGAAAGCGCATGCAATCATGCTGGCGCTCTCGTATTTCGGCCGCGAGTATGACTTTCAGTTCAGTTTCAACACCGAACAGTCGCTTGTCTGCACCGAACTGGTGACCAAGGCTTACAGCAGTCAGGTCGACGGGCACGGTCTCCGTTTTCCGATGGTCAAAAGCCTTGGTAACTACGGTATTCCCGCAGACTCTATCGTAAAAGACTTTGCCGACCGCCGCACAAGATCAGACCGGCAACTCGACTTCATCGCCTTTGTCAAAGGCATACCGGCAAAGAAAACGGCAGTTTTTGCCGGCGAAGATGAGTTCGCCGACTCATGCACCTGGATCGGCGGTCTTAAAAGCAAAAATACCCGCTGATATTTTTTTCAGGGCCGCGACAGAACGCTGCGGATCTTGATTGCCAGTGACTCAAGCGAAAAGGGTTTGGCAATAAAGTTCAACCCCTGGTCGGCAATTTCCTGGCCGTCGATAACATCGTCGGTGCAGGCCGAAGTGAAAAGAATGCGGGTGCGGGGGCTTATCTCCCTGACCTTTTCGGCCAGTTCACGGCCGGTCATGCCCGGCATCATCAGATCGGTCAGCATCAGATCGATTATGCTGCCGTGTTTTTTGAAGATTTCGAGAGCTTCTCGCCCATTGGCTGCCTCAATCAGGTTGTAACCAAGCTTCTTCAAAATTTCCGCCCCGATAAACCTGACGATATCTTCGTCTTCGACCAGCAGCACGGTTTCATTGCCACCTTCAACCTTTTCAGACGGCGGTGCCTCACGCTCGATCGGCCGCATGGTTACCGGCATGCAGATTTCAAAAATCGTGCCTTTCCCGGGCGTCGAAGAAACATTGATAAAACCGCCAGCCTGCCTGATGATGCCGTAAATTGCCGACAAACCCAGGCCGGTACCGCGTCCGCGCGGCTTGGTGGTAAAAAATGGCTCAAAAAGATGATCGACGACTTCCTCTGACATGCCGACGCCGTTGTCACTGAAAGTCAGACGGACGTAATCACCCGGCTTTACATCGGGCCAGCGGCTGCATTCGGCCTCAGAAAGGACGATATTGACCGTAGTCATGCGGATGATGCCGCCGTCAGGCATTGCATCGCGGGCATTCAAAACCAGGTTGATAAGAATTCTTTCGAACTGCCCGGGGTCGAGCATGACATTGCCAAGGTCACGGGCGGTGAGCAGTTGAAGTTCGATACGCTCACCGGCCATACTGCAAAGCATTTTGTAAAGATTGGCAATGATTTCGTTGATGTTCAGCACTTTTGGCTCGATATTCTGACGACGGGAAAAGGCAAGCAGCTGCTGGGTCAGCAATGCGGCGCTGCGAGCAGCTTTCTCGATTTCGTTAAGGTTTCCGACAACGCGACTGTCAGCCGGGAGGTCGATAGATGCCAGCGAGACGTTGCCAATGATAGCGGTTAACAGATTGTTAAAATCATGAGCAACACCACCTGCCAGTCGGCCGACCGCCTCCATCTTCATGGCCTGCTGCAGCTGATTCTGCAGCAGTTCTTTCTCTTCTTCGGCTTTCTGGCGCTCGCTGATTTCCTTTTTCAGAGACTCATTGGCAGAGAGCAGCTCTGAAGTTCTCAGACTGACCATGCGGCGCAGCATGCCGAGCCACACACCCAGAAAAAGAATTACGATGGCAGCCACAAAGCCGCCATAGAACAAAAGTCGCCAGAAATGCTGCGAAGAATTCTGGTGCAGCATTTTTCCGAGCCACGAATCGTTAATTGCATCGAGATCGGCTTTCGGAATCGCGTTGAACCCCATCTGCACCAGGCCGGCAATCTCGGCATTGCCCTTATGAACAGCACGATGAAATTGCCCCCGATACAGCGGCTCGGTTTCACGAAACTGATCGACGACTCCCATGCGATTCAGGTAATAAAAAGCCGGCGGTCGATCGACACTGAAAACTTTGCAGGCCCCATCGGCAGCGGCCCGCATCACTGCTTCATAGCTCGGGTATTCGACGATGGTATTAACACCGGCTTTCTTCAATATTGAAATGACGTTATCACCGGCTTTGGCACCAACCGCAAAACCAACCGCATCTTCGGCGTTTCTTATGGCCGAAAGATCTTTATGAAAAAAGAGCGGTACATCTATATCCGCATAGGGGTCGAGAAAATCATAAAATCTTGCCCGGTCTTCGCTGAAAAAAATAGTATCGATAACGTCAAATTCCCGGTCATGCATGCGCTGCAGGGCTTCGGTCCATTTGCAGGCGTGCAGCTCGACTCTGACACCGGTCGTTTTTTCCCAGAGTCGCCACTGGTCGACGATGATTCCGACGAGGGCCCCTGACTTGTCGCGAAAAATATAGGGCGGGTAATTGTCGTCGCTGACAACCCGCAGAACCTTCGGTTCGGCAGAGCCGGTCTGAGCTGCCATAAGAACAGCCAGCAGAAGCAGAACTAAAGACAGGTATCTGACCCTTATCGCTAACACCACAACAAGAATCCTTTCGGTTCAAGCCGGCTTCGGGGAACGGTTGCAAACCAATTCTTTACCATAGCGGCTATTGATATATAAGAGCGCATTGAATTTTTATACCGATTCGTCCGGCACGGCCTATCAGCCGGGTTACTTTTTTGCCGACAGGAGGTCGGCGATACTCGGCAGCACCAGGATTGGGGCTGTCGGGTGCTCCAGCCGAATTCTGTCCTCAAGTTATCGCTCAGTAGAACCGCTCTATCCTGCGCGGTTCTACATAAGCACCTCCTGTGCAAAACAAGCTTACGAAAAAGTAATCCCGGCTTCTCTCCTCGCCTGCCTAAAACAATTTTTAATGAGCTTTTGTATAAATTTCCTTTTGTTTACCAGTGTACATATTACAACAGAAATGCCGGTAAAAATCAGTAAACTTTTTTCAGCATCGAGCCCGCAACAATCGAGAAAACCCCTGAATTTAAAGGGTTCAGACATGTATTTAAAAAAAAATAAGCCGGGGGGTTACGGGTTCGAGTTTTTATTCTTATAATTCAAGACATTAAAGCTTGAAACCAGCAATCAATAAGAAACCCACGGAGGTATAAGTATGAAAAACCTGTTTAAAGTTCTTTCGGTAGCACTGGTAACCGTTGGTCTGTTCGCCGGCTCCGCTGAAGTTTCTTCTGTAATGGCCGCCAAAAAAGAAACCTCATGCTTCAAGAAAATGGCTAAAACCGTTAAAAAGAATGTTAAGAAGACTGTTAAGAAAACCAAAAAGGCCATCGTTAAAACCGGCGCTGCCGCTCAGAATGCCGTTGTTGACTCAGCCGTAAAAGCCAAATCGGCCATCACCGGCAAAAAAGCCAAGAAAACCTTCGTGAAGGGCCACTACAAAAAAGGTAACAAAACCCTTACCAACGGTCACTTCCGCAAAGTAAGCAAAGGCAAAAAAGCCTGATTTAAGCGAAAACAAAATTTTACCGACGGGCTCCCGCATAAAAACGGGAGCCTGTCAGTTTTTAGAAAAGTGGTCGGGGTCTGAAAACTCTGTTAGAATTAGCGGCAGCGGTCTGAAAATGAAAAAACACCTAATCATATTCTCATTTCTGCTTCTGACACTTGCAGCAGCGGCACAAAACCTGGCCTCCGGAATCTACGCCCAGGGCATGCGGCTTTATTCTGCTGGTGACTTTGCCGGGGCAGCTGAATACCTGGAGCAGGTCTTACAAATGGAACCAGCTAACGATCTGGCCAGATATTATCTGGTGTTCAGTCTTAACAGCAGTGGCAGAAGCAAAAAGGCACTGCCGCATGCGCGCGTTCTCGCCGAGCGTTTCCCGGGGCAGCCACAATACCGCATCATTGTGCAACAGCTTGAACAACAGCAATTCTCGCTTACCCAACCAGTAACTGCAGGCGCTGAAAACATTGAGACAGTCCGGCAGGCCAATGAGCCGACCGCTGCCTCCCGGCCCGTTTCGACACCCCGCAAAGAAAAAAAGCTGACCGACCTTGATCAGGCGCAGACAATGATCGACGAAGAAAACTACGCTTCTGCTTCCCTGATTCTTAAAAAAATCACTGACCGCGAACCACGCAGCGCGCGTGCCTGGCACCTGCTAGGCGTCGTCGCTTTCAACCAGCGTGACTACCTGCAGGCAATCAGACACTTTGACAAAGCTGTCGACAATGGCAGCCGCGAATTCGAAACCAGCTTTCTCGCCGGGTCGAGCTGCATGTCGCTGCAGCAGTATGAAAAAGCTGAAAAGCACTTTAACAAGGCTCTCAGCCTGCAGAACGATATTTTCTGCCGACTGAATCTTGCCGAGATTTATCTGCGTCAGAAAAAATATTCTGAAGCCGAAAACGCCTTTAAAACTCTTATAAAAAACCACCCCGAAATACAGGACGCGGCGGCGGGGCTGGCCGAAATTCAGTATGCCAGGGGCTTCAACGCCTCAGCAACCGCGGCGGTCAACCAGATCCTCTCGACCAGACCCGAAAATGCCAGGGCCAGACTGCTCAAAGCCCGACTGCTCATGGAAGACCGCATGTATGCAGAAGCGTCAGAAGAGGCAAAAATAGCGGTTCAGGCTAACCCTGACAACCCTGAATACCGCGCCATGCTCGCCCTGGCAATGATCAGAAATTTCCAGGTCCCGCAGGGCCTTGAAGAAGCCAGAAATATTCAGCAGAAACACCCGGAAAGCATAGATGCCATGCTTACCGAAGCTGAAGGGCTGCTTGTCAGCGGTGATCTGGCTGGAGCCGGCAGAATTCTCGATCAGGCCGCCAAAAATGGGGATCGCCCGGAAATCAGTCTATTACAGGCTTCAGCTGCCGTCAGTCAGGGTGACCGCGACCGCGCCAGACAGCATTACGAAAAATTCGTCGCGCTCTCAGGCCGATCACCACGCGCCATGCTCGAATATGCCCGTTTCCTCGAAACCTCTGCCACTCCTGAAGAAGCCAGCAATGCCTATGAAAATTTACTCAAGGAACATTCCGGCAGCGGTTTTTCTACTGAAGCCCGCGCCGCTCTTGAACGCCTCGCCACCACAGAGGCTCGACCGGCCAGAATCCAGACCCCGCGAATTCCGATCCCTGGGCTGACAGCACAATGAACAGAAGCTTCAGACAGGCCGCCGTTCTGCCGGTGCTTTTATTGTCGCTGGCCGCAGCCAGCCCGGTTCGGGCCTGCGACAGCTCGATGCTGACCATTCTGACCGGCTCAAGCATCCAAAAGGAAATCACCACAAAGACCCTGGCCATCTGCCAGAAAATTCAACAGACGGGCGAATACCTGAATGGTTTCAATATTGCCGCTGCCCGCAGACTTCATCGTGAAGTCATGGAAAACTGGCTGCAGACAGCCACAGAACTGACCACCCTTACGTCACAGAACTCCAACCCCGGTTTTTCCCCGGTTTCGGGGCTGCTGATGAATATTTCACGCGATCTTGGCAAAGTGCGCCGACAACTCGACAGTGACGACATGACCCTCATTCACGAGATTCTTGAAGCCACGATCACCCGCATTTCGCTCGTCAGCGCCGTAATAAACGATCACCAGAAGATGCGTAAATTTCTCGATATCGAACTGGCGATTTTCTCGCTGCGGCCATTTTTTGGTGATCACACAGAGCTGCAGAAATTGATCGGCGAAAATCATCTGCATAGAGCCACTGCCGAATTCAGGCCACTTCTTCTTGCTTCTGAGACTGCAGAACTTGACCAGCTCGACGCACACTTCAACATTTTTCATGCCGCTTCGGGTGGCAGCGAAAACCGCCTCTCCCCTGCAGGACACGCAGCATTTCAGGTGCTGCTGAATCGCTTTATCAGTTTCAAGCAATCACTTCTCAACCGCCAGTTCTTCAACACACCGTAAAAAACTTTTTCATTGCTGCATCTACCCCCGCCTTGTTAGGATATAAGAGAGAATGGATGGGAGGTACACTAAACAGGTGCTGAAAAAACTTCTCTTGATTTTTATGGCAGGCGTCATTGCCCTGCCCGTTGTGCAGGCAGAGCCCATCATGGTCGATACCCGCCTGATGTTGCTTGCTCACCCCCTGTTCACGCAATTTGACCCGCAAACCGCCAGGTTTCGCGGCACTTCTTCTGAATTTGTCGAAGGTGGGCAGGAAGGCGTCGACCAGCTGGTTGCCGAAATTCGCCGCCTCGATGCCTGGCTGCTGGCCTCCCCCAAACACCTGCAGGAAAAGCTCAAAAACGTGCCGGTACCCGACCGTGCCGCAGCCGAGCGTGCCTTCCTGGCAGAAAAGCGCGAAGTCGAGTCAAGGCTGGCAATGCTGCAGATTCGTGCCTATAATGCGCGCCTCGTGCCTGGCCGGCCCGGAGTGACGCCCGAAGCTTCGACCATGCCTCAGATAAACGAAATTGCTGCCGACATCAGGGCAGTTCTCAGGCAGCTGAAAGAAACGCATAAAACTGATGTCATCATCGACAGTGCAGAGCTTCTGCCAATTGTCGCCAAACCGAAAGCAACCCCGCCAGCCTTATCTGCCAACCTGCATGCCCGTCTCTGGAAAGACCCCGCCATCGCTTCCAGCCCCGAATTCGTGGCCTGGCTCGACGCAGCCGACAGCTGGTGGGCCGGAAAACTCCGGCTCGATGCCAGTGTTATTCCGGTTGGTGCCAGAGACGTCAGGCTTGAAGCAGTCAAATTGATCGAAGAACGCACAAAGGGGCTCAAAAAATGAGAAATTCAGTCAAGACAGCCTTATTTTTCATGATTCTGATTTTCAACGCCATGGCCGGCACCAGCCCGCTGGCCGCCGAAGGTGGCTGGGCAACTGTGGACACACGCATACTTCTGATGCTGCACCCCGAGATGAACGGCTTCGATTACAGCAATGGCCGATTTTTTCGTGAAAAAGGCGAGAGAAATATCGAAAAAACCATCGGCGAGCTGAAAGCCGCACATGACCGTGCCGGCAAAGAAAACGCGCCACTCAGAGAACGTCAGACCAGGCTGTTCCAGGAAAGATTCAGCCTGGTGCAGCAGAAAAGCCGCACTGACGGTGCCCCGGCCCCTGGCGACATTGAAAAGTTCCACAAGGAAAAAGCATTGCTCGAAAGCTCACTCGAAGAACTCAAACGCCAGAAGCCGGCAGATCGTGATTCAGAAAGACTTTTTGCCGCCAGACGCGTCGATCTGCAGGGGCGGCTCGAAATCATCAACAGTCGCCTGGCCGGCGCCGCCAGCCCGGAAGAATCCGACAAAACCGCAGCTCAGATCGATGCCAAAATAAAAAAAATTGACGATGAGCTGATAAAAATCACCGACCAGATACGCATCAACGAAGAAAAATCGCTGCAGGCAGTTTATCTTACCAGTGAAGAAACCGCAGCACGTCTTACAAAGATCAGAGACGAGATCGATACCCTGATAAAGAAGGCGGCCGAAGAAGGTAAAATCGCCACGGTAATCGACAACTCCTTTGCCATGCGCTCGCCTCAGCGCAAAGAAAAACTGAAGATGATACCGGCCACCGATGAGGCTCCTGACGTCGTTTCCTCTTCGCTGTTCCACTCTTTCAACAATCTCACCATCGACCCGGCATTTGCCGCAACGGTACAGGGTCCTGATGGCAGCCCTCTGCCGCCTGAACATCTGATCGTCGGGCGCTCGCTCGGCATGCAGAGCAATCTTACCCAGTATCTCGAATTTCGCAATTACCTGCCTGAGAGAGTCGCGGGCTTTTCAAACGGCCGAATGTTCATCATGGGCGGTACCGATCTTACCCCCTGGGTGGCCCGCCAGCTTTTCGACCGCTATAAGGTGCCCGATTCAGTGAAAAACGCCTTCATGGTAACTCTGAGAAATTACCTTAACTTCGACCGTGACCCTGCCGCGCGTGAACGTAACTACTGACCTCCGCTCTGACCGGGCTTCTCTACAAGGAGGGAGCTTATGAAAAAAATGTTTCAGAAACTGGTTCTGGCAGCTATCTGCCTTGCCATGGCCTGTTTTCCGGCGACCGCCCAGGAACGGCTGCATCCATTTTATGAACAGAACGGCGACTGCTACGTTCTCGTGGGTGAAGGCAATGCCAGGGCCGTATGGGCTCTCAACAACCTGGTCGCAGGGGCTTCATCAGTGCCTTTGTATGATCCCGGCGACGCCTATGGTATTACCGCAGCCCAGAAGTGGAACACAGTTTTACTGAAGTCAGATAAAGACCTGTTCACCTTCGCCGGAACCGAAGGCGCTTTGACAAGTTTGACCGGGCAGATGGCCCCAAGACGCATCGTCATGAGCGCAACAACCAACGTCTATAATTTCAGCGAAGTGCCGCCCTATACCGTGCATCGATTTCATGGCGCTCCGAATGCCAGCCCGACCGGGCGGGGCAATCACCCGGCAGGCACCATAAACTCACTGTTCGGCGGCATCGACTACCCGTGCAATACTGTTCCGACAGCAGTTGCCACCATGCCTGGGTATTACTGGTATCCGATGGGCAGAGGCTTTTATCATTCTGCTGACGTCGTTGTCTGGAGCAACTGGACTTACGGTACTGCCGCCGCAAACCGGCGCACTACCGCAAACCCGCCGCCGGCAAGTGAACAGTATAACCAGCGAACCGATGGCTCCCCGCCAACCAGAGGCCCATGGGCCGTCTGCTGTGCCGGCAACAACCCTGGCAGCGGCTGGATCCGCGGTGGCTGGGTTCGCCGTATGATCCGCGAAAACCTTTTCGGAGCCTATCGCAACCTTAAGCTTTTCAAATATCGCATCGATTCGGGCGCGTCGACACCGACTCTCGACCGCGATGTGGCTAATGTCCTCGCCCGCGTCACCGGCACCATGGACATGAACGGTGAGTGCTGCGACGGTTGTATTGCCAGGGTCGACGGTGCTGCCATGCCAGGGGTTCCGAGCCCGTATCTGTCGTGCATCTATTCATCGATCGTCAACCGCACTTATCTCTACCGCCGCGACCAGGATTCTACCAGCTTTACCCTGACCGGCTCCAACATCAACGACCAGCTGGTCGGCAATGGCGGCGATCTCACCTGTAAATTTCTCGGCATCAGCTCAAAAAGCGAAACCGGCAACTATGTCTACCTGCTTGGGCTTAACCAGATCAACCAGTGGCTGACTGAGGCCAACGCTCCGGCAAGCATGAAGCTGAACCAGCTCACCGACGTAGCCGTTTCTGACCAGTGGTGGCAGACTGGCGGCATGATTTACGCCTACGATGCCACCAAAGGCAGTGTCTACTGCTTCGTTCGTAACGAAAACGGCACCAACGGTATTCCCAGTGAAATCAACGTCAGCGCTGACGGAGTTCTGCCCGATAAAATCGGCGCCGACGGGCATGGTTCTCTGTATATGCTGCGAACCGAGTATGAACCGGTCAATACGACTTCTTTCCGTGACGGCAACGAAAACCGCAAGTTTGCCAACGGCACTATGGCCGGCGGGATTCCACTGTTCAGGGCTGAATACAAGCAGAATGTCTATAAAACCGTCTACCGCCGACTTTATGACCAGGGCGGCCGCATTGAAAAACTGAACAACCGCGTCAAGCTTGGCACCAACACTTTTGTCAGAGACTACATAACCTCCGACAACAACATAAGTTCCGCAAAAATATGGGTTTCCGGTTTTGTACAACTGGCACCGATCATCAATTCGAATATCAGAACCGAACTGGCCGTAATCAACTCACCCTCACCGCCCCGCCCTTCAAGCCTCGAAGCCAGAACCGACTGTGTCGGTCCGATGGTTTCGGCAACCACAGGCTTTGAAAACGCTGTTCCTGACGCCAATGGTGATTACACCGACGACAAAGACTATTGGTTCATGGTCGAAAACGCGCCATACTTCGACGCTAACGAAGTAAACATCGGCAACGTCGGCGAAGATGCCAACAGCAACGGCCGCATCGGCCAGTTCCCCAACACCATCCAGAAATCAAGTATTCGCTACTACTGGAAAGTCATTCAGACGCACGATCGTTATGGAGCGCTGATGACCGCCCCGGCCACGATTCTCGACATGGAAACCGACGGTGTCAGCGGTGACTATCTGTTTCTTTTCCCGCCAGGGGCCGGCAAATTCAGAGTTGGCGTCAAGGTCACCTATCGTTATTACGATTACCGCGATCTCCCGGTTGGCGCTCTGTCCAGCCGCAAGGGTGACGTTCTCAAACCGCCGCTCACTGAAGTCCCGCTTGTTTCGGCCGGCCAGGATTCCGAAAACTATGCCTGGTCTGTGATCAGCATCAAGCAGGTTCCGCCGGTAATTTCACCGCAGGATCGCGGTGTTATCATGAGCGGTATCGGCACTTCGGCCAACCCTAACGACCCGATGCTTTCGAATTATAAGCCAGGCCCCACAGCCCTTGGTTATGGCTGTAACAATGCTCTCTGGGGCAACGAAAGATGCCGTCACACATTCTGTAACCCTGCCAATACAAGTCTTGCACCAACAGGTTTCATTCTCGACGGCAGCAGTCTCGTTCCGAGCAAGGCAGTACAAAATGCCGATGGCAGCTGGAAACTTGAGTATTCCACCACGCCCTCATACTGGAGCCTCAGACTGCGAGAGTCGAACTACAATCTGGCAAGAGGTGTAAACCGTGTTGCTTCCATGACCAGTGAAGAACCACCTGAGCCCGACGACAACAACCTTATCCCGGGCAGCGTCAGATGGGTTGGCGGCCTGTCGGTAACCTGGAAATCTGAACTGAAGCGCGGGTCAGAGGTCATTATCGACAAACAGATAAACACCACCCAGGCGGCATTACCGCTCACACAGCTGCGACAGCTTTTTCCCGTGCCATCTGAGCCGGCCAGCTACACGCTCAGCGTTGATTTCAGAAGAACCTACCGCTACGAAATTTATCAGGAAGTCTGGCGCAGAGTTGGTGGCACGCTGGTTCGCGAAACCAAACCGGTTCCGAGGGTTATCAACATGCGTATCTGGTCTGATGCCGAAGTGCTCGTCACCGACAATACGCCGCCGAACCGCTTCTATCTCAACCCCTATGCCGACATTTCGAACAGTTCGACGAGCCCGGTGTCGCAGGCTTATTTCATCAACAACAATACGCTTTACGGCACCACCGGAGAGGGCCTGAACGAGACCGAATCACCTCCGGCCGGCAACCCGGCGCAACTGATCTTTGTGGTCGGCGACAACAATCCGATGGCAAACAGCAGCATCGGCAACCCCGGCCGCGATCCGTATCATTCGACAGTCGCCGGGATTGGCAGCAAATTGCGTGTCTATCACAATACTTCCAATCAGATCGGCACTTTCACCTATGATACGGTGCACGGAATCATGCCGCCCAATGTTGCGCCCGGATCAACCATGACTGCCGAGCAGGCCGAGCAGCGGCGCTGGTATTCAAGCGGCTCGAACGCGTCATATAAGCTGACAGCGGCGGCTATCAACAGTCAGGCTGAATTCGACACCATAACCGGCACGAGCGGGCTCTATAACAAGAGCTTCTCTTATCGGGTCTACACGATCAACCTCAGTGATCTGGCACATTTCAGCCGCGAACTGGCCAAAGACGGCAATCAGCGCTGGGGTTACAACGGGTCCTGGTCGCCGCGCATGCATCCGCAGCACGCCAACAACAGCAGCGGCTACAAGAACCTCGAATTCGGTCTGGCCTGGCGCGAAGCCTGTTACAGTGCCGGCAACGACCTCAGCATCGCCGCCCAGAAGAGTGGCCAGATCGTGGTTCGCGACAATGACCGCCCGAATGCCTTTGTCAGAGCCAGCCAGGATAAATACCTCGACCAGAATTTCATGGTTCCGAATAATATCGAAACCGGCACCGGTGCGATTCCACCGGCCTGGGTGCGCTTCTCTGCCCCGGGCATGAACGAGTCTGTCAATAACGGCCCCGAAAACTGGAACCGCGACGACAACACCGCTGCCTTTGCGCCACCCTTCAGGCTAAGCGCCGGTCAGGTTACCAACGTCCTCTTCCCGGCAGGTCAGGAACTCGAAGTCGACGTTCCGGTGCGCTTTGAAACCCTTACCGCTGATAACGCCGGCACAGTCGCAACCCTGACCTACAAAATCGTCGATGCGGCCGGCACAACGCTCGCCGATGGCACCTTCGGCGCCAGTCTGCCGCTGCAGTACGTATTCAGACAACCGGGGCGTTACAAAGTCATTCTTGAAATCAGCGACAATGCGACAACCTGGCCAAGTAACCCCGCGGCCTACGCCTCTGACGCCGTGCCAGGCACATCGCCCGGCGTAAGCCCGCAGGTCAACAAGCGCAAGGTCGAAGCGGTATTCGATGTCGTGCCCACTCGCCTCGATTTCAGGGTAATCGAACGCAACCGCATCGGTCAGTGAAGAAAGGCAAAGTGATGACTCAAACCGCCCGCAGGTCTCGATCAGGCATCAGCCTGGTCGAGATCATGCTGGCTTTTCTGATCCTCTGCACTGCTGCATTCTCTGCCGCCGGCCTCATCAGCTTCGGGCACCGTGGCACGACGGCGGATTTCCGGCAGGGCGATGCTCTACAGATCCTTGTCGACAGACTCAACCGGCTTTCAGCCCTTCCTTTCGCCAGGCTGGATTCATTTCTGATTTCGGCCGGCTCTGACGAATACACGTTCAACAACCCGCTCGAAGGAATCGAACTTGGCGACGAGGTTAAAATCGACAAACACACCTACAGAGTGCACGCAACCCTGAAAAGGCAGAAAATCACGTTCAACTCATTGATGGAGCTCAGTTTCCCGAACCCGGCCTATAACCCGGCTTCCCCTTCGAGCTGGATATTCAGGGACCGGCCGGCCGAAACCTTTGACGGCAGCAGTGCCCCTTACGCGGTGATCAAGATCACCGTTTCTGTCAAGCCGGTCGGCGGCATGACCGACGAACGCGAAGTGGCGGCAATCACATTCGTTGCCGACCTGGAGTCATAAATATGGCAATTCCCTGCAGAAACAGGATTTCAGCGTTGATCTCAAACCGCGCCGGCATGGCGATCATGGTGGTGCTGTCTATCGCCTCGATTCTTCTACTGCTTGGCGTCACCTATCTTAAATCGTTTTCGCAGGCGACCGTCACCAGCAAACTGCAGCTCGACCAGATTCAGGCCGAATTCTTTGCCAGGGGCATTCAGAATATTGCCCTGTTCAAGGTCAAACGTTACCCTGACTTCTTTCTCAGGGCTTACAGACACATGGTCTATCATCGGCGGATCGCTGCAGGCGAAACGGGCCTTGGGGCACCAATCGTGCCGGCCACAAACCCGCTGCCGTTCGCCAAGTTCACAGGGGCCTATCCGGGCAATCCGCGTGACATCCTCAATCATATTCCTGATGCTGACGACAGCCGTGACAAATTCACCGAACCGCTGCGCATCGCCACCTACTCCACCCAGTTTTCGCTGCTGTCTGCCGATGATTTCAAGCGAGGCTTCATCGAAATCGTCGTCAATCTGCGCCTCGAAGGCAAAGATCTGGTTGGAACCTACCGTATGAGTCTCGACGCCAGTCAGACAGCGAGGCTATAGCATGAATGACAATTTTATGACTGACCAGCGCGCCGATCGCGGGATAACTCTGACCGAGATTCTCATCGCTACCGCAGTTTTTTCAATGTTCATGATTTCTGCCTTTGGCGTTTTCAGCTCGAGCCAGACAGGCTTCGACACGGGCTCATGGCGTCTGCAGCGGCAGAAGCAGGCACAGATTTTTCTGCTGCGCCTCAAAGAAGCTCTCGAAAAAGCCAATCATGCCTACGAAATCAGGCCTGACGGCAAAACCAACCGTCTGGGCGGCAGCCGCGATATTTTTGTCAACGGCACCTGGCGCGACAAACTGGCTTCGGCCAGCGACCACGCGGTAATGTTCTTTTCGATAACCACGCCTTTTGTGCCGGCAGTTCCTGAGCTGGGTCAGGCGCCAAGAATAGGCAGCTGGAAAGGCTGTGCCCTTGAATGCCGAAAAAATGTTCTGCGTTGCTATCAGACCGGCAACTGGAACCAGATGCCGACTGTAACACCGGCCGAAGTGGGGTCACCCGACCTCGGCAAATTTGCGTTCGGCAATGTTACCGGTGACTTTTCGATCAGCCTTGAAGACGTCAGCGGCATTGGCGTTTACGTACAGCAGGCCACCGACGCGGTCGATCTCGGGCGCCCTGAAGTCTTCATAACCGTTGAGGTAATGCTGCAGAAGCCGCGCTCGAAAACGATCGTACAGCTTAGCGAGCGTATTACAGCCAGGGTTCATGACCGCACCGTTGCCGAAGTCAGAACTGCACCTGCAGGTTCCTGGCCGCTGAACTGAGGAAAGCACATGCATAAACTTTTCACGGTCATTCTGCTGTTTCTGCTGCTGCCGGCTCCACAGCCTCTGCTGGCCTGCACCATGGAACCCAGCATCTGGAAACAGGTCGAAAAAACCGGCGGGCCTGGCGATGCCGGGGTTTATGCGCTCGTTGATGCGCTGCTGCAGTTTCGCGATAAATTCGAAAGAGAAATGCGCAACTGCGGTCTGGCAACCGGCCCGATCCGGCTTTTCCGTGCGGTCCGTGCCGATTCTACCCCCATTTCTCAGGGCGATTATGACAATCTGCTTGCGGCCCTTGACGTTGTCTGGGCAGATGCTTCTGCCGAAACTTTCACACAGCTGCAACAGCCTGAATCAGAAGCGACTGGCAGCGTGGCGTCAGGTTGTTACCGGCTGCAGCTCGAAATTTCCGCTTCCGGCCATGATGCGATCATTCTCAACGACCTTAATTTCAAGCTTTATCAGCTGTACCGCACAGTATTACGCGAAGAGGTCAGAATTTTAACACGGGTCAGCGATTCAGCCGGTAACCCGCTTTTCATCGATGAGTTTACTGTCTCGCCGACCATACTTGTCGACCCGATAATTTCGCCGCTCGGCGGCTATCTGATCAGGCTCGAAAAGAATTCTTCCAGGCCTCTCGTCATTGATTTCGGTCAGGTTACCGACGGCGGCGAGCATGTTCTGCGCTTTAACGACGCTTTTCACCAGCCGTCCTCTGTTCCGCCCGTTTTCACCGCTTCCGCGCCGGCAATTATCGACTGCCCCACCTGTGGAGAACATTGATGCACAAGTCTACCTGTCTTTTTCTGGCTCTTTCGCTCGTTGTCATTTCACTGTCCCCGGCTACGGCCGATCCACTCCATATCGCGGTACGCAGCCTTGATTTAAAGCTGTTCCGGCAGACGATGCAGGAAAACCCGGCAGTCAATGCGACCGATTCAGCCGGCATGACGCCCCTGCATCATGCCTGCGCTCTTGGTGCTGTCGAAATGGTAACCTCACTGCTGGCACAGGGTGCCGACATCAATTTTCGCAGCAATGACGGGCGCAACGCTCTACATCACACGGTAAACATTCAGGCTCTCTGTTTCAATCCGCAGCCCCAGGCCGGCGAAGTTACGATCTGCCCGCTGACGGTTCCGCAGCTTCTGGCTTCGGCCGGCATCGACGTCAACGCCGCCGACAGTGCAGGTGAAACGGCACTGCATATTGCGGCGCGCAATGGGCTGGTTGGCGTCATCGCCACTCTTCTCCAATGTGGGGCCAACCCTGACTGCCGTAATCAGGCAGGTGAAACGCCCCTGCATCTCTGCGGCGGCAGCCTGGCACATCTTGCCGCCCAGGTTCTTCTCGTCGGGGGTGCGAACCCGGCTCTGGCGAGAAACGACGGCCGTCTGCCGATCGACATGGCGGCGAGTGCCAGCAATGCCCTGCTTGTAAACATGATAAAACGCTATGCCCAACCGGAAAAGCCGTGAATTCATATTGTCTGCCGGCCTGATTCTGGCCGCGCTGATACCCGCCTTTGCCTGCACCGGCGGTTGTCCGGGCAATGGCTGCACGGCAGTCGCCTCAGTGACCTTTGCCGTCCCTGATTCGAGCATCAGTGCCGACACTCTCGCCGGTCTGCTGAAGTCAGGTGCGCCGCTGCAGCTGGTTGAATACCGCACCAGAAATCAGACCCGTGACATAAGCATTCCCGGGGCCGTCATCGTCTACGACGACATGCCACCGGCGAGTTTCGCCGCTGTTCTCAGCGCTTCCGGCAGTCTGACGATCGTCTACCCGGGCATCGAAGGTGGTCAGCTGGCCTCTTTCGTAGCCGATCTCAGAACTCTGGGCTATCAGAGCATAATCGAATACCCAGCCGGCCTGCATGGCTGGCTCACCTACGGTTATCAGCCCGCCGGCTCACCGCGCTGACCGGCACTGGGGAGTATGATGACACTGAGAATTCAGTCTTTTTTGCTTCATGTCTGAAACCTTCGACGGCAAGGGGAAAATATGTCTACAGATGCAGGTTTTATTGAATTTGTAATGGACCAGATCGAGTGCCACGACCGGGTCAGGTTTCGCAAGATGTTTGGCGAGTATGCCCTCTACTTTGACGACAAGGTTGTGGCTCTGATCTGCGACAATCAATGCTTTGTCAAACCGACCAACGGCGGCAGAGCTTTCATCGGAGAAGTTACCGAGGGGCTTCCCTATCCCGGTGCCAAACCGGCCCTTCTCATAGACGGCCGCCTCGAAGACCGCGAATGGTTCACCGAGCTTCTCCGCATCACCGCGAAAGAACTTCCGGCAGCGAAACCAAAGAAGAAAAAATCCTGAGTTTTCCAGGAGTCAGTCTGATGATTTACGGGGGCGGGTAATCATGTCGAAGAGGCGGCCGTCGATGATCAGGAGGCCGGAGAAGATCAGGAGCATGCCGAGGATGTCGTTGGGTTTGAGGGTTTCGCCGAGGACGGTGCTGGCGAGGAGCAGGGCGCTGACCGGGATCATCAGGGTGACGAGCAGGGCGTTGGTGGCGCCGGCGGTTGAGATGATACGAAAGTAGATGATGTAGGCGATGCCGGTGCAGAAAACGCCGAGCATGGTCAACGCCAGCCAGGTAAGGGGCTTGAGAGCCATAAAGGCCGGGGGTTCGGCCAGCAGCAGGCCGGGCAACAGAAAAACCAGGGCGCCGATCAGGCTGACGGCGGTAACCATAACCGACGGCAGGTGTTGGAAACGCCGGGCGTAAATACCTGCCAGAGCGTAGTTGAAAGTGCCGCCGAGAATGGCCAGCTGCGCCATGCCCGCCAGAACGATGCCGCTCGCCAGCGACGACCAGACCATTGCGACGATGCCGGCGATGCCGGTCAGAACGCCGGTTACCTTGCGCCAGGTCAGTTTCTCGTCATCGGTGAGAAAATGCGCCAGAATCATCACGAAAACCGGCGAAGTGGCATTGAGAATCGAGGCGGTGCTGCTGTCGACGAACTGCTGCGCCCAGCTGATCATGTAGAAAGGCAGACCGGTATTGATGACGCCCAGAAAGCCGATCGACAGCCACGAACGCAGATCACGCGGAAAAGACAGGCGCATGAACCGGCAAACCATAACCATAAAAGGCACCGCAAACGCCAGCCGGAAAAAAATCAGCCAGAATGGCGTCAATTCGCGCAGCGCAATCTTGAGGAACATGAACGAGCTCCCCCAGATTACCGACAATATTATCATCCACAGCCAGTCTGTTGCTTTCATAATGCCGGGCTGATGATACAACAAGCCGCGCCGGAATGCAGAAAATATTGCAAACTGTTGCAAGCGATTGAACGACAGCCCTTTGCCCTTCGCCCCCTTCGACAAGTTCAGAAACATGAAGGGGCAGACTTACTAAAACACCCTGTATTCTAAATTGAACTGGATTCCCGCCTTCGCGGGAATGACAGGGCTTAAAGGCAATGCAAGGAAGACAACGGGAAAGAGTAAATTGGTTTGACTTGACGGGAATGGGTATTTATACTGTCAGCGGGCCGGCAGGACGCCTGCCGGTGCTTTTGGGCATTCCACAAACAGACCGGAGAGAGAAACTTGAATAACAGCCAGAATACTGCCAATAACGTGCGCCACAGCTACCCGATCGCCATTCGTGACGCTTCGATTAAAACCGCCTTCGGACTGCTGCTGCAGACACTGCCCTACGCCATGATCAGATTCGGAATCCTTCTGGCGGTCAGCCTGGTTACCCTGGTCTGGGCCATCATCACATTCGGTGGTGCTGCGTTTCTCAGTGATAAAATTCACGGTATCTTCGGTTTTGGCTGGCTGGCCGGTCTCGGCGGTATCTACGGCTATATCTGGTATACCATCGTGCGCTACGGCCTTTACCTGATCAAATGTGGTCACATCGCCGTTCTCACCGAGCTGATCACCCATGGGCAGATCGGCAACGGCAACGAAGGCATGTTCGCCTACGGTCGCCGCATCATTCAGGAAAAATTCACTCAGGTAAACGTGCTGTTCGCTCTCGATCTTCTTGTAGACGGTGTGGTCAAGGCATTCAACAACACTCTCGACTGGATTGGCAGCCTGTTGCCGATTCCGGGCCTCGACAGCCTGATGAAGCTCGTGAACAGCGTGCTTTTCATGGCCTCTACCTACATCGACGAAACCATTTTCTCGTATTCGCTCGCCCGCGGCGAAACCAACCCGTGGCGCGGCGGCCAGGACGGCCTGCTCTACTACTGCAACAACGTCAAAGAAATTCTTAAAACCGCTCTCTGGGCGGTAATTCTCGACAAAATCTGCACTTTCCTTCTCTGGGCGGTATTTATGGCACCAGCCATGCTTTTCGTCTGGGTATCGCCATTTCCGGTGCTCAGCGGCGCCGCGATTCTCGCAGCCTTTCTCTGCGCCGCCAACGCCCGCAGCGCTTTCCTTGAACCACTGTTTCTCATCATGGTCATGATCAAGTTCCATGTCGCTGCCGAAAATCAGCCGGTAAACCTCGACTGGGATACCCGCCTGACCACCCTCAGCGGCAATTTTGTTGAAATCAAGGAAAAGGCAGCAGCCTGGGTGACTTCAACAAACCCGTCACCAGTGCCAGAAGCGGGTCAGAGCGGTGTCTGAAACCTCTCTCAGCAGCGGCCAGCTGAAAAAACTCTGCGACGCTGGCAATAAGATCAACGCCCTGATCGAATCGCCCGATTTTCTTGAAGTCAGAAAAGGGCTCGACGCCTGTGTCAGCCTGCTGCGGGAAATGGCCGCCATGGGCACAGTCGATTCGTATCTGGCGGCAAAACTGGCGCTTGCCTTTGCTGCCGGCCTGGCCATTACAGAGCAGGGCAGTCTGCTCAGTAACCTTTTCGAGCTCGGCCGCCTTTTCAACGACGACGCGAAAGTGCTCGAAGCGCGGTGCAATCTCGGTGAAAACTATGATGGCATGCAGCTCGAAACCCGACTCGAGCCCAGAGACCTGCGACTGCTGTCGATGGGCATGTTTTTCGCCTGCAACCCTGAATGTGTTCAGCTTTCAGTCGGTGACGCCATTGTCATTCTGCAGATAAAAATGGTCGAAAAAGTGCTGCTGAAGCTCGAAATTGAGCAGGACACGCGAAAAGCCGAAACCCTTAAAGAAGAGTTGACCGGCTCATTCACGAAAATACCTGCCCTGGTATTTGAGCACCTGAGCCACAGTCAGATGCCGATCAAACAGTTTTTCATGGCTTTCTGGGAATACCTGCTCGAAAAAACCTGGGGCAAGGAAATCCCCGAAGACTGTCGCCAGCCCTTCGGCCAGATGCTGAGCCAGATTCCGGTCGTTGAAAGACACAACCACATCAGACTGCTGCCAATGCTTGAATGGCACATCGACACCGAATCGGCCAGCCCGGTGCAGGTCTTTACACCAAACGGACTGCCAGCAAAAAGAAGAACCAAAGCAACCGGTGACCTGCAAACCGGCTGGTTTCGCGAAATACCGATGCTGGGCGGTCCCATCCGGGTCATACTAACGCTGTATTTTCTCATCAGTCTGATCGCGGTCGGCCCGAGCATGGGCTTTTTCTGGACCATTATCGCCATAACTCTTGCCTCGACCTATTACCGGGTCTGCCTGCTGTTCAAAGAAGACATGAACGAGGGCATAGCACCAACCGCCGCGTTTCTCATCTATCTGTTCGCCGGCTTCATGAGCATCGGCGCCCTGGTTTCAGAGACCCTGATCGTCGGTATGATGGCGGCCCTGTTCATAAACATCGCTTTTCCGGCGGCATTTGGCGTATTTCTGAGCGGCCGGCGCAAAATCATCGAAGCCTTCACCGATATCTACAAAAACGATAAAAAGCGTCTCAAATAAACGCAGACACCTGCGGGGCAGCGGCAGATCGGTGGCAAAACTGCTTGACAAAGCGGCGGCAAAATCGGGATATTATTGCAGAAGCTCTGAACCAGAAACGATATCAACAGAAATAAAGAGGCAAAAACTTGAAAGAACTGGCATTACCAATCACTGATCCGGTGCTGATTTTTGCCATTCTTCTATTCATCATTCTTCTGACGCCGCTGCTGCTCAACCGCCTGCGCATTCCGCATCTGATCGGCATGATCATCGCCGGTGCCGCAGTCGGCCCGCACGGGCTCAACCTGTTGCACCTCGACAGCGCCATCGTGCTGTTCGGCACTGTCGGGCTTCTGTATATCATGTTTCTCGCCGGGCTCGAAATCGAAATTGCCGACTTCAAGAAGAACAGCCGGCGCAGCCTGGTTTTTGGCTTCTACACCTTTGCAATACCGATGTTTCTCGGCATTCTGGCCGGGCACTACTGGCTGCAAATGCCAATTTTGTCATCGGTTCTGCTGGCGAGCATGTTCGCCTCGCACACCCTGATCGCCTACCCGATTGTCAGCAGTTTTGGCGTTATTCGCAACCAGGCGGTAGTTGTCGCCATCGGCGGCACGATGATCACTGACACCATGGCCCTTCTGGTTCTGGCTGCCATCGTCGGAGTCGCCAGCGGCACGATTACCGAGGGGTTCTGGCTGCGCATGGGCCTGTCACTGACTACCGCCAGCGCCGTGATTCTTTTTATTTTTCCGATTATCGGACGCTGGTTTTTCAAACGCTTTGACCAGAGTGTCGCGCAGTTCAACTTCGTTCTTGCCATGGTTTTTCTGGCCTCATTTCTTGTCGAACTGGCTGGCGTCGAACCAATAATCGGGGCTTTTCTCGCCGGGCTGGCGCTAAACCGCCTTATCCCGAGAGTATCAGCACTGATGAACCGCATCGAGTTTGTCGGAAACGCCCTTTTCATACCGTTCTTTCTGATCGGGGTCGGCATGCTGATCGACTACCGCGCCTTTTTCAGAGATTTTCACACCCTGAACGTTGCAATCACCATGACAGTTGTCGCCACCGTCGCCAAGTATCTGGCCGCCTGGCTGACCCAGAAAACCTTTCACTATTCAGACGATGAGCGAAGGCTGATCTTTGGCCTCAGCAACGCGCAGGCGGCCGCCACCCTCGCTGCGGTTCTGGTTGGCTACAATGTCATCACCGGATATACGCCAGAAGGCCTGCCAATAAGGCTTCTAGACGACAGCATTCTCAACGGCACGATTCTGATGATTCTGGTTACCTGCACAATTGCGTCGCTGGTGGCCCAGAAGGGCGCAGAAAGCCTGGCTCTCAAGCGTCAGCTCGGAAGCGAACACCATGAAACCGGGCACGAAGAACGCATTCTCATTCCGATCGGCAACAGTGAAAATGCGGCAGAACTGGTTAATCTCAGCGTGACTGTCAAATCCCGCCAGAGTCACAGCAGCCTCTACGCCCTGACCGTCATCAACCAGGCAAGCTCTGAAGAACTCGACGAAAAAGAGGCCCAGGCAATTCTTGACGTGGCCAAAAAAGCGGCTAGCGCCACCGACAGCAAACTCAAGCGCCTGCTGCGCTACGACCACAGCGTGATCAACGCCATCAACGGCATAGCCAGACACTACCGCATCACCGACCTGATTCTCGGCCTGCATCATCAGAAAAGCCTGAGCGACACCTTTCTCGGGCACCTTACTGAGGGCATTCTCAACAGCTGCAATGTTACGACGATGATTTACCGGCCACGACAGCCTCTTTCGACGATCAAGCGCGACATCGTCATCGTGCCTGATCAGGCCGAGCGGGAAGTCGGTTTTCCGTTCTGGGTGTCAAAAATCTGGAATATCGGCCGCAACACCGGTTCAAAACTGGTTTTTCATGCCACGGCACGCACCTGCGAATACCTGCGTGAAATCAACCGCAAGTTCCAGATCGAAGCTGAATTCAATGTCTTCGAAGACTGGAACGACTTTCTCATACTTGCCAGAGACATAAAGGCCGACGACAACCTCATCATCGTCATGAGCCGCCGCAGTGGCCTCTCACACAACCCGGGTATGGAAAAGATCCCTTACTATCTGAACCGCTATTTCACCAGCAACAACTTTATTCTCATTTACCCGATGCAGATTGGCGTCGACGATAACCGTGAATTCGACATGGCCAGCCCCTCTTTTCTCGAGCCGTTGATGGAAAACTTCACCCGCCTCGACGAACTGGGCCGCACGGTAGTAAAACTGTTCAGAAAATTTGACCACAAAACCGGCAAAACCAACGGCAAAAAACCGCCCGAAGACGACAATCCAACCGGTTAGACCAGACGCTTTACCATGCGCACCTGATTGCCACAGCCAAGAAAGGTGCATTCATCGAACTGCAGGCGGGCAAGCATGATCCCGCGCCCATGGCATTTGATAAGGTTTTCGGGGTCATTCGGGTCAGGCAGATTGTTAAAGTCAAAGCCTTCGCCCTGATCTGTAACCAGCCATTCACAGCGTTCACGATTCAGTTTGAAATCAATCTGCACTTTGCGGTCGCGGTATGGCGCTGAATGCATGCGCTCCTCGATGACCTGTTCGAGACCATTCGGGCCACGCTCAATCGCCAGGCTCTTTTCTTGATAGCCGATACCAAGGTTGCCATGTTCGATTGCATTTATGAGGATTTCCATTAGCCCTAGCCTGATGCCGAGGCGGTCTTTCGGCTCAAGTGCTGACTCGGTTTCGAGAATCAGGTGGTCGACGATTTTGCTCAGCAGGTCAAGGCGGTTCGAGATGTCCATGCTCAGTTCCCGCCTTGAAATGCATCCGAGCACCTCACGCTGCATGGTTCGATGTTTCAAAACATCCGAATACTTATTGATGATTTCCTGCAGGTCTTTCATCAGAGCTGGTTTGATCAGATAATCGTTGGCCTTCAGCCGCAGCGCCTTCAGCGTGTATTCGGGAGCATCCAGAGTAGTGTTGATGATAACGAGAGCCTCGTTATCGATCTTGCGCAGCTTTTCGAGCATTTCGAGGCCATTCATGACCGGCATCTGAATGTCGGCAAAAACAATATCGGGCTTGAAAGCGTTGAACGCCTGTAGACCGGCCTTGCCGTCGGCGGCGGCCCGAGTTTCATGGCCAAGGCCCTCGATGGCCATTACCATGAATTCTCTGGTAACTTCTTCGTCTTCAACCACAAGAATTTTCATGAACTTCTCCTGAAGACCTGAGAGTAAAAATCAGCGTGGTTCCGTCATGTTCATTCGAAACGAACGACAGATTACCGCCAAGGGTCGCGGCCATGATTCTGGCAGAGTAGGTGCCGAGCCCGGAGCCCCTGTCTTTTCCGAATGTGACGTAACGCTCGAAGAAACGGTCGCGAATCTTTTCTGGAATGCTGCCGCTGTTATGAATCTTCACCGTTGCTTCATGGCCGTGATAAAGACTGACTTTTACCAGCCCGCCATCAGGCGAAGCCTCGATAGCGTTCTTGACCAGATTCGAGAAAATAGAAGAAAACAGCAGCTCTTCGCCTTTAACTTCGAATGTTTCGCTGTCCTGCGGCTCGCGGTCGTCTACACGAATATCACAAACGACATCGCGACTCGCTGCCAACCCGGAGCATTCCCGCAACACTTCGCGCAGAACCCTGAGAATGTCGACACCGGCCGGTTTGAGTTCGTAAGTTCCCTGTTCCATCTTATAAAGATCGAGCGAGTGATGGATCATTTCCATCAAACGTCGTGTGGTTCTGATCTGCAGATTGAGAATATTCTGCTGCGCCTGATTGAGGGGCCCTGCTGCCACCAGCATTTCGGGCGCATTCATGAAAACGGTCATCGGCCCTTTGAGGTCATGGCGGGCAATGCGCTCGATGTCTTCGCGCAATCTGATGTTTTCCTGGAGAAGGCAGTTCTGTTTTTCGAGCTGACGCATCGCCGAAGTCAGACTGAGATGTGTTCTGACGCGGGCTCTGACGATCGCCGGGCTGACCGGCTTGACGATATAGTCGACCGCCCCGAGAGCAAAACCGTTCACTTCATCGATCTCTTCGTCGCGGGCCGAAACAAAAATGACCGGAATCCTGTCAGTCTGCGGACTGGCCTTGAGGCGACGACAAACTTCACTGCCATCGATGTCCGGCATGACAATATCGAGCAGAATCAGGTCGGGCGGGTTGGGCCCACTGGCGAGCTGCAACGCTTTCTGGCCATTCATGGCCATGATTACCTCGTATTCAGTTCGCAGAATACTGCCAAGAATCTCAATATTATCGATAATATCGTCTACCACAAGTATTCTTGGCTTCGTCCGGTTTTCCATGCTTTGTCTTCCCGTGTTATTTGTCAGCTTCGATGTCGATCTGCAGCCTGGCAGCCAGCTTCGTCAGGGGCTCGACGGCCTGGTCGAATTCGCCGGTTCTGACGGCTTTTTCCAGGAGCGAGTATTCTTCCTGACTGCATACGGATCGCAATTCTTCACTGAGATTCTTATAACATTCTATCAGCTCGACGCTGCTTTGTTTAAGAAGTTTTATCAGAACCGGCAATTCTTTATGAAGTTTCTGGGAAATCTGCGGCGTTGCCTGCCCGTCAAACTCGCCGACTACCTGCTGCTCGGCCGGCAGGGCCACCCTTAGAGCAGAAATGAGAGAACCGAGTCTGACCGAGAAGTTTTTCATTTCAGTATCAATCTGGGCGGCAGGTCTTGCTTCTTTGATGCAGCGTTCGAGATTCTGGGCCTGTGCGAACACTTCAGTTGCCCCGAGATTGCCTGAAACACCCTTGATGGCATGCACAAGCTGGACGGCCCGGGTGGTATCATCCTGTTCGAGAAGCTGTTTAATTCTGGCTGAAACATTCGCCTGCTCTTCGACGAAGCGGCGCAAAAGCTTGACATAGAGAGAAAAGTTGCCCATAACCCTTCGCATGCCTGAAACGACGTCTAGCCCATCAACCCTGAAGCTTTCGGGGCTGCTCTCGGCAAGAACTTTCACCTGCTGAGCCCTGGGAATCTGCTGATCCGGGCGGCAGAAACGTCTGATCGTCTGAAAAAGATCTTCGGGGTTGATCGGTTTAACGATATGGGCATTCATGCCTGACTGCAGACAGCGGTCGCGCGCATCGCTCATCGCATGGGCAGTCATGGCAACGATCGGCAGATCGGCAAATCTTGAATCTGCTCTGATCATGCGGGTCGCGTCGAGGCCATCCATGTGAGGCATCTGAACGTCCATCAGAACTATATCCCACGGAACATCAGCCGCCATTATTTCTTCGACTGCCTGACAGCCATCACTGGCGATGCGCACCGAGCAACCAGCCTGCTGCAGAAGTTCGAGCGCGATTTCCTGATTGATCAGATTGTCTTCGGCGAGCAGCACCCTGACGCCATAGAGCTGGTTTTTCCAGTCGTGCTCCTCAAAATGCTTCATGCCCTGACGGCGCAGCACCGGGGCGAAAATGCCAATTACCGTATTCATCATATCAGACGGGGTTATCGGAGCCATGATTACGTCGTCGGCAACTGTGCTGCGAATCGTTTTATCATTGCAGAGCGCTGAAAATTCTTCGCGGTGAGCGACCAGCACCACCGCCGGACGCTTTTTCAGTGCCGGGTCACTGCGAATGGTGCGAGCCAGTTCTACACCATCGATGTCTGGCAATTTAGCATATATAAAAATCAGGTCGCAGAGCTGCTCTTCGGGCTGACTTCTTAACTTTTCGAGAAGTTCGCGCCCGGAAGGCACCAGCCTCACAGTAGCGGAAGACATTTCAAGATGTGCCATCAGGCCGCGCCAGGGCAGCACCCGACTGTCGGTAATAATGAACCGGCGACCGCCGAGAACCTCTGAAACCGGCTGAGCTTTTGCCGTTTCAACCCCGAACCAGGCCGAGAAAAAGAAGCGACTGCCGCGACCGGGCTCTGATTCAACCTCGAGTTGACCGCCCATGGCGTTTGCCAGCTTTCGCGATATGCTCAGACCAAGGCCGGTGCCGCCATATTTACGTGTCGTCGAGCCATCGGCCTGCGAAAAATCTTCAAAAATGCGCTTCTGTTGCTCTGGCGAAAGACCAATACCGGTGTCACGCACCGAGAACTCAAGCTTGACCTGCGACTCGATTTTTTCGAGCAGCGCGACTCTGACCTCGATCTCGCCGCGTTCGGTAAATTTGAACGCGTTCGAAACCAGATTGGTCAGAATCTGGCCCAGCCGATGCGGGTCACCAACCAGAT
>OFEK01000204.1_pt1 | contig 79751 bp, 80 predicted proteins | sample 1521131 | NCBI WGS metagenome assembly OFEK01 (sample SAMN05720209, study PRJEB24109) | activated sludge metagenome | isolation source: Anaerobic digester | place: China | collected 2015-12-16 | reverse complement strand
CCTTAACACTGCAGCTGCACGAGCGACAGCTTGATGCACGGCTTGGTGCATCGTTCTCTCTGATTTGGACATGATTATTACCTCCTGGCTAGTTTTAAAGTCCTAATGGAAAGCAGTCGATCAACCAGCCAGGATATGATCAACTACCTTCCATTAAGACTTCTAGGTAATTTAAAAAGCATTTCCTGGCATCATGCTTCGATTTGATTTCTTGTTGATTTTTGGTTCATAATGTCCCGTTTTCTTTGTGTTAAAGCATTGGTGATCTCTGTTTTTGTATATCCTTCTTTTTCCATGAATCGCTTTGCCTTTTCAGTGTTATCGATAAGTCGCATGAGATAAGTGTAGACCGCATACGGTCCCATGCCATTAGGTTTCATTGAAGATTGTCTTATCACTTTGTTTTTCAATTCGTAATGAGTCATAAATGGTTCCTCTTGAAAAGAAAAATGCCCAGCAAAGGGCATCATTTGAGACTGGTTGTCTCGTAATCAGCAGGTCGTAGGTTCGAGTCCTATTTTCGGCACCATTTTTTGAATAATTCGTTTTTAGAGAAGGATCATTGAATTTCAATGGTCTTTTTTTTATGCAGTTATGTAAAATGGTTACTTTTGGAATAGATAACAAGAAATATCAAACATGAATTTCTAGGGTCAAATGGAGTGATTTGAATTTGATTTCACATTTAAACTTCTAAGGTTTTCATTTAAAAAAACCACTAAAAAATGCAGAAAATGAAATAAAAACATCGATGATGTACAAAAGAACTGTAGTTACTATTTTAAGAACACAAATTTGTTGTTTCAAGCTTTCACAAGAAAGTCGTATTCAGCTGAATATGGTGGGGAAAACAATGAGGTTTTAGAGTTCTTAGGCGATCGAGTTTTGGATTTTTATGTGACCAAAGTCATTGCTGAAAGATATGGATTTTTCAAATCTCAAACAGATACATTTGATGAGCAAGAAGATAATGATGAGTACTGCATTAAGGCTCATCGAAACGAGCAAGACTTTACTGAACTGAAAAAGGAAATCGTGAGTAATGCAAATCTTGCAAGAAGAATTGAAGAGTTAGGTTTCAAATCAATGATGTACTTGGGACAAAGTGATATTGATAATCAAGTATGGAACCAAGAAAAAGTTAAAGCTGATTTATTCGAAGCAATTCTAGGTGCAATCGCAATTGACAGTGATTGGGATCCAGATGAGCTTCAAAATTCAGTAGAATTCATGCTTCAAATTGATGATCAATTACAAGATGTAGAAGATGGCATGGATGAGTTAAAAGAAAATCTAACACAAGAAAATGCAGTTAGTACACTTAAAGAATTAGCGGAAAGTGGTAGATGTTCCATACCACAATACGAGCTTCCTGATGAACAAGTTTATGACGATGGAGAGTATTGGTGGTCATGTACTTTCTATGTTCGCAGTTGGTCAATTCAAAAAACAGCACTTTCTATGTCAAAAAAGGGTGCCAAAAGGTATGTCGCTTATCTCGTTTTGTGTGACTTCTTTGGTATTGAACCAGAAGAAGAATAATTTAAGATAACTGCCTATAAGGTACTTGGATTCCCATTATATAGAAATGCTTCCCAGATAACACTAGGTTATGGTAATATTCCGCATACAAGTACAAATAGATCCCAAGATAGATTCAATATGAAATGCTCATAGCTCAAGGTTATGGGCATTTTTCATCCTTAAAGGTGTCTTTATTTTCAATCATAGAAAATGTTACTTAGATTAAACAATATAATTAACTCAAAACCATAATAAAAAATTCTTGTTCATCGAAATAAGTTGGAAAAAATGACTTAAAACCTGAAATGCACCTAATATTCGTTACAATCTATTTGTTTTGATGCTAAAAAAATGCATAAAAAAACGATGAAGCAATCTAAAGAAGTTGTTTTTATTGACTCCGTAGTTTATTGTGATATAATAAATCTATATGAATGAACGCTCATATAGATAGGAGATTAGTATGGATCAAAAAGATATAATAGAGTTTTGTGAATGTAATGTTCTTCACCCTGAAAAAATAGAAATAGCCCATAAAAACTTACTAGATAATGAATCTATTTCACTGCTAACTTTGTTCTTCAAAACATTTAGCGATCCCACAAGAATGAAAATCATATTGGCATTAAAAGAAACCGAGTTGTGTGTATGCGATCTGTCTGCTGTGATCAATGTCAGTCAATCCGCTGTCTCACATCAATTGAAAACCTTAAGAGAGAATCGTTTGGTTAAATACCGAAAAGAGGGGAACGTTGTTTATTACTCGCTTGATGATGACCACGTCCACGTGTTAATAACTCAAGCAATGAATCATCTAAAACATAAGTAGAATGGAGAAAAAACATGAAAGAGATTAAATATAGTTTATCAGAAATTAGCTGTGCGAGTTGTGCAGATAAGATTGAACAAAAGATAAAGAAGTTAAACGGAGTTGAGGAAGGTTATTTAAACTTTGTTACAAAAGAAATCAAGGTACAAGTTACGGATTCAACTGATACCGCAAGACTATTTGACACGATTAAAAAAATTGTGAAAGATGAAGAAGGTGATGTCGAGGTATGTGAACTAACCCCAAATGTCATTTATGCTATAGATGGTTTAGACTGTGCAAATTGTGCGGCTAAGATTGAAGAAAAATTAAACAAAACCGAAGGAATTTTAGGTGCCAACGTTGATTTTATAGCAAAAAAACTGACACTTCAATTCAAAAATTCGCTAGATCAAAAACGCATAGAAGAAAAGGTTCAAAAAATTATTGATAAAATTGAACCTGGCGTAACGATAGCACAATCAAATGTGAAGAATGAAGATCACGTGGATGAAGAATCATCAATGACGAAAGATTTAATCATCTTAGGTATAGGTATCTTACTATTTATTGGAGGATTATTGATTGCTGAAGGAACGGTTTTTCGTTATGTATTACTTATACTAAGTTATTTCATCATCGGTGGAGAAGTTGTACTGAAGGCAGTCAATAACATATATCGAGGTAAGGTGTTCGATGAAAACTTCTTAATGACGATAGCAACTATGGGTGCATTTGCTATTGGAGAGCATCCTGAAGCAGTTGCAGTTATGATTTTTTATAAGGTCGGTGAATTTTTCCAAGACGTAGCAGTCAATCGATCCAGAAGATCCATAAAAAAATTGATGTCAATCAGACCTGATGTCGCAACGATTAAAAAAGGCAACACTTCTGTGGAAATGCGTGTTGAAGACGTTCAAACTGGAGAGATAATGATCATTAAACCAGGCGAAAGAATTCCGCTTGATGGTGAAGTGTTGTCAGGAGATTCCACAATTGACACAAAAATTCTAACAGGAGAATCTGTGCCTGTAAATGTTACAAAAGGTGAGATGGTACTCTCTGGTTGTATTAATATCAATGGTTTATTGACCGTTAAAGTTACCAAACTCGCAAGCGAATCAACTGTTTCTAAGGTACTTGAAATGGTTGAAAATGCAACCAGCAAAAAAGCACCAACCGAGAATTTTATCACTAAATTTGCACGAGTATATACTCCAATTGTCACTTCGTTGGCTGTTTTGATTGCGGTAATACCACCACTCGTTATACAAGGTGCAACTTTTGAGGAATGGATCTACAGAGCACTTATATTCTTAGTTATTTCGTGTCCATGTGCACTCGTTGTATCGATTCCGCTTGGTTTCTTTGGTGGTATTGGAGCTGCATCAAGAAATGGTATCTTAGTTAAAGGTGGAAACTACCTAGAAGCATTAAATAACATTGAGATTGCAGTTTTTGATAAGACTGGCACATTGACTGAAGGAACTTTTACAGTGACTGAAATTAATACAGCTAATGGTGCAACACAAGAAGAGTTACTCGAAAAAGCAGCGTATGTGGAAAGTTTTTCTAATCATCCTATCGCTGTCTCAGTCGTCAATAAATACAATAAAGAAATAGATCAAAGTTTAATAACTGATGTTGAAGAAATATCTGGACACGGTGTAAAAGCAGCCTATCAAAATGATATCATTGCAATCGGGAATGCTAGATTGATGAAAAGAGAGGGTGTTGAATTCAAGGAATCTATTGCATTGGGTTCGATTATATACATCGCTATCAATGGAAAATATGTTGGAAATATTGTTGTTTCAGATCAGATAAAGCAAGACTCAAAAACTGCTATTAAAATGTTGAAGTCATTAGGCATTAAAAAAACTGTCATGCTAACTGGTGACAAGAAATTAGTTGCTGATGCAGTTGGACAAGAGTTAGATATCGATGAAATTCATAGCGAATTGTTGCCTGAAGATAAGCTCAATATTGTAGAGAAGTTATTACTCCAAAAATCGAGCAGAGGGAAGCTGTTCTTTGTAGGTGATGGTATCAACGATACACCAGTATTAGCGAGAGCTGATATTGGAATTGCTATGGGTGGACTCGGTGCCGATGCAGCCATCGATGTAGCTGATGTCGTGATTATGAATGATGAACCTTCTAAGATAGGTACTGCGGTCTTTGTGGCAAAAAGAACTAGAAAGATTGTATGGCAAAACATATACTTCGCATTAGGAGTTAAACTCTTGTTTCTAGCCTTAGGAGCTGTCGGAATCGCAACTATGTGGGAAGCCGTGATTGCTGATGTCGGGGTGTCATTATTAGCAGTACTAAATGCAATGAGGGTACTCAAATATAACTATAAAATAAATAATTAACTTAAATTTTACTAACTTAATAGAGTTTATTCAATTTACGGTTATGTTTTTTAACAAGTCTCTAATAAAAACAGCTTCATTAAGCCATAAATTAAGGGTGCTAGAAAATTACATATATATGACACTAGGGTGCTAAAATTTTTACACGATTTGAAGGCTAGGGTGCTAAAGTTGTATTTAACCTCAGAACCTTAGACAGTAGAGTGACGGAGGACTTAAACCCTTTTGAATACTCTTTAGGTGATGTGATAAAATGAGTGTAGTTCGTATTGGCAATTTAGCATACGATCTCATTTGGACTGACTGATATCATTTTATAGATGAATGTACTTAATATCTCTGAATCAAGTTCATCGATGACTAAATTCTTTTTACCTAAAATCTCACCTATTTTATCCATACGTTTTTTGGTATCATAATTTTTTACGTGTTCAAGTTCAAGCTTGTTAATCTCAGCTGTTAGAACTTTAAGGCGATCGGAGTATTCTCTATACTTGGCATTAAATATTGATTCTGGAATATCTGGTGTTTTTACCTTTGTATCAATTAGATTGGATAATGCTATTTCGTTTTCGTCTCTTTCTAGTGTTAACCTTTCAATTATACCTTGGACATCGTCGACTTTGATGGTGGATTTAATTACCCTTTGAATGGTTGACATGATATCTAGATCTTTTAAGAAGACTTTGTATTTACGTCAATAAAGTGGATATAAAGAGAAAGCATCCTCGGGACATGATACAATATTATTGACAGTTAGATTAGATATAATGGGGACATGATACAATAATGTAGACAGTTAGATAAGATACCAATAAGAGGTGTGTATGAGAAAAACATATGAAAAAGTATGAAGCAGTTATTCAAGGTATGACATGTGATGCCTGTGAAATCCATGTAGAAAAAGCTTTAGGGTCTATAGAAGTTAAAATCATTGATGTTGATTATAAAACAGGAGTTGCTCAATTTGTCTCAACTGAAAGCATTTCTTTTAAAGATGTTGAATTGGCATTGAGTAAAACACCATATTATTTGAAATCTGTACATGAAGAGAATCATATAGCACAAGACAGCACATCCAATAAAAAAGATTTTGATTTAATTATTATTGGATCAGGCAGTGCTGCTTTTTCTGCAGCAATTAAGGCTAAAGAATATGGTAAGACGGTAGCAATTATAGAACGGGATACGATTGGAGGCACATGTGTTAACGTTGGATGTGTGCCATCAAAAACCATGATTCGTGCAGGTTATATAAATCAATTTTCAAAGAGCCACAATTTTCAAGGATTAAATATATCATCAAACGAGGTAAATTTTGAACAACTGATTGACCAAAAGAATCATTTAGTTGACCAGTTAAGACAAAAAAAATATATAAACTTACTAGATGTTTATCAAATTGAACTTATTAAAGGACACGCAAGATTTATCAATAGTAGTCAAATTTCAGTCAATAACAACGTTTATACTGCAGATAAATACTTGATTGCGACAGGTTCTAAGCCTGTGATTCCCAATATAAAGGGGTTAGATCAGGTTAATTATTTGACCAGTACTACATTACTAGAATTAAAAAAAACACCTAAAAGTATTGTTATTATCGGATCTGGATATATTGCACTAGAACTCGGGCAAATGTTAAAAAATTTGGGATCAAAAGTTACTTTTTTAAGAAGAAGTCATTATTTATTAAAAGAGTATGATTCAGAAATATCGATTAAAATGGAGGAAATACTAAAGACTGATGGTATTGAATTGATCAATGATATTTCTTATGACAAAGTTGAAAAGAACCAGGATTTGATTCAGATTCATTTCACAAAAAACAACGAGAAAACATATTTAGAAAGTGAAGCACTACTCGTTGCAGCCGGACGTACTCCTAGTACAGAAGATTTGAATCTTGATTTAGCTGGAGTTAAACTTGGTGATACAAACGAGATATTAATTAACGATTTCGGTGTAACTAGCAATGAAAATATTTATGCAGCTGGTGATGTCACTGGTGCTCCTATGTTTGTATACGTTGCAGCTTATCAAGGTGGAGTAGTTATGGATAACGCATTTGGTAATGTTAAAAAGAAGATAGATTTGAGATATGTGCCTAGTGTCATATTCACGACGCCCTCAATCGCATCTGTTGGCTACACTGAACATGAAGCAAACAGGCTAGGATACTCAACAGTTTCACGAACAATTGATTTAGAAATGGTGCCAAGAGCACTCGTCAATCATGACACTAGGGGTCTTTTCAAAATTGTTGTTGATCAAGCAACTAACAAAATTATAGGTGTACATATTTTGGCTGAGGATGCTGGTGAGATCATTTACTCAGCCACATTGGCCATCAAATTCGGATTAACGATTCAAGATTTAAAAGATACGATGGTTCCATATCTAACCATGTCAGAAGGACTTAAGTTAGCAATCCTCTCGCTTGAAAAAGATGTTTCTCATTTATCTTGTTGTGCAGTTTAATCATTAATTAGGCAGAACTGAATTGGTATATATAAGACTTATTCAATAGTTGCTTTCGATTATCCTCTTGGTAAAGCTATAATTTTAGGGTGCTAAATTGTTTTAACATCGATTACCTTAAACAGTTAAGTAAAGGGGATTTATACCCTACAAATCAATCTTTTGATGTAGAAATCAACGATGGTACTTTGATCTAATAATTTAATAGTAAAAATCAAAAAATATGTTTCTTTGGTATTATAGACGGTTTTCAAGCATGTAAGGGGAAACATATTTAAGCCGTTTTTGATGTTACTTCAATACACACAAGGTTGATTTTGCAAGCAATTTGGTTTTTTCAACGCATGTAGAGTCTATCACGTTGCTTTCATTAAAATAACACTTGTTATATACTTGACACATACTTGACAACACTCTATTTTTGACCCAAATTAATAAGAATCAGCCATCAGACGACCTTCATGGGTATCCGATGGCTTTTTTTGTCTATATGTGCAAATTTCGTCCATTGTGGGAACATATTTTTTGATGAAAAATGCCCTTTTTTGTCCGAATGGTTGTCTTACGCAACATATTTTGCTTCAAAAAAAATTAGATAATAACGACCTTATAATTCATAATCTTATCATACTTTTCGTTGTGATAAGTACCAGTTGCTAGTGGTTTTAGTGCTTCAAAAGTATGTCTATTTTCTGAGAATTCTTTATCAGTATAATTCTTGGTTCCTGCCACACAGAAGACGATGTTTTCAGGTGTTACTGAGATGATCTTGTAGATAAATGAGCGTAAGGTGTCACTATCAACTTCCTGAATCGGTTCTAGTAAATTGTTGAGCGTTGTTTCAATCTTCGCAAGTCTTGAACGTGTATCGTAGTTCGTTAAGTACTCTCCTTCAAGTTTTCTAATCTCGGTTTTGTTATTGTGTAGCTGCAAGGTCAATGATTGGTATTTGCTATTGAAATCCTCCTGGGAAAGATTAGGATTCTTCACTTGAACATCAATGAGGTTTGATATCATTCTCTCAAGCTCATCGCCTTGTGTTTGAAGCTTCTGAATCTTGATTTCAACATCGCTAACTCGTATGGTCGATTTGATGATTTTCTGGATGTTTGGAATGATATCCTTTTCCTGTAAAAACACCTCGTTTAGCATTTTCACAGTCGCTCCTTCAATCATCTCTTGATAAGTTGCCTTAGCCTTACAGTGAGCTTTACCATCGATATATCCACCACATTGTTGCATAACTCTTTGAGCTGGTGTGCCGTAATTCCAATAACGTCTCTTTAAGGTTCGACCACACTCTGAGCAAACGATAAATGCTGAGAATGGATAAGTGAAATTGTACTTGGCCAGGTTCTTATCTTTACCAACTTTTACCTTGCTACGATCCTCTCTGATCCTTTGAGCAAGGAGGAATGTTTCTCTATCGATGATTGCTTCATGCGCATTCTCGGTGTGATACATCGGAGCGAGTTCTTTATTCTTAACTTTCTTATGTGAAAGGTAATCAACCGTGAGTGTTTTCTGTTGAACCAAATCACCGATGTATTTTTCGTTCTTAAGAATAACTGCGACTGTGGACATACTCCATTTGGTTGCACCAGCACCGGTGGTAGCACCTAAGGATTCCATGTGCTTTGCAATCTTCATCGGTCCGATTCCACTCACATACATTTGGAAGATTTCACGGACGATTTTAGCTTCTTCAGGAACAACGATTAAGTTGCCACCTCGTTTGTCTTTGGTATAACCTAAGAACCTGTTGTGATTCACAATTGGAACGCTATTGTTGAAGCGCTTTTGAACATTCCATTTGACGTTCTCGCTCACGTTTCTAGCTTCCTCTTGGGCGATGGATGACATGATGGTTAATAAGAAGTCCACCTTTGGGTCTGAGGAGTAGATGTTTTCTTTTTCAAAGAAGATCTCAACATTGATTGCTCGCATCTCTCTGATGTAGTTAAGGCAATCAACTGTGTTTCTAGCGAAGCGTGAGATTGACTTCGTCATGATCAAATCGATTTCACCACGCTTTGCAGCATCCATCATATTATTGAACTGCTTCCTGTGCTTAGTGGAAGTACCGCTGATGCCCTCGTCTGCATAGATACCACAGAATGTCCATTCAGGGTTATTTTGAATCCTTTCTGTGTATTCGTCGGTTTGAGCGATGTAACTCGTTTTCTGTTCCTCATTATCGGTGGACACCCGAACGTAGGCACACACGCGCTTTTTGAGGTTCTTGGGTATGGTTCCTGATAAATCGAACACTGGTTTTGGTTGTATGACTCTAACTTGTTTGTTTTGCATTATTTTACCTCCTTGGTTAGTACATATACATCACTCTAAAAGCAATGAATAGCAAGTCAATTCTCAACTATTTCATTGCTTTCTGATGTAATAAAGGTTATGTTGTATTGTTGTTTCAATCTGGACAGGATTTCTTTGTATTCACTTTCAGTGAGAAGCTTTTCCATATAAAGGTTAAAAGCTATCCTAACTGAGTAATCGTATTTCATTTGATCGGTAACGATCGTAGCCTTATTCATTGGTATCCTTTCTAAAGGATAAAAAGAAAAAAAGGAATTGCCATAGCAATCCCTAGGGAAAGTGCGTGCCTTATGAGCACTGAGTTTGTGACGCTGCCTAACCTACCAACAGTAGTTTATCACTAATGAAAATTTAAAACTACATGCCAGTGGCACAAACGTATTGTAAGGTTTATAAGAAGTTAGGAATTTGAAAATTCTTTGAAATTGTACCTGCATGAATACCGTGTATAATAAGGTTTTCTGACTGTGCTTTTGTAAAGTTAAACATTTCATCAAGAATAAAGAAACAACCTCCGCCATCTATGTTGTAAAATATCTTAGAGACATAGTGCCGGTTATAGTATGAAAAGAGCATCACTTGATTCTTGTGATAGGTTTGAGTTCGCCAGAAGAAGTCAATTTTATGCTCGCTATATCTCACCAGGATGACATCATCGTTTTCTGCATTGATATTATAAGGCAGGACTTGCTTGAGTTCATTATCTACCATCTCGTAGGTTCTAAATGCGAGCGTGTGACTAATCCTGTTCGAGAATGGATTACCGGTTATGTGATCAATCGAAACACCATAGAACTGTGATAGCTTAATTAAATCGTGTATTCCAATCTCCCTGGAGCCATTCTCGTAATTGAGATAGCCTTGGCGGGATTTTTTTATGACGCTAGCTACCTGGGTTGTTGATAAATTGTGTGAGACACGCAAACGTTTCAAATTCTCACAGATGAACAAATTATTAAAATCATCTTCGGTGTTTAATTTAACCATGGAGGTCACCTCTTCACATTCGTATATTTTCGCAAGAATGATACCACAACAAATGTTTACAAGTCAATGTTACTGATGACATTAACTATCAATTTAATCGTAAAAATGAGGGTTTTCTGCTATTTGAAAACTCTTTTTGTTGCTGTTGTGATTTCGCTTCTCCAAGTTATTTTTTGACGGATTGCTTTCTCATATAATCAAGGCACCATCGAATTTAGCGAAAGGAGGAAAGTACATGCCTGTCAACGGAACAGGGAAAGTTCAGAATCGCGACCAAGCCACACCACTACCAAGGTTTTATCTCATCGAGCATAGAAACAATCTGGGTTTATCGGTTGAAGAAGTATCAAGGATGTTGAATCTCTCGCACTATTACTATTACCAAATAGAAAGTGGTCGAAGGGGTCAGAAACTACCGATTCCACTCGTATTAGAACTCATTAATGTTCTACAGATCGACGCGATCAAATTTCTAGAACTAGAGAGTGAACATGTAAAGAAGCACAACGAATTCAATCGGATGAAATAAAAAAAGACGCCAAGCTTGTATTTGGGGTACAAACCTGGCCAGTAGAAAAGCGACCGCCCTTCTACAATTCCGATTATACAACGCAATTCAAATTATACAAACCATTGAAAGGATAAAAATGGACGACAAGGGCTTTTTTCGAGAGATAATCGATATCTATATACAGAGATTCGATATCAAAGAAAACACCAAGCGATCCTATGGGAAGATGCTTGCCCAGTTCGCTGAGTTCGCTGATGGCTTGCCTAACCTACCAACCAGGCAAGATGTCATGGCTTATCGTGAACAACTGAAGTCCAGGCTAAGAGCTGCATCCGTTCAAAAACACATTGTAGTCATAAGGGGATTTTATCGATGGTACTACATTGAAGGTTTTGGACCCAATGCAGCTGAAGGTGTAAAAGGTATGAAGATTGAATCCGACTTTAAGAGGGAATCATTATCTCTTGAAGCGGCTATAAAACTATTAAACAGAGCGAAACGCTATGCGAGCAAGAGCATCATTGGAAAAAGAGATCATGCATTGATCGCACTATTACTAACGACAGGATTAAGAACGATTGAAGTGGAAAGAGCCGATGTGGATGATATCAGCTTCGTTGATGAAACCAAGGTGTTATACATCATGGGTAAAGGTCACGATGAGAAGGATGCGTATGTCAAACTCTCTCCAGAAGTGTATGGCTTGATTGAAGACTATTTGATCGAGCGACATGATGAATATAAACCACTCTTCATTAATCATACAAAACCCTATCAGGGAACAAGACTTAGGACACGAATGATTAGTATGGTGGTCAAGGAAATGTTAAGAGATATCGGGATTGACGATCCCAAGTATTCTGCCCATAGCCTTAGGCATACAGCAGCTTCTTTAGCGCTGGACTTGGGTGGAGATTTAGATGCAGCACAGCAATTAATGCGCCACAAAGACATATCTACCACGAAGATTTATGCTCATCGATTGAGCAAAGCTAAGAATCATCTTGAGTGGCAGATAAGCACAGCGCTATTCCAAACTACCAAAAAGAAAAAGTGAAGGGAAAACCTATGATTAGAGAGTTTGAACACAATGCCTATGGCAAAGTTCGTGCCACGATAGTGGATGATGAACCTTGCTTCAACTTAAAGGATCTCTGTCGCATGTTTGAGATTAAAAGCGTATCAGAAGTCCGGACCAAACTGAACGACACCAGTATAAAGCTTGTGAGCGTTCCCCACGATAAAACACATCAAAATATGTTCTTTGTTACAGCAGACCACCTATCCACCATATTCTTCCAATCCAAGCGCAAAGACGCAGAAGTGATTGGAGATTGGTTATATCGTACCGTATTACCTCAGCTCATCCGTTATGGCATCTATCAAATAGAGGATTTTGAGAATCCAGATAAGGTAATCGAGTTCCTGGATGAGTTTCAAGAACTAAAAGTCAGAGCAAATGTCCTCGAGACAACACTCAAAATGAATACGCCAAAAATCAAAGCCATTGATAACTTGTTGGGTACGACGAGTTGTGTTGATCTAGATATGGTTCATGAAGTGATTCGTTTCAAGAATATCGGTCGAGATGTCTTATTGAAGATTCTTAGAACTGCTCATGTTTTAGATGAACAGAACATACCTTTTCAAGACTTCTGTGATAAGAAGTATTTCAGAGTTGTTGAAGCGAAAGTGGTATCGGGTGGAACAGTTATCAAGTCAACCAAAACATACGTCTATAAAGGCGGAATTACATTCATCGAAAGGATCCTAAAAGAATACGATGGAAACAAACAACGTAAAGAAAAATGAGAATGTCTATAGCGTGAATGAGCTTCAAGAGATACTGCAGGTTAAGAGACCGACTCTTTTAAAGTATATCAAGACCAAGAAAATCAAGGCTTTCAAAGTTGGGAACCAATGGCGAGTGACTCAAGAACACTTAGATGAATTCATTCAACGAAACATGAAGTAAAAGACAACTGTTAGCTGCTTCACACTTACCGATAATGCTTGTGAACAGTAATGTGAACTACACAACAAGATACTGCGAATAGTGTATTAAGTATGCGTGAAGTGGCTTACAAGTATCATTCTGTGAAAGCCCAAAATGGCGATTTTCAACTATACCTAGGGAAAGGAAATACTCATGGCAAGACCATTCAAACAAGGCTTACAATACTTTCCACTTGACGTTAACATATTCGAAGATGAAAAGATTCAGGATCTCAATCTAGCTTTTGGTTATCTAGGTGAAATCATCTATATAAGATTACTATCAATGATTTACTCGAATGGCTATTATCTAGAAAAATCAATTTCATCATTAGCAAAAACACTTATGAAGAGTATTGGTGCTAACTGGACACCTAATCCAATTGATATAGAAGAGATTATCATTTACTGTGGTAAGGTAGGGTTATTTGACTACGATCTACTTAAGGAAAATGTGATCACATCAAAATCTATTCAAAAACAGTTCATTTTATCTACCAAAAGAAGGAAAAATACAGGTGAGTTCAAGCACTGGTTATTAGATGAAAAAACGATGTTAGAACTCAGTATTTTTAACAAAACATCAAAAAATATTAATGTAGACAATAATCAAGATACTGTTAACATTAATGGCGTTATTGATAACGATAATCAGGATAATGATGACAATAACCGAGTTAATGTATACAAAAGTACACAAAAAGAAAAAGAAAAGAAAAAAGAAAGAAAAAGTGATAAAGAGGATAAAGGAGATAAAGGGCCGTACGGCCTTCCTAAAATACATTTTATAACTAATTCTTTAATCAAAAGCAAATACCTGGATGAGTCATCACTAGATATCATTAAATACAACATATTATTTGAAGACCTTATCCGTGGGTATGGATTTGAGGATGTCCTATCTGCAGTTAATTATGTGGTTAAATATTCTAAGAACCCTAATCCACCCATAGAAGATAAGTTCGCTTTCATGAGAGATTCGATTCAAAATAACTTAAAGCAATTTGAACACAGGAGGAAAACAGCCAATGAGTCATTCGAATCGTGGATTAAACGAACCCTTCTATAAATGGATTGATGATGTTAGAAGAGCTCTGAGAAAAGAAAAAGAACTTCAAGAAAAACTAGAGTTCTACAATATGAAGCTCATCGGATACAAAGGTGTATCCTATGATCGGATTGGATCATCTGGAACACGTTCATCAGGAGATAGTGAGTTATTGTTTTGGTTGGATAAGATAGTGTACATAGAAAAAAATATAGAAAATAATCAAAAATTACTAAAACGTGCTAAAGATTTCTATCATTCACTTGATCATATAAATAGGATGACATTCCTATTTTTGCTACATGAAACACGACTTATTGATTTTATGCACCTTATCAACATGTCTCGAAGTAGAGTGTATAAAATTATAGATGCTATCTCTATAAAATGGAAAAACTATGAATAGAGAAAGGATATAAACAGATTATCAGATCTGTAAATTTTTGCCTAGATTATAAGATTGACAAATCCATATGATACAAGTATAATTGGTATGAAGAGAGTTCTGAATAATTAGGAGGATAAGAATATGAGTAACCTGTTTTCGATGAAGAAAATGGAGTTTGATTTACTTTTTAAGGGTAAGAAAGACTTCACGGCTATTATACCAGTACATCTTACTACTGGAAAATCGTATAAGATTGCAAATGCAAAAAATGAACCCAACGAAGAGTATTATAAATGGCAATTTATTTATTCACTTATACACTCAGGGATGTTTAATAGAGATTTTATAGGTTCAGAGGTTCAATTTCCAAAGGGGAACAAAGAATCTAAGCCTATCAAAATGGATGCTGCTATTTTTGATTCAACGGACTGGTTTATCAAGTACAAAGCGTGGCATGAAAATCAAGACCAAACAGCACTTGACTGGTTAAGAAAACATTTGATTGCAGTTATTGAATTCAAGAACGAAAATAGTAAAAATGTTGAAACTGTTTATAATGTCCAATTAAAACCAGCGCTAAAAGAAGTAGAAAATGATTTTGCTGTGGGCTTCCTTTATGATGCAGAAAAACTCTTTCTGTTTAAAAAAATAAACAATTACTATTTACGTTTTGATGATTCACTAAACGTAAAAGGAGATGAATCAACTACAAAGGATTTATCCCTTGATATACCTGACGGTTATTACAAAATACCGTCTTTTGAGCACATTATCAAAAGAATTGGTAATTTACAGATTGATGTTGCCCATAGAACCATTGATGATTTGGAGATTATTACTGGTAGTTACAGCAAACAACTATCGGAAGGTATCTCTAACATATTAAAAGTAATGGATAGTGTCAGCATGAAGAATCAACGGGGATACGAGATTCTTATTCAGACAATGGCATTAAAGATATTTGATGAAAAACGCAACGCTGAAAAAAAGGCGAAGTATCTAGAATTTTACGAAACACAAGAAGAAAAGGATAAGTTTGATTTACTTTTTTACATTACAAATAAAGAAAAAAATTTTGTGTCGCTTAACGATGATACTATACAAGATTTTATAGGAAGAATGAGAAAGTTATATAATGAAGCTTCTGAAAAATATCATTATATACTAAAAAAAATGGATTCTGAAACGATAGTTTGGGAAAAAGAAGAGCATATTAAAATTATTAGTTCAATTGTTGATCAATTTCAAAATTATTCTTTCATTAAATCAGAGAAAAGTGATTTATATCAAATAGTATTTTTCAAGTTTGCCAGTGAGTTCTCTAAGGCGGACAAAGGACAGTTTCTCACACCTCTCCCTATCATAGACTTTCTTGTTCAAATCATTAATCCGAGAAACTATGATAGAATAATTGATCCAACATCAGGGATTGCGGATTTCTTAAGTGTTTCATATGTCAACTCTAAGAGTACTCTTGATGATGGAAATTTCTATGGTTGCGATAATGATGAAAATATGATTATGTTAGCACAATTAAACATGTTACTGAATGGTGATGGAAATGCTGTATTAAAATATAAACCTAATTGGGGTTCTATTACATGGAAATTTGATGATAGAAATGAACTAGTCAATCTTATACCCTCAATTCACAAAAATGGAAATTGGGATCAATGGAAAGATCAAACAAAATTGAAAAAATTTGATATTGTCCTGACTAATCCACCATTCGGAGAAGATAGAAAGATTGAAGCTAATACTGCAAAAGACAAAGAATTGCTTGAGATGTATGAACTTTGGAATATCTCTAGATGCGGTAATTGGATAGACCCAGGAATAATATTTTTAGAAAATGCATACAGAATTTTGGACACCAATGGAAGGATAGGTATTGTATTATCTAATTCAATTGCATCGATTGATAGATGGGAAAAAACTCGCGAATGGCTGCTAAAAAACATGCGAATTGTAGCGCTATTTGATTTGCCATCAAATATATTTGCAGATACTGGTGTAAATACTACTATAATTGTTGCATATAAACCAGACAAAAAAGATTTGTCAAAACTGCAGAAGCTGAATTACGATGTATTTACAAGGAAAATTGAAAAAATAGGTTATGAAGTTCGTACAAACAAACGCGTTAAATACTACAATCCAATTTATAAAATAAATGATAAGACTTTTGATGTTGAAATTGATAATGATGGAAATCCAGTGTTAGATGAAGAGTTTACCACAATTGTTAGAGAGTTTAGAGATTGGTGTAAAGCACAAGAACAACCGTTGTATGATATTTTTGCAAAGTAGGTGGTTATTAAATGATTAAATATACAGATTTGACAGCAGGCACTTCAATGTTATCGCCATCTGTTTTGCATAAGAGTGAATTAGGAAAAGCGATGCATTTTCCTCTTTCTAATTTGCTAAGCAGGAGATTAGATAAATCTGATAATGGTTTTGATGTTGGAACAGCAAGTTATATGACAAAATCAAATTATTACTTTATTAAAGCTAAGGCACTGCAACCGGATAAATTCATTCCAATCCTTGATGGCGAGGGGGCAGTTCCTATGAATATGAAGGCATTCATCGATTATAAATTGCGCGCTGGAGACCTTCTGATATCAAAAGATTCCAATGTCGGTGAATGCGTTTTAGTCCCAGAGGATTTAAATAATTACATGCCCTGCGGGGCTTTATATAGACTACCAATTGATAAGAATAAATTATATGTTTTTGCATATTTAAAAAGTAAAATGTTTAAAAAGCAACTCGATGCACTAGTTCCAAAAGGTGCGACGATTAGGCATGCAGGAACAAAATTTTTACATTGCTTAGTTCCCTTTCCTACATTTAATAAGGATTTGAAAATAAAGATTGTAGAAGAACTTGTTCAAATGATTGTTTCAAAAGAGAAAAAAATCCAACAAAATCACTTGAAAATTAAAGAAGTAATACTTGATGAATTGGTTAGAAATGGAGCAAATCCATTTGATGTTGAGTTTTCAAAAACTCATTTTAAAGAGTTGATTGAGGCTAACAGAATAGATGCATCATATTATAGCAGAAAAGCAAAGTATCAAAAAGCACTCATTCGAGAGTATGAATTTGGTTTTAATACACTAGATCAGCTTGGTTATAAGATGAAACGTGGTCAGAATTTGCAGGTCACCAATATTGGAAAAAGTGTTTATTCAAATCATGCAAAACCCAATTTTTACACAGTAATAAAACCCACAAATTTTACGGATTATGGAACTGTTGCAGACTATGAATATTTGGGTAATAAGAACGATTTGCAAACCTTAAGAGATGGAGATATTGTGTTTTCTGCTGAAGGAACAGTAGGAAAATGTGTGCTATTCACAAACACTGGAGAAAAATGGATCACGAATATTCATGGTATAGTACTGTCACCAAACCATTCTAACATTTCCTTATCAGCATATGTTTCATGCATTTTAAGATTTTACAAAGATTGGGGATTTTACGATCATTTTACTGTAGGTGGACAAGGTGGAAGTCTTGGAAAAAATTACTGGGAAGATATCTTAATACCAAAATTTCCAGATAGTATTGTAGAAGAAATTATTCAGTTATACCACTCTAATCACAAAGCTAAAATAAATAGTGAAAATATACTCAATGATGATGAAGCTTGGAATTCTAGTGTGGGTATATTAGAGTTGGACTATTCAATTAAAAGATTAAAAGATCTATTGGAAAATACACTTCAAAAGATTTCTAATGATGATGATTTTGATGTTGCAGAAGTTTATTCCAAAATTCAGGAACACTACAATTTGTATCATAATCAAAAATAGTATTTATTAATTATATGTGGAAAGTATTCAATGAGGTATGAGGATGGAAATATTCAAGTTTAAAAAGATAAACGCAAATGTATATCGATGTTCTCAGCCGTATATTACGAAAAATAAAGACACATATGTATCAATAGACCCATATATTACTGAAGATAAATCACAAAAAGAAATTGAGAAGAGATACTTTGTGGGAATAACCATTGTTGAGCTGCAACAAGGTGTTGATGGATCGTTCAAGCCGAAGTTAGTGCAGAGACTATCTCAGAAAAAATTTCCTTTTCACACTGATTTATTAAGAGAAATTGTCAATATTGAATCTGGTATAATGGAACGCATTACTAAAAGAACTTTTGAAGAAATCTCATTCGAGTGTTTTGATTTTGAGTATGATTCATCAAAAACTTACATTAGGATTGGAAATATGAATTCCAGATTGAAACAGTATTTAGAAGTCTTCGAAACTCTAGAACTAGATGAAGATTTGGTTTTTGGAACTGAGCTAAAAACAAGGCACAAACTACTTGAGAACTTTAAAGCCGAACTGTTAACATCCTTTTCAGGTAATGAGCACAATATTGAACGAGTTTTAAAGAAATATAGAAGATTTTTACCACTAATTATGCCAGGAACCAATGGAACTGCAGAATTTCAGTTTATCATTGATGTTGAGGGGTACCCAACCAATAGAGCTGATATAATGCTAAATGATACAGTTAATTTTTCAAATGTTGTTGAATTAAAACGAGAAGATGTTAAACTTTTTAAGAAAACCACTTATCGCAACAACACATGTGAATTAACAGATGAGTTCTCAAATTCGATTCAGCAAACAAACATGCAAAGAAATATGATATCTGCTTCAGAAAGAAATCCAGAAAAAGTTTTTGTGAAGTCATTTTTATTAATTGGGAATTTAACTAAAGAAGTTCAAAATCACAATCTTGATGAAAAACTTATTAGGTTGAATTTCAATGTAGTAAAGTATAACAACAAGGACTGTGAAATTATCACTTATGATCAAATAGTCGATAAAATCGATTTGCTCTTATCCAAAAAATAGTTTATAAATTTATCATCTCATTAACTAACTATTCTACCGATAATCCTTGTGAACAGTAATGCCAAGTTATCAGCAATACAAGAACAAGCCATGTTCAAGTAGTTGTTAAGTATATTTCAACAGATACGGGAAAAAAAGCACTAAAACAGTTATTTTGAATGATTAGTGTGCCGCTGGCATGTAGACAAAAATTGACTTGTTACATATACTACAATTAGCGTGGAATACTGGCTCTAAATGAAGCCTAGAAGATAGAAACTCTCAAACAAGGGGGTTTCTTTTCTTTTGCAGAAAAATATGTAGTATTCAACCCTTGGATAACTTCAGTTTTGGATAAAATTACTGAACCCTGAAAGGTTGGAATCGATGTGCCAAAGGTACTGGATACGTATCAGCAATGGGAGGCTGATGGAGTACTTGATGAAAGAATAAAAAGCATTCAAGAAATGGTAGCTAGGCGGATTATCCAAAAGGATATCGCCAAAGCCATGAACTTAAGTGAGAACACTTTGATTAAATTGAAGCGTGCTCATCCAAGGCTAAATCAAGCATTTATCAATGGTGATAATGAACTTAAGTATAAACTCATGGACGCACTGTTCCAAAGAGCAGTTGGTATGGAGTATGAAGAAATACAAACTATCATAGAAGAAACACCATCGGGGACGAAGAAGAAACTTGTTAAAACTAAGAAGAAAGCTCTACCCGATTTTAATGCTATCAAATACTTATTAATTATTAAGTTCGGACGAGAATACAACGAACGTAAAGAAGAAATAGACATCATGCTGAAACGCATAGAAAAAGGCGAGGAAACTTGGATTAATGAACATAGTGATGAAGAAACCCTCGGAGTTGTTAATATACGAAAACAACCCAAGAAATAATGATGCTGCAGTTGATGCTGTAGCTAATAGTATCAAAGAGTTCGGATTCAAGGTTCCTATTGTGATCACTAAGGATCTGGTCATAATTGCAGGGCACACTCGGCTCAAAGCGAGCCTTAAACTAGGATTAGCAACTGTTCCTTGCATTATTGCTGATGACCTCACAGAAGGGCAAATTAAGGCTTTTCGCTTGGCAGATAACAAGACAGCAGAACTTGCTACCTGGGATTTCAGTAAACTAGAAGAAGAACTTTTACATATTGATATTGATATGCTTCAGTTTGGTTTTGAAGAACTAGAGTCAGATGTTCCAGATAATGCATCTGATGATGACTTTTACCCATCTGATGAAATGGGTGAAACACCTTATTCAGAAATTGGAGATATCTATTTATTAGGTAATCACAGAGTTATGTGTGGAGATTCAACCAAGAAACAAGATGTTCAAAGACTTCTTGATGGTCAAAAGATTGATATGATCTTCACCGATCCACCATACAATGTGGATTATGAAGGTACAGCTGGGAAGATTAAGAATGATAAGATGGAAGATAATAGCTTCTATCTTTTTTTATTTGACGCATTCACCAATATGTTTGAAGCAACCAAACCTGGTGGTGCTATTTATGTTTGTCATGCAGACACTGAAGGTATCAACTTTAGAACTGCATTCAAAAACGCCGGTTTCAAGTTGGCGGAGTGCTTAGTCTGGGTTAAGAATGCACTCGTGTTAGGTAGACAAGATTATCACTGGAGACATGAGCCAATCCTTTATGGTTGGAAAGAAGGTGCTGCTCATTATTTTATAGATGACCGCACACAAGACACCATTTGGGAATATAACAAACCTAAACGAAATGAAGAACATCCAACTATGAAACCACTTGAACTTTGTGGAAGAGCGATTGCAAATTCGTCAAGAGTGAATGAATGTGTATTGGATTTGTTTGGTGGTTCAGGATCAACTATGATTGCATCCGATCAGCTTCAAAGGAAATCTTTCTCAATGGAACTCGATGAAAGATTCGTAGATGTGATTGTAAAAAGATATATAAGACACAAAAGATCAAGTGACGATTGCTACCTGATCCGTGGTGGTAAGAAGATAGATTTAAACAAAATTGATAACTTTCAGAATTTGTCTCTATAGTGAGCAAAACTCGTCGAATTGACTTGCTATTAATAGCCTTTAGAGTGATATATATAGTAACCCAATAAGGTTAGAAAAGAGGAGTTAACGATGAAAGTTAGATTTGAAACGAATACATGCAAAGAACAAGTTGTACCGCAGGATGTCTATGTAATTGAAAAGTTAGTTGAATTACCACTTAAGCAGTTTAATAAGTTTTTAGATAATATTCTTGGCGATTACAACTTCATAAAAGCACATAAAGATTTGATGTACACAGATAGCAACAACGTTTGGCACGCAATTATAGTAACCACTAAAGAAATAGACTATGGAATTCTAGTTCAAGCCGATGGCGCTAGTTATGCTAAATATTCAGCATTTATCAGAAAAGATGAAGTTGGAGGATTCAGTAATGGAAAAGCTAATAACGCTTAGTCAATGGATTCAATACTTTAATCAAGGTGAGTTCGATAAAAAAGATACTCAAACACAAATCAAAGCTGGATGGTTCGATTGGTTTTGTAAGGATTCAAGTCTAGCAAATAAAACAAAAAAGATGGGTAATATCATTAAGCAAATCAGAACTGGTGGAAAAGTTGACCTTGAGACAAGTTATGTGTGGTTTAAGAACAACTGCCCGTTAAACGGTCCACTCTACGATGATTTCAGAATCGCAGATATTGAAACAAACAACAATCTTATCGTAGTTCAGATTGATTGTATTTGGAATGATTTCAAGTATACAGCCTACGAAAGATTGGATGGATTTGAGAAACCAGTATTTGAATCAAACTCATCAAGAAAACTTGTTAAATGGTTGAATCAAGGATGGATAAAGTAATGTTTAAGGAATACAATGCTCACCCCAAGGGAATCAAAACAACCGATTGTGTGGTTAGAGCTATCAGCACAGCTATGAATAAAGACTACATGGAGTGCAGAAGAGAGCTTAACCAGTTCAAACGAGAATGGAAGTTTGCTAGTTATAAAGATACCGAATGCTTATATAAGTATTTTGAAAACAGACCGAGATTGATATTTAAAGCAATAAAGGGTCAACCAAGAATCAAAGGTACTGATTTTACTGAGCTTTATCCAAAGGGAACCTTCGTGCTTAAAATGACTGGACACATAACAGTTTGTAAAGATGGTGTCATTCTAGATACATGGGACTGCACTTACCGAAGTGTTTATACTGCATGGAAAATAGAGTAGAAGGATTATCAAAATGAAAACCAATTTTACACGTAAAGCGACCTCAAATGAACTCATTCCTCAGGATGAGTTCGTTATCGAAAAACAATTAGTTATTGATAAAGACTTGTTCGAGTGTTTCATTAAGGATCCACTGAATGACTACGATTTCATAAAAGAGAATCTTGAGCACATGTATTGTGACCAAAATGAAGTATTTCATTGTATCCTAGTTACATCAGAATCTCATGACTTTGGTATTCTAATCGAAAGTGAAGGATACCATTACGCCAGATACACAGCCTACCTACCGAAGGCAGTATTAAAATAAAAAAATACAAATCAAAGCAAATTACGGAAGCCAAGGCTTCTTTTTTCTTGCTAGAAAGAGGACAACATGAAAATCATAACAAGCGAATCTGTCTTTAGTGGACATCCAGATAAAATATGTGACCAAATCAGTGATGCTATATTAGACGCAATCCTGGAACAAGACCAAGCAGCAAGAGTAGCAGTAGAATCTGCTATCAAAGATGACTTAGTGGTTATCTTTGGTGAGGTAACAACTACCGCCACAGTAGAGTATTCTGAAATCGCAAAAAAAGTACTTAAGGACATCGGCTATGACGATGAGTTTTGTGTGCTTGAAAAAATATCCAAACAATCAACTGATATTGCACAAGGTGTTAATGAAACCCTGGATCATCAACAAGGTGCTGGTGATCAGGGGATGATGTATGGCTTTGCATGTAATGAAACTCCTGAGCTCATGCCACTACCTATTGTAGTAGCACATGAGATTGCAAAAGAAATAGATGCACTGAGAAAAGCTAAGTATAACCACATCTTTGGTCCAGATGGTAAGTGCCAAGTATCGGTAAGATATGTAGATGGTCAACCTTTTACATACGACACGATTATTGTTTCAGCCCAAACAAGACCAGGAGCAAGTCTATCACTCGCAAAAGAAATCATTATTGAAGAAGTACTCAAACCAATGATCGGTAAAGATTTGACTGGTATCAATGTAATCATCAATCCAACAGGAGCATTCGTCATTGGTGGTCCGTATGGTGATTCCGGATTAACTGGTAGAAAAATTATCGTAGACACATATGGCGGCTATGCTAAACATGGTGGTGGAGCCTTTTCTGGCAAGGACGTAAGCAAGGTTGATCGCTGTGCGAGTTATTATGCCAGATACGTTGCAAAAGCCCTTGTGGCGGCAGAATTGGCCGACACGTGCGAAGTTTGTGTGTCATATTCCATTGGTGTTGCAAATCCAGTTGCAGTATCGATTGATACATTTGGTACTGGTAAGTTATCTGATGATCAATTACTAGAAATAGTAAATCAACACTTTGATTTCACTCCAACAAACATTCGTAAAGAATTAGAGTTTGAAAAAGTGAAGTTCCAGGAGTTAGCAAAGTACGGACATATTGGCAGAGAAGATTTGTCAGTTCTCTGGGAACATGTGGAAGCAAAAGCAGCTGAGCTAAGAGAAGCATATGAAAAAGCCAAAGGTTCTGCATAATTTCTATAAGTCATCTGCATGGCTTGCCGCTCGTGAAATAAAGATAATGTCTGTCAATGGACTTTGTGAACGTTGTAGACAAGTTGGAATCGATGTTCACCACAAGGAAATACTATCCGTCGACAATGTTAATGATTCATCAATCAGCCTTAATCAAGAAAACTTGGAACTACTTTGTAGGGAATGCCATAATAGGGAACACAAACGTTTCAGTAAAATTAATAGATTCGATAAACTAGGAAATATGGTTAATTAGGAAAATGCAATAATAATTATTGACATCATATATAATTCAATATATAATCTACATAGGCAGGCTAGGTACCTGTAGAATTAATTATGGAGGAATTTCTATGCAAAACAGGATTAGATTATATGTGAATAATGAGATTAAACAATACAGTTTTAAGAATAGAAAAGAAGTTGTTGATGAGATAACATCCAACCTAACTGAACGTTACTATGAACTTATTTCATCTGGGTTGAGTGAAGAGGATGCGTATAAAAAAACTATTTTGCAAACAGGTAGTTTTGCCATTTCCATGCTTAACGACATCTCTAGTAATCCAACACGTTGGTATAAAAAGAATCTAATGATTTTGTTTGTAATGATATTAACTGGTACAGTATTTATGTTTTTCTTTAGTCCAATCGGGTATATTCTTTACACTTTCGTTTTCTTATACTTCACATTTGAACTTTCAAAATTGGATGAAAATGATAGACTAATGGATAATATTGAATCTGAAGAATCAAAACATATAAGATCAAAATTAACTAATCAACTATTAAGTTATAGTGTTGTTCTATTGATTTTTTCCTACACAATATTTGTTTGGGACTTACTTTTCAGGTTATTACTAGATATTAAAAGTATTAGTATAATTGATTGGTTAACTAAAGTATCACCATTATGGTTTGTAATTGTAACCTTTATAGTTATCCTCCTAATTGGGGTGTTTATTATAGGTTATCCTTTATCACTAATAATCATGAAAAAAAGGTTATGGACAAATAGTCAAATTTCAAAGATAAACATTAATAAAAGCAAAACAAAGATTACAACAGGACAAATTAAGAAAACCACATTTTCAATTGGTAGAACCTTGTCTATATTTTTAACGTTGACTTTTGTTTTTGCATTGATTTTGATTAGTAATGTGCAAGTTTATGAGTTGATTCCAAGTATTGATTTTCAGGGAGATTTGGTCTTAATTGATTCTGTACACTTTTGGGTTTATCTACTCGAAGGCAGATTTTATCAAGCTATGATACCAAATTACATTGCATTTGTGGGAAGTTTTGCAGTAGGAATATATTTAATATGCACTAAAATTTTTTCGCTCAGATTATGGTTTTCATTATATGGCTTTGTATTATTGAGTTTAATATTGTCTCAAATATTGTTATTATTCTTATCTGAAAATAGAATAAGCCTACTAATTCCTCTAATGGTTACTGTTATTGGGTTTATGTACTCATTAATGCATACAAAGTTCTTGGGAGTTATTGAAAAAATAGTTTATGAACGATAACAAGAATGTAATATTTGGTGACACATTAAGAGGATATACAGAGAAGATAATTCTTTCTATACTTTCTAATGAGGATTTATATGGTTACAAAATAAATAAAATAATTGAAACTAGAACCAATCATAGTCTTATATTTAATGAAGCAACACTATATACAACATTTCAACGATTAGAGAAATACGGATATATCACATCATATTGGGTGAAAAATGATAATCTGCCAAAAAAAAAGTACTACGCTATTACGAAGGAAGGGGTGAGTTTCTTAGCAAACTGTAAGTTTGAATGGAAAAGAACAAAAGAATTAATCGATTTATTTTTGTAATGTGATATTTTGATCTTAAACTAACTTCCCACTGTAGTTGTGATATTTCGCTATATTAAATTGAAGTTTATGACTAAACACAAAGGAGAAGAAGTAAATAATGAGTAAAAAAATTATTTTAGTATTATTGGCACTATTAATTTTCATGTTTAATGCTTCTGTTATTAATGCGAGTGATTCTAGTGATTCATACAATGAAAATGAGTTATCGGAAATTAAGAATTATGAGAATACCGACATTGCTTTAAAGATCAATAATCAGATAGCTACTTGGCAGGGTAGTGAAAATGATTATTTGCTTAAAAGTTATGCGGGTATATACTTAAATGAATCGAACGATATTGTTTTAGGACTAAAAGTAACAAGTATACTATCCTTTGATGAAGCAAAAAAAGCTTATCAAGAGCATTTGGATAGTGTTGGCATAAAATCAAATAGCTACATTTTTGAAGAAAAGGTATATTCACTCATCGATTTGAAAATAATGAGAGACTACCTACTAAAGATGACTGATTTAAACATTTCTGCTGTATCGATCGATCAATCAGAAAACAAACTTAAAGTAACCGTAAATGATTCTGAGTCAGCAATCGATGTCATTACTTTTCTCGATATGACATATAAGGACTATGCTTCAAATATGATTGAAATTTCAATTAAGGAAGAAAGAATACTATTATCGTATGTATATTCAGCTGACAAGATTAAATACAGAAAGAAAATTCTCTTCATATGGTTTGATCAATGGTATGGAACCGTTGGGTTTAATGCTACAAGAAATGGCTTAAATGGTATCGTCACGAACTCACATGTTGCACCTTATGATTATTCAATGTTCACTAACGGCAACGTTTTTATTGGGAAAGCAAACATTTCGATTTTCGGCGGAACAGTTGATGCAGCATTTGTGCCATTCAGTGATCAAAATACATGGGGAGTATCAAACATAATTCATCAAGTTGGACAATCAAGTGGTACTTATTACATAAAATGGTTAGACTACGTTGTTGAAGGTTCAAATGTCAAATCTCATGGAGTGACAACTAATTATCAATATGGTCAAGTACTAAGTGTTGATACGGCTGAAACTATTTCTGGTGAATATTTCTATGATTTAATCGAAACTTCAATTGTACTCGAAGGTGGAGACAGTGGTGGACCTCTTGTTAGATACTACCCTCGAAGTGTTAATTATGGCTTAGTAGGGATTAATTTTGCAGGCGATGGAACAACAAGTTTAACAATTAAAATTGATAATATTGTGAGTCAACTTGGTGTTTCAGTAGTTTTAAACTAATACTTGTTAAAAGGCATTCACTTTTTTGATAGGTGAATGCTTTTATGTATCCCCCCACTAATACCAATTTGTTATAATATAGGTACCGTACAGGGTGGCAATTAAAAAATGGAAAGTAAGATTTTTGAGATTATGAAATTAGGTGGTATTTTGTGTTAACTATAGAAAAATTGATGAATTGCAGTGAGTATAAATCAATAGTAAGTAATTACGATCTCAATCATCTCGATAATACGATGTTTTTGTATGAGCAAAGTAAATCCTCTCCTTGTATTCATGAAATCTTTGACTTTGTGGATAAATATAATTATATAGAGAAGCAAAGAACAGATGAAAATGAAGCTATTATGCTTGAGCTCATAAATCAGAGTAACAACACAAGCATCAAGTGTTTATTAATCGAGAAGTTGTTGTATAAGGAATCTCATCTTTCAAATTATATTGATTTAGCAAAGAAGTCTATCAATGAGTTGATTCAATTTTTGCCAAAAGCAGATACTTACGCACCTAGCAACAGAATAGAGTATTTAGTTAACAAACTAAAAACTTATCTTAGTCCCGAAGATGCAAAAATTTTATTGAATGAAATATTTGCTAATATAAAAGACATGCAAAATCTTATGAATAAATATCTTGCACGAGTATTTTATAAAATATTGACAGTACTACAAGATATGAACATTACTTCAAAAGCACACTTTGAATTTACTAAAGATTTGACAACTTTTGCATTATCATCAAAACCTAAAGATATACATGAGTTTGAGATATATGATAAAATCTTTGATTATGCGAAGACCTATACAAAACCTAAGAAAGATGTAGCACTTCAACATGCAAATTATATTTTCTCAAATCTTGATTTGATGCACTATACTATTAGACAGTCTAATCTTGAGAAAGCAGTCATGTATGTTTCAGAGTTCTCGGATGATCAAACACTCATTAACCAATACAAAATTGAATTAGATAAGGCAAATAATGAAGTTCTAAACTCTATCCAATCTCATAATGTGCCATTAGGTAAGGATTTAACTAATGCACTGATAAAGCATGATGAAATGATAAGGACTACTTTTGAAAGTATGTCTAGCTTTAAGTTATTCTCTACATTAATTATGAGTTTAAAAATAATTTCAGTTGAGGAAATTAAAGAACAATCAACTGGTTTAAGAAAGAGCTCGTTCACATTTGATTTTATCCCCATTGTTTTGGTTGATCCCAAGTCAGGGAAAACAATCAAAACAAGTGACTCCAGTGAGTTAGCTGCATCGAACATTGCATTCAATATAATAATACAGACTGCAGTTGCACCAGTAATGGTAGGTTTCATGAATTCATTTAAAATGGATCAGGAAGTTGAAAATTTTATTGAGCAACTACTTATCAACAATCCGATTTGCAGACCTACAAAGAAGCAAACAGTTAAAAATGCAATTATTGGAATCCTTAACAAGAACTTCAATGTTCACTTGAACAATTTAATTTCCACTTTTGAAGATGGACTAAGATATTTTTTCGAAAATTCAGGAATATCGACCACAGAATTTGTAAGAGGACATCAATCAAAGATTGATATGAATGACATCTTTAGAGATGACAGCAGTAATATTTATAAAAATAAACTGCTCGAGTTCATGACAGATGATATGTTCAGTCTGATTCAATTATTAAGTGTTGGTGCTAATGGCTACAACATTAGAAATAAGGTTATGCATGGCGACTTCGAAGACAATGATTATCTTTCGTTATCTGCAATATACTTTGCTTATCTTATCATTCTTTGCTATTTTGGTTTTTACTGTAATATTGAAAAATAGACAATATAAATTAATTCATTTATGAAACGACTTCGGTCGTTTTTTCTTGCTATTTTCTCTCTTTAGAGTGATATATATTACTAACCTTAGGAGGTGCTTATCATGTTCAAAATTGGAGATAAAATCAGAATCATCGATATGAAGGGTGAAGACCATTATAACGGTAGAGAAGGAGTCATTGAATACATCGATGGACTCAATCAACTACATGGTACATGGGGAGATTTAGCAATCATCCCAGAGGAAGACTTAATTGAGGTAATTAACAATGACATGCAGCTTGTGCAATAAAGAAATCTTGGGTGACTCACACAATGCCCACCCAATTGGAAACGAAGAGTGTTGTTCAGAATGCAACAGTTCAAGTGTGATTCCTCTTAGATTGTTTTTAAGTGGCATCTATCAAGACAAGGCACTAGTACTAAATACTGATAATTCCATCTCTTTTATAAAACCAAAGGATACGGCATTCGAACTGAATGAACTTCAAGAACAAGTCAAAGGATACATCGAGGTTTATCCTTTTAGGATTCCTGGGCATATCGTTTTAGTCAATGAAGAGGGATTGATACACAATATGGAGTTCAATTACCTAGCAAGTAGAGTCTTTGGAATGAAGGCGGTAGGACCGGTTATGATATGTCCAGAAGCTATATTCGAATGAGGTGTTGTTGTGTCTAAACTAAAAGATATTAATATAGAACTAGAGCGACTGCGGTCGCTTTTTTCGTCCGTTGATGAAACCAAAACACAACTGGTAGATAACCTACTTGAGCAAGCTGCTTTCATGAAAGTTGAACTTGGTATTCTTCAAGAGCAGATCAGAAAGCATGGTGCAGTTCAAGTTTCAAGTAAAGGTGCACAAAGACAGACAGAAGCTGCTAAATACTACACTAAGCTTATCAACTCGTATGGAACAGTCATCAAAACACTTAACTCAATCATGGGGAAAAACGTAATTGATGGAGATGATGCTTTTGATGAGTTTCTCAAGAAAGCAAACACCCAATGAACCATCTAGTTGAATATCGTCATCAGATAGAAGAAGGAAACATTCTGGTTGGTGAGGAATTAAAAAAACAATTGGATATATTGCTTAATGATCTAGTGAACCCGAGGTATGTTTTTGATGAAGCACCAGGAAATCTTCGAATTGATTTTATAGAAACCTTTTGTAAACACACAAAGTCACCATTTAACGGTCAACCGTTTATACTTGAACTTTGGGAGAAAGCAATCATCCAGGTAGCTTATGGATTCAAATTGAAGGATTCTGGTCTACGAAGATTCAATGAAGTCATATTACTGATTGCTCGCAAGAACGGAAAGACCACCTTTATCGCTGGTATTGACCTTGCTGAGTTCTTTTTATCAAAAGGTGGTGTTGACATCGTATGTGCTTCCAATACAAGCGAACAAGCCAATATTCTCTTTGAGGAAATCAACAACATGCGTGAACATTCTCCAGCTCTTTCGAATGAGAAACGTAGTAAAAAGAATATATTCTTTATCTATTCTCCGAAAACCAAGAATAAAATCAAGAAGTTATCAGCTCAAAGTAGAAATAAAGATGGTTATAACATTGAGGTTGGTTGTATTGACGAAGTTCATGAAATGACTGATTCAAAGGTCTATGATGCTATCAAGCAAAGCCAATCAACTAAAAAAGAACCATTAATCTTCATTATCACCACTGAAGGGACTACAGTAGGAGGCTTTCTTGATAACAAGTTGGATTATGCAAGGAAGATGCTAAAAGGTGAAATAACCGATGAGCGAGTGCTTCCTTGGTTATATACTCAAGACAATACTCAGGAAATATATGACGATTCCAAGAATTGGCAGAAATCAAATCCAAGTATAGGTGTAGTGAAACTGACTTCATATTTGGAAGATGTCATGAATAAATCGAAGAATGATCATTCAACAAGAGTTACGATGTTATGTAAAGACTTCAATATCAAACAAGTCGATCAAGGTGCATGGCTATCTTTTGATGACTTAAATAACGAAGCAAAGTATGAGGTAAACTCACTCAAGAATTCCTATGCTATCGGTGGAGTTGATTTATCTTCAACTACCGATTTAACTGCAGCTGTACTAGTCATTCAGAAAAAGGATGATACAAAGAAGTATGTTTTAGCACATTTCTTTATGCCAAGTGATGTTGTTAACAAACGCATGGAAGAAGATAACGTCCCGTATGATATTTGGATTAAGCGAGGGTTAATTACACTCACAGATGGAAGTCAGAACGATTTTTCATTGGTGACTCAGTGGTTCATGAGAATGATTCAAGAACACCAGATTAGACCTCTTTGGGTAGGATTCGACCCCTGGAATTCTCAATATTGGATTAAAGAAATGGAAGAGCTAGGATTTAACATGGAGAAGGTCCGTCAAGGTGTCTACTCTTTATCGGAACCAATGAAGCAACTGGAAGCTGACCTAAAGAATAAGCTGATCAACTACGACAATAATCCGATCTTGAAATGGTGCTTGTCTAACACCCAAGCCAAAGTTGACTTGAATGGCAATATCCAGCCATCAAAATTAAATTCGAAGTACAAGCGAATTGATGGAACTGTAGCCTTAATCATTGCGTATGCCGTTTTGAATAGGTACAAGATAGATTACGAAAACATGATGTCATAAAGCATTGTTTGTGAAGTTAAATTTCAACTCAGCTAACAAATCTGTTATCTCTTTATCCATCAATGATGTCTTTTCTATAAATGTTTTATTGAAATCATTTATTAATTGCGTTAGCAAAATATTAGTTAAAACCAGTATTTTTAAGGCTTTCTTTTTGAAAGCGGAATTACTGTAAAAATCGATTATGTTTTGCATAAGAAAATTATGGACAAAGTAATTTCTAGTTTTTCTAACTTCATCGAGTAACTCTAAAGACTTAAGGTTAAAATACTTTGTCTTTTTGGAATTTTTAATTAACGTATCTAACTTTGATGTCCTAACATCACTAATATCTAAGCTTTCTTCGTTCTTTAGAAGCTTTCGAATTCTTTCTTTGATTACTATTTTGTTTGATTCATCCTGTATTAGGACAGAAAACTTCTCAGTAAATTCTAGTAAGAACTCGACCGATTGAGATAAAATGGCTAGTAATCCAGTTTCAGTTATTATCGATTGAAAAACAATTAGATCACTACTTTTGTTAATGTCAGCTTTTCTTTTATTAAACTTTTGCTTATTAGTTTTATTCAGATATTTAGTCTCAAAGTATAACTCTTCCATCGCAAAATCACCTCATGTGTTTATTATAATTCATATGAAGTGGTTTCCTGCGTAAGATTAAAAAGAATGAGGTGATTTGATGGGAATATTTACTAGAAAGAAAAAGGAAGGTTCAACAAATACCTTCCAGTTATTTAATCAACACAATACTTTCTTCACACCTTTTGGTAACAACATCTCAAAGAGTGATGTGGTCAAGATATGTATTGATAGGATTGCGAGCCAGTGTGCTAAACTCAAACCAAGATACATTAAAACTGAAGCAGACAAGACAGTAACCGAGAAACAAGGTCGACTGTCTTTTTTATTGAAGCATAAGCCTAACCCACTCATGACACCTTATGACTTTATCTATAAAGTAATTACGTTGTTGCTACTGAATGATAATGCATTTGTTTATCCAATGTTTGATTCTGTGAATGGTGGACTTAAAGCACTCTATCCACTCCGACCGATTTTGGTAGAAGCAATTGTAGATAATGCTGATGGTTACTATTTGAAGTTTTACTTTGAGGATGGCCAACAATTTATGCTGCCTTATGAGAACGTCATCCACTTGAGGAAGTACTTTGCTTCAAATGACATCTTTGGTGGGAATGGATCATCAGGCGATCATGAAGCAATCCTAAAAACCATCTCAATCAATGAAAATGTGCTTCAAGGTATCGATAATGCAGTGAGATCATCGATGCAGATTAAAGGAATCATCAAGATGAATGGGATGCTTTCAGAAGCTGATAAGAAAAAACAAAGAGAGCTCTTTGATATAGCCCTTAACGATTCAATTAGTACTAAAGGAAGTTCCATTATTCCGATTGACTTAAAGTCGGAATATGTACCACTAACAGTTGATCCCAAATTGATTGACAAAGAAACACTCGAATTCTTACAATCCAAAATACTCGATTATTTTGGAGTATCAGCACCAATCTTCGCAAACAAATATAGTGAAGAAGATTTCAACTCGTTTTATGAGTCGACCATTGAGCCTCTAGCCATTCAGCTATCAGAGGCTTTTTCTTTGGGATTGCTCACGGAGAATGAGTTAACTCGTGGTGAAGAGATTATTTTCTATAGTGAACGATTGCAGTATGCGAGCTGGAATACAAAAGTGAGTGCCATCGAAAAACTGATGAGCCTAGGGATCATGACCTTAAATGAATCCAGAGCATTGCTTGGACTAGAACCTATTGAGGGTGGAAACAAGCGACTGCAATCGCTCAACTTTGTGGATGCGGATAAGGCAAATAAATACCAGATTGGTGAGGAGAACAAAGATGAAAGTCACAGTTAATGGAACGATATCAAAAGAAGTACTCAAAGTGATTCTAGAAACGCAGAAAGCAAAATCACAAATTATCGATGAGTTTTGCAAAGAAAACAAGATTACAAGTTTTCACTACAAGGATTCAGAACTTGAATACATGCTTGAAGGAAAACCTATCAAACCAAAAATAGAGGTGAGAACCAATGATTAAAGAGACAAGACTTGCGGATGTTAAGTTTGAAGAAACTGAAGGAAAGATGACATTAGAAGGTTATGCGATTGTGTTCAACCAGGAAACACTCATCGGAAATGAAGAGTACGGTTTCGTTGAATCTATCGATCATCGAGCGCTTCAAAATGTCCAAATGAAAGATGTTCCAATGAAATACAACCATATGGATTCCTTTCTTATCATCGCACGAACCAAGAATAAATCACTGACACTATCTGTTGATAATATTGGGCTAAAAGTACAAGCCGAGTTAATCGATACCCAATCCAATCAAGACATCTACAAGATGGTCCGTAGTGGCCTACTTGATAAGATGAGTTTTGCTTTCACTGTTGAAGAACAGTCCTGGAATAAAGAAGGCAAAATCCCTAAACGCACCATCACTAAAATCGGAAGGCTCTATGATGTTTCAGTGGTAGACACACCAGCCTACGATTCAACCAGTATATATGCTCGTTCTTTAGAGTCTATGGATGTAGAACTAAAGGCTATGGAGTTAGAAGAGCAGAAACAACATGTTGAAGTGATGAAAAAGAAGATTCGTATCAAAACAAACTACTAAATCAAAAGGAGAAAAAATCATGAATTTAGAAAAAAGACGTAAAGAAATTGAAGCACGCTTAACTGAGATTCGCTCCCTTGCTGAAGCAGAATCTGATGTAACAAAATTGGAAGCATTCGATACTGAATGCAATACCTTACAAGAGGAACGCTCTGTCATCGATAAAAAGATGATGATTGCATCCAAAGTCGAAATCAAACCGATTGTCATTGATACACGCACTTACAATAAGGAAACCCTTGAACTACGCGGTAAACAGCTCCGTGAGAATCGAGTTATCCAAGTATCCAGTTCGGAAATTTTGGTTCCTGAAACCGTATCAAACAACATCGCACCAGTTCCGTATGCCCAAGTATCTACTTTGGTGGACAAGGTCAATATCATCAACCTTAACGGTGGTGAAACCTACAAGAAATCATTTGTGAAATCGAATGGTATTGCTGGAACTACCCTTGAAGGGCAACCCTACAATGAGACTGAACCTACATTTGGTTATGTCACCATTACGAAGGTTAAGATTACTGCTTACACTGAAATCACTGAAGAACTTGAAAAGCTTCCAAGTATTCCTTATCAAGCTGAGGTACTCAGAAATATCAATGTATCCTTGAAAAAGAAAATCTCTGAACAGATCCTACGAGGTGCTGGTACATCCAACACATTCACAGGTATCTTCAGCGATCAAGCAGTTGCATTATCGGATACAACTCCGCTTGAAATTTCCGCAATCACTGACACAACTTTAGATGACATCATCTTTGCTTATGGTGGCGATGAAGAAGTCGAAGGTGGTGCAGTTCTTATCCTGAATAAGAATGACTTGCGTGCATTTGCTGGTCTTCGTACTTCCGAAGGTCGTAAGGTTCATACCGTTGATTATATCAATCAAACCATCGATGGCATTCCTTATGTGATCAACTCACAATGCAAAGCGATCGCTGATAGTGCAACCACTGCAGGTGAGTATGCTATGGCTTATGGTTCACTCAAGAATTATGAAGTACCTATCTTCTCACCAGTAGAAATCGGTAAATCGACAGATTACAAGTTTAAAGACGGCATTATCTGCTACAAAGCTTCTGTATTCACTGGTGGTAACGTGGTAGGTTATAAAGGTTTCCTTCGTATCAAGAAGAAAGCCGCTGCCTAATCGGAGGAACTAAATCATGGCCATACTCGATACAGTAAAGAAAGCACTCTTGATTCCTCTAATCGAAACATATGCTGATGAGGAGTTATTGTCTCATATTGAGGCTTGTAAAGAACTCATTCGTTCTGTCGGTGTGGCCGATGATGTCGTAAATGGTGAGGGAGTCCCAATCGTGGATTCCCTCATCCTTATTTACTGTAAGACGTTTTTTGGTTTTAAGAACGATGGGTCTGTGAAAGAACTTCCGAAGAGTTTTGAAATGCTCATCAAACAGCTATCATTCACGAAAGGAAGTACATCCTAATGTTTCCAAGTTCACCTAACATCAAATTAGCGCTTCTAAAACTAGACAACACACCAGATTCTATAGGTAATCGAACACTAATACTTACAAGCTCTAAAGAGGTTATTGGGATTAATCTATCAGTAACTTCAAAAGAATACTATGAAAGCAAGAAAACAGACATTAGAATCGATATTGCAGTCAAGATTCAAAGCTTCTTATATGATGGGTCCAGACATGCATTGATTGACTCAAAGATATATAAAATCGAACGAACCTATATCAGCGGTCAGTTTATTGAGCTTTACTTTATTGAAACAAAGATTAAAAAAGGTGATATTGATGGTCTCATTGGATGAATTAGCACTTGGAATTAGTGAGCTTGTCGAATCTTATGCTGAGAATGTCATCAAAGAAATGGAAAAAGTTCTAGACGAAACCTCAGATAAAGTATTGGCCTATATTAAATCAAAAGCACCAAAGAGTGGTCAGGCATATGGGTTTGCAGAATCCTTTGTTGCTATTCCTGAAGGTGAAGGTATCAATAAGCGTATCACCATCTATTCAAGCACTAAAGGAAGGTTAACTCACTTACTTGAGTTTGGATTTACGCATCGTGGTGGAAAGTTTGTAGGACCACGTCCATTCATGCGACCGGCATTTGATGCATTTGCACCGGATATGGTGGAAAAAATCAAATCGATTATTGAAAGAGGTGGATCCGCATGAGTTTCATAGAACAACTATTCCAGATACTTGATGGTGTTTTACCAAATCGAGTGTCTTATGGAACGAATATTGTCGATGCAAACGTACACCATGTATACCCATTTATTGTCTATCAAGAAATCAGCGATAGAGTTCAATACTATGCAGATAACATAGCGGCAGTTCGTATTATCACCTATCAAATCACACTTGTCACAGAATCAAAGAACCCCATCTTCGAAGAGCAACTAGAATCAGCTCTATATCAATCGGGGTTCAATTATCAAATGATTACAGAGTACGTCAATGACGATAACTCGGTAACCAGAGTTTATGAAATCAAACAGGAGGAAATAAAATATGAGTAATAAAGTTACATTCGGACTTACCAATGTTCACTATGCACTCGCTACGATTGGAACGGATGGTTCCTGGACTTTTGGAACGCCTAAACGTCTAGTCGGTGCTCAAGAAATCACTACTGAAATCATCGGTGGTAGTTCACAAGTCTATGCAGACGATAAGGTTATCGCAACCTTAGTCTCTAATTCAGGCTCAACCGTCACTCTCAAATTTACAGAGATTGATGATGAATTTAAAAAGGATATTTTTGGATTCAAGACAGACACCAATGGCAATTTTGTCGAAGTGGTCAACAATGAAACCAAGACCTTCGCATTGGGTTATGAAATTCAAGGCGATGCTAAGGCTCGTCGTATTTGGTATTACCTATGTACAGCGACACCTTCAGGGGATGCAAGTAAATCCAAAGCGGACTCCATCGAAGCTAATTCAATCTCTCTTAACATCACAGCTCGTCCGATTGAATCAGGTAATAATCTGATCCTTCGAGTCATTGCGAGTGTTGGAGATTCTAACTACACAAACTTCTTATCAACATCCCCATTATTGCCAACATTCATCTAAGGAGTAACTGAACATGGAAAAAGTAATCAAACTAGGTGACAAGGAGTATAAACTCCATTCGTCACTTTTTACAATCATCGATTACCGCAATGTATTCGGTTCTGAACTTTTCAGTGATATCAAAAAACTTGAAAAGGGTAAGAACATCAAGGAAGAAGATTTCTCGCTTGTGATCGATACGATCTTCCGAATCATCTACGTGCTTCATCGTCCATTCAGCAAGACATCCTATAATGACTTCTTGATGGCACTTGATTTTGGCATCTTAAGTGATACAGAAGAACTAGGTATCTTATCTCAAACCATCGGGGAGATGTTAGGTACTCTCCAAAAAGGCACCAAACCATCCCCACAGTCCAAATGATGAGCCCGAGTTTGGTGCAACTTCAAATATTATTTTTAACTTGGCTCATCTTGGTATCTCCATTGAGGACTCGAAGTATTTTGATCTAACGACATATTTTGAGTTGGTTCAACTTGAAATGATAGTCATTGATGGAAAACAAAGCACTAGAAAAGCAAATCAAAGAGATATTGACTCTTTTTTACTATAGTTACTACAAAATTACTAAATTACTATTGACAGTAAATAGAGTAATCGTATATACTGTATTCAGTAAATCGAAGTAAAAAAAAGAGAGAAAGGTGAATATATGTCTAGGTTAACCTTTGAGATTGATGATGTTCAACTACAAGAAGTGAGTCGAATTTTGGATTCAGTAGGATTAGATCTTGATATTGCGTTTAGCATTTTCATCAAAAAAATTATTAAAGAGAAGGGATTACCCTTTGCAGTTAAGCAAAATGCTGAACCTGTTTATCATGAAGTGATAACTGATGATGGAGATGAGACTACACTTGAAGCAATCCGTTCAAGACGTTCAAATAACAGCATAAGTCCTGAAATGATCGAGGAAGTTTGGAGTGCATTTAAAAACTATCAAAGCGGACTCGAAGAAGTCAAAGTATTAGCTTATTTAGTTTCATTAAAATCAGGAATGAATCTCGGAAGTGCGACGATTTATTTGAACATTCTAATCAAGCTTTCAAAGGGTGAGATTAATCGTCGTTCGATGAAAACAAGTGATTTTGAGTTTTTTCTCAAGAAATTTAAAGATGAGTTCGGAAATGAAATGTACAAAAATGCCATTGAATCTGTAAGAATATCAATCCCTTATTGGAAAAGTAATATTCCAACATTTGCAGAAGGTATGGAAATGCTGCTATCAAAGATAGAAGGTGAATGAGATGACTGAAATTGAAATTCTTAATCGCTTTGAACTATATTTAGAATCAGAAGGATACAGTGTAGTAACTCCAAAAGGCTTACCGAGCACAACTTATGATTATGCGCATACGAGAATTCCGTTTGTACTAAGAGAAGAACGAATAACCATTCATACACTAATGAATGAAATAGATTTTTATGTCAAAATGTATGATTTTCGCGGATTAAAATCTTCTTTAGGTAATAAAAGTCATAGAGCTGTCATCAATGCATTAAAAAGATTTCAAGAATTCATTCAATCAAATTAAAAACAAAAATTGTAATAATCCAGAGAACACATCATTATGGTGTGTTTTTTGCTGTTTAGCGATGTATAAAGTTGGCAGAGACAGTCAAAGGGCTAAACATTATATTTGACTTGCATCTTCTGGGTATATCAATAGAATATTCGAGGCCTTCTGATTTAATGATTTATTGGATTAATCCAGGTTGAAATGAAGGCTATTCATAATGAAAAAAGTAGCCGCTTAGCCACTCAAAAAGATATTGATCAATTTTTGATCTAGAATTTAGTTCTCTTTTTCAAATGTTATTATGACCATAGTTAAATCTGTAATATTTACCTTATGAACACGCCAACCATTTTTTGCTTGTTTGTTCATCTCTTCTTGAATTTTCTCAGCACCAGTTTCCTTTGACTTGAAAGCTGGAATTCGAATAGCTACAACTTTATATTCAACCACTTTTAATCGCCTCCATTAATTCAATATTATCACAAGAGAAACGAAATGCTATTTAAATATTCATGAATACATTTTTTAACCATGAGTGATACAATATACATAAATAGACTTTGGGGTGATAATTATGATATTTGTTTCATTTTACTTTAGATATAAGTATCGTGCAATGTTTTTTATTTTTTTGCTTTCTATCATTTTCGTAGCATTAATGTGGGGTAAATATTCTGAAAGCATATTACTTAATCTTATAATTCCGATTGAATCTGCAGTTTTTACAATAGTAATTCCCTTATTAATAGAAACGCAAAGTTCATATTATGAGAAGTATCGTATGATGTTTTTTGCTTGTACAGATTTATCTCACCTAAAGAAATACATAAAGACTAAAGATGATTCTAGTAAAAACATCCTATTTCGATCTATGCATGATCACTTAGTTTCACATCTTGATATTATGAAGAGATTATTCCGTGACGATTGGGAAAACTACTTCATTCGTAATTTTGAAAAAAAGATGATGAAGCATGAAAAAAAACTTAATGAAATTGTTGAGAAATATATGCCTAATGAGATGAAACAAGGTTTTCTAGAAAAGCTTAAAGTGGACTTAAGATATCGATTAATCCTAGATGTGTTTTCACGCAGTAGAAGTCCTTATGAATCAGTTTACACTTTTTTAAGTGAAACCGGAATCAAAACCGGAGAAAATGAATTCAGCTTTACTGATAAATATGTGTTCTTTAAAAATGACTCGAAATTAGATTCAAGGGAAAAAGAACTTGAAATTTTTTCCAAGATTGAAGAGTTGAATCAAATAGTCGAATCATATTCTAGACTAGTTAAAAAGTATGCTAAAAAGACATTATCATCAGTAAATTGGTTTCATAAATTATATGATCCTCAACTATATAACTCATCAGTCATGAACGGAATTATTGATGAGATTGCAGACAAAGTTACATTAGCAGTAACTGATATTCAAGAAGACTTGATTCATCAAACCGATGACATTGAAGTATTACTAGAAACAGCGAAGAATGAAATACTAGATAAAATTCCAGATGACAATCAATGAAACTAGAGTTTTGTGATTGTATACATTTATTTGGCACATCAAAAAATGGTGTGCTTTTTAATTTAAGTTAAGGAGGTGAGAAGAGATGGCAGAAACAGTCAAAGGGTTAAATATTAAGCTAAGCCTTGATGGTAGAGATTTAGAGAATGAACTTAAAGAAATTCAATCAGATCTTAAAGAACAACAAAAGGATCTAAAAGCCATTAATGCAAACCTCAAATACGATAGCTCCAATGTTGAACTCTGGAAACAAAAACAATCTAAGCTCAATGACATCCTTCAAACAACTAAAAAGAAGCTAGAAACTCAAAACCAAGAACTCGATAAAGCAAAACAGGCAGTCAAACTTGGTGAAATGAGTGAGACTGAGTTTAATAAACTCGCTCGTAATGTTTCCTATACAGAAGCAGAAGTAGCTAAACTCAATAAAGAACTTCAAAATACGCGAGGTAAAATCACCGACTTATCCAATGCGAACTTCGAAAAAATAGGTAAGCTTGGTTCAACACTCACAAAGTCAGTAACTGTACCAGTTCTAGGCGCGATTTCTGCAATTGGCGCACTTGCTGTAAAGACTGCAAGCACAGCCGATGAAATTGCCGATACAGCCGCTAAACTTGGGCTTAGCGCAGAGAGTTTACAAGAGTGGAACTACGTTGCTAAGATATCAGGAAGTTCGACAGAAAGCCTAAACAAGGCTTTTATTAAGGTCAATGGGATTCTTGGCGATATCGCAACTGGTAATGGTGATAAGGTATCGGAGAGTCTTGCACAAATTGGACTAACTGTTGAGGATCTCAAAGGGCTTAATGCAGATCAAGCATTTAATTTGATACGTGACGCATTAGCTGGCGTAGAAGATGAAGCCCTAAGAGTGGGTATAGCGAATGAGTTTTTTGGTGACAAGATTGGTACTGAAATTCTCCCTATGTTATCGCAAGAAGAATCTGCAGTTATCTCACTAAGACAAGAGGTCAGAGAACTTGGCATTATAACCAATGAACAAGCTGCAATATCTGGGGAGTTTAACGATACAGTCGATCAAACCAAACAAGCACTCGGTAGTCTTGCGATGGATATCTCTGTTCAAGTGTTACCCATCATGCAAGCCATGCTTCAAAAGGTTAGAGATGAAATCATTCCAACGATTAAAAGCTGGACTGAGAAATGGAGTAATCTTGATACAGGAACAAAACAAATCATCCTCGCACTTGGTGCGGTGATAACAGCGATAGGTCCAGTACTTTCCATCATCGGAAAAGTAGGACCTATTTTAAATATAGTCTCGACCGCATTAAAGGCAGTTGGAACTTCAGGTTTATTTGCTGGTGCTGGACTTAACTTTGCTACACTTGGTATTGGTGCACTCATAGCGATTATTGCTATGGCATTATTTCAAAGCGAAGAGTTTCGAGCATTACTAGCTAGACTTGGTGAAACCTTAATGCTGTTGTTGCCACCGATCATGACGATCGTGGATAGTCTAATGACTGCACTAACACCGATTCTTGATGTCTTGATAGATTTAATCATCATGCTTGTTGAAATGTTAGTTCCCATTATTGAAGTATTATTGGTGCCACTGATGACTCAAATCGAGTTCATTGCAGAATTGTTAGAGATGGTTGCACCACTGATTGAGATTATTGGGAAAGTACTCCAAGCCATTTTAGTTCCGGCTATCAAAGTACTTCAAAAAGTACTAGAACCTGTCATGGCAGTGGTTCAAAAGATTGTCGAATTTTTAACTCAAATATTCGAGTGGATTGGCGACTTAGGTTCAAAGATGGGTGATATCGCAGGTAACTTTGGCGATATGGTTGGAAGCATTACGGGAAACATTGGTGAGTTCGCATCAAACATGGCAAAAGGTGTGGGTGATTTTGTCGGGAATGCTGCAGATAAAGTTGGTGGATTCTTCGGAAAGATAGGTGGTTGGTTTGGTGATAAGTTTAATTTAAAGCAAACCCAGAGTGTAAGCTCAACAAGTAACGTGAATCGTTCGAATACGCATACAAATAATATCACCATCAATACCACATCACCAACCTTCGATATCGATTCCATCAACAGGGCTCTTGGAGGTAGTGTGATATGATTCGAAAAATCTATCTTGAAAATCCATCTGGTAATAAATTCTATTTTGATTACCGCAGCGGTTGTTTAATTCATGCGATTAGTGGACTTGGGTTTTCACAAGAAATGACTTACCTTAAGTATGAAACATTTTATGATCGTGTAGATCAGACTCAAGGACTCAGTGAGATTCAAGCTACCCTAACATTTCTCAAAGGATATCCAGGTTATACTGAATTCATGAACTATCTCAAACTTGGAGAAAAAGAGCTAAAACTGCATTATGAAGTGGATGATTCCGCTTTTTGCTTTGTAGATATCAAATCGATTTCAAAACAGGAGCTTGCAGCTGGAGCATTACAAAGCCAGATTATCTTTCAGAAGTTATCCTTATGGTTAAAGAATCAACTCTATACAGTTAATGTTAATGAAGATACAGTTGGAAAACGATATGCATACAGTTATCCTTATAGGTATTCAGCTTTCTTTGAAGGCAAAATTCAAATCATCAACAGGGGTGTCCAAAAGGCACCTCTTTTAATTGAAATCATGGGTGCGGTAAGTGACCCAGAGATTATTATCAGAAAAAACAGTACTGTAATTACGATGCTTAGACTTTACCACACGCAATTAAACGGGGAAATACACATCTCGGCTATCCCGAATAAGCAATACATACGTCAAATTGATAACGGTGAGATCCTATCCATCTATGGTTCACAGGATTTTACTTGCGACAATTTTCTCTTTGTTGAACCAGGAGAGTACGAAGTGGAATTCAAACCAGGAGTCGCAAGTCCTACCACGTGTCGCATCACATTACTTGAAGGGTATCTGGGGGTATAGTTATGCAACTTGTATTCCTCGATAGACTAAACCTTGCCTATAAAGACTATGGGTATGTTGATAAGGATTTTGAAATCATACTTGATCTAGTCATCATTCAAAAATCAACCTTCATAGTAAATAAAACAAAGCTCAATGCATCTATTGGAGATATTGTCATCCTAAAGGACGCACCGATTCACTACATTGGTATTGTTGAACGATTAGAAGTAGCAGACAAACACCGAACATCAATTCATGTGCTTGATTTTAAAGAAATGTTTTCAATCGACATTCCAGTTCAAAGTTTTATGGGTGACTTGGGATTGTACCTTGAAAATATTCTATTAAGTCATTTTAAGGAAAGCGATGACGCATTACAGAACTTGAGTTACCTCTCCATACAGCGTGATGCTAGTGTTCAAGGAGAACTCTCCTTCGAAGCAGATAAGATTATGTCATTGGCATCACTCATGGAACTTATTACAAAATCGTATGGTTTAAGACTAACCTCTGAAGCAGTGTATTTAAGAGGAAGGGTGACTGGGATCATCTTTCGAATCAGTGAGGTTCAAAGGGGAATCAAACTCAAGAACAATTATCAAGCCATTCAGGATTTGGTTGTCAATGATAGTTCCAGTCAAATGGTGAATAAACTCACCTATTATCCAAAGAGTGAAAATGTCTTATTTAAATCAACCATCGAGTATTTTTTATTAAGAAATGGTGAGTTAACTCAGGATATCAACCATCAGAATCGGTATCAGAGTGTAAAACCAAAAGCATCCTTCTATACGGATAGTGATTATCCATCTCTACTGACTAAAGCCAGATCAGAGATGATCACATCGAAACTAGACCATAATATCACATTTACGATTAGAACCGATAATGATGTCATACAACCGATGAAAAACATCGAACTGGGTGACTTCATCGAGTTCATGAACAATGATCAAATCTATGATTCGGTGGTCACCAGTATCAAATTTAACAATGGATTTCATCAAGCAACCATGACGCTTGGTGAATATCGCATCAAGTTGACCGAGAAGATTCAGCTATTGAATAAGAGTGTGAGTTCAGCTACAGGTCATGTTTCAATACAAACGACAGGGATCACAGATCTCGATGGAGGTGAATTCTAAATGGGAATTCAAAAAGTAACCTTTGATGGTGCAAACGTCACATCAAAAATTGATGCGGATTTGTATCATTTTTTATTTTCAAGTGATGTAGGTATTTTGAAATACGTGAAATCGCAGTGCAGTTATACCTTAGCTAACAACACGATTACATTTTTGGATGGCTATGTTGTAGTTTATGGACGAATTATCTATATCGAAAATCAAACAACAATATCTGTAACACCAGATTCAAGTAAGTATGGGTATGTAGTTTTAGGCGTTGATACTCAGTCCAATACGGTAAGTATTTATATCAAAGAAGCAGTTGGTACTTATCCTGTGCTTACACAAACCAATCTTCAAAATACAGATGGGTTATATGAGTACGCTCTAGCAGCTTATTCAAAAACAACTACTTCAGTTAGCCTAATAAACGAGTTCGAGCGACAGATCATCACATCGGATCGGATAAGAGTAGAGGAACTTGAATCAAAGTTGAAGGATTTCTACTATCCACAAAAACTTGGATTAACCAAGATTAGTAACGGTGTTTACCGCTTTGGTGATGTCAATTCTGCAATTTTAATGGAAAGCATTCTCTATGTTGTGATTGAAAACACAACCATTGTGAGCTTACCAACCAATCAGCTGTTTATCGTCGTGGGTTCCAACTCTTCACTCAGCTATCGATATGGTGGTGCAGATTATTCACTCAGCATATCTTATGCAAGTGGACTTGTCACATTATCTTTAGGAAACACCTCTCATCGCGTGACTCAAGCATATCTCAAAAAATAAGGAGGAAATACTATGGCAACAATTCAAATTAAACGCAGAACCACAGCAGGTACTGGTCCGCTCGTTGGAACAACAGGAACGGTTAAAGCTGGTGAACCACTAGTCGATTTTAGTGGTGAGCATTTATACATTGCAAAGGCTGATAAAACAGCAAGTGTGAGTGTACCTTTAGCAGAAGCAGATTATTTAAAGATTCCAGGTGTCGCAAAAGTCGATACACAAATCGATACCAAAATCACAGCACTTGGGTTAGGCACGGCTTCAACTAAAAACACCGGAACTGGAAACGGAAATATTCCGATTCTGGATGCCGATGGAAAACTCTCGGACTCAGTGATTCCAAAAGTAGCGATTACGAACACTTGGGTCGTAGCAAGCCAAGCTGCGATGCTAGCTTTATCCAATGCTCAAGAAGGGGATGTTGCTGTCAGAACGGACATCAATAAATCCTTTATTCTAAAAACTGCGGGGTATGCAACATTAGCAAACTGGCAAGAGCTATTAACTCCCACTGACTCAGTAACAAGTGTCAACGGTTCAACTGGAGCAGTGACGATCACACTTGCAGGACTTGGTGGTGTATCAACCACTACCTATAATGCCCACATTGCTGCTGACGTACACTTGACAACCACTCAAAAGAATATTCTCGCAAACGTGCTCAACACGCGAATATTTGATGGTACTGGTTCTGAATCATTAGGAACGCTTGCAGGTTTTGATTCGGCAGTTATTGCTGATGCGATTAAGGTGTATCAAGTGGTTGATTCGAACTACACACCAAGTGTTGTGAAATACCAAATAGGTATAGACACCACTAAAGTTTTACAACCTTCATCCATCATTGATGGTGGAACATACTAATGGCAATTCTTCGGGTGAAACGTGGCACCACAAAGCCCTCGACAGCGAACCTTTCCTATGTTGGGGAATTAGCCTTTGATTACTCAAATAACGCGCTCTACGCCCGAAATTCAACGTCTGTTGTGAAGGTGGGTGGTGAGCTTGAATTGGTCTATGCTTATGAAGGCATTGCGTATACGTGCAGTGCTTCATTGGTGTTTGATCCAACGTACATCTATAAGGTTCATGTGGTCGCAACGACTCAAGGTACATCGGTTGATTCATCATCGACACTTATATATTACCGTACTTCGGGTTTATCCAATCTCATCGGATCCTATGTTGCCATCTACTCAAACGATGTGGCAACAACAATCACAAAGACATCTGCAAGAAACACTTCATCCTTTACCATTCCTGATGTTCATTCCTCTGGCGTTACGCTAACAAGCGGTATTTCAAAGGTGATTGATTTCGAGTTATCACCTACATTTGCACTCTCACTAAATGACACACAACAATGGCTAGCATACGGAAAAGCAATCACTTCAGTAACTGGCCAAGGAAATGCAACCCTTACAATGGTCGACTTTACACATACAATCAATGGCGCAATTGGTAATCTTTATATCAATCCAGGACTCAATCTTGGCTCACCAGATTTAATCTCTGTGACGATTTATCGCACAGCAAGAAAGTAGGTATATCATGGCAATTATTAAAGATATGCAATCAAAATTTGGCATCTCTCTATCCTATCACCGAATTACCGCATTTAACATCAACTATGTCGTTAAGAAAGCTGTTATCTGTGTCGCTTCGTATCTATCAAAAGAAGCACGAGCTAACCAAAGTGCACCACTAGAAGAAATTGATATAGAGATTCCGACATCAGATTTTACTCAATTTCAAAATACCAATCCCATCGAACAAGGTTATCTATGGCTAAAAGAAAACGTGGTCGGGTTTGACGATTCCATCGATGATTTTGAAGTGGTTGAACCACAAGTCAATGCTCCAAGTGAAACAGAAAATCCAATCTAACGAAAGTATCCTAGAAATCGTTCAAGGAATATTCCCAAATACCACCGTGATGTTCATCTATTACTGTGGTTCCTTAGCCTTTGGATTAAACGACGAGAATAGCGATGATGATGTGACTGTAGTACTAGATGGATTCAAAGGGAATGTGCATTTAAGTTTAGGAACATTAGATGTGTTTGCGTATGGAAAAGATATCTATCTCAAAAAACAAAATCTAGATCCAACAGTTCCTCTATATGATCGTGCTTATATCGATGAGGTTTTATCGGAAAAAGATAATCTGATTTACTTGGATGAAAACTATCGAGATGAGTATGAAGCCTACAAGAATATTGATTTAACCAGTAAACTCGGACTGTTTCTGGACAGTTTTGTAGAACATTATAAAATGCGAATTGACTATCCAGAACCGCAGAAATCCCATTATCACATTTTTAGAGTTCGAGGCATTTTGGATCATATTGATGAATCGGGAAATTATAGGCATGTTGTTCATGAACCATGGTACACACGCATGATTGACTATAAAAAGAACTGGAATACAAGTAAGGGTTTAGAATACATGCCTTTATTAAGGGAAGCACTAGCTTACATAGAAAACTACAAAGATAGGGTGATTAGCAATGAACTGGGATAACTTACTCAGTCTATTTAGAATGGAAAATTTGGTGTATTGGATTGTGACAATGGTGGTTGTGATTATGACAACAATCAAACAGTTCAATCGTCAAGAACAGAAAAACAAAACAAATAACGATGAGATTCTTGTCAATCTTCAAACCATTGAGAAGCAAAACATCAAAATGCTTAATCTATTAGAAATGCATGCACAAGATATCAAATCTTTAAAGAAAGATGTCAATGTTCTGGAACATCGTGTATCCAGACTTGAAGATTCGCAAGTCAATATTTATAAACGCTTAGGAGGCAAAGAAAATGACAACGCTTGAAATCATTCTGCTCATTACATCCCTTTTATTGTTGGCACTATATGTGACATCTAAACTGGGAAAAGATCAATCCTTAAATGATGTGATCAAAGAGGTGAAGCAAGATCTCAAAAACACTGCAGAAAATGTGTCTGACTTAGTAAGCAAAGCTAAGGATATCGTCTTTGATGAAAGTGTTCAGAAAACCATCAAAGAGTTCATCATGATTGTTGAAGAAAAGAATAGGCTTGCAAAAGAAAAGGGTGAAGCCTATCTTGTCGGAGATGACAAAAAGCTCGCTGTCGTATCTAGATTAAGCGAGTGGGTAAGCAATCTCACGGGTTCAACCGAGAAAGCTGTAACGTTTGTAGAGACCAATCAATCCAAGATTGAAGCAATCATTGATGACTACATTTCCTTCAGTAACAAGATGCAGGGAAGAGCGACTTTATCTGCAGCTGAGAAAATCATTCAAGAACAACTTAAAAAATAGTAATTGACCATACCTTATTTTTCAATCGGGTATGATCATTTTAGATTATTGTGATGATTTATGCGTTTAAATTGATAAGGCTTCCTAATAGTGGATAATATATGAGCTATTGCTATTTGTGTTTAAAATATTAAAAAATAATAAAAAGTAAACTAATAACCTGCATAATAGGACATATACGCCCTGTTTATATAAACATTATGATGATAAAATGATATTATCGAGTAGTGAAAATACAATTGGGGAGAGTTGAACATGTTCAAAAAGAAAGCATTGAATGACAAGCAAGTTTTAATTTTAGTCAGACTTATCGATGCAAGCAAGAAGTTTCTTGTTTTTTTAGCATTACTGGGTCAGGTAGTTAGTTTGTTTCCAAGCCAGAGATTAGAAGCAGCAATTGAAACAGTACAGAATGACGTGACTGTTGAAAAATCGACAGAGTATCAAAGCGATGAACTTGACATTTCACTAGTTCCTATTGTGGATGAAGATGAATCAAGAAGGACTGTAAATGAAAAGCATTACAGAAAACTTGATGGAACTTATGAAGTAGCAATCTATGATAATGAAGTCCACTATTATGAAGATGGTAAATGGAAAGATATTGATAATAGTTTGAATGATTATGGTAATTATCTGGAAAACAAAAACAATAGCTTTAAAACAACTTTTCCAAAAAACTTGAGTGAGAACAAGACAATTGCTATCAAATCAAAAGATTACTCAGTTGATTGGAAAGTATTAGATATATCGAGTAGTAGTGCTGAGTACAGCAATGCCGAAAAGAAACAATCACTATCATCAGAGTTAACAGGTATTAACCAATCTGTAATCTATAAGAACGTAAGAAATAAAGTTGATCTACAGTATGTCCTACAAGGATCAGATGTCAAGGAGTACATCATACTAAACGAATATTCTGAAGGATTTTCGATGTCTTTTGAATATACTTTAAAAAACTTGAAACTCGTTGAGACTGATGAGGGTATCATTTTTGTCAACCAAGCAAATGAATCAGTCTTCAAGTTTGACGATCTGTTTATGGTTGACAGTAATAATAATTTATCTCATGATGTCCAATATGAAATTACAGAAACGAAAAAAGATACATACATTATTACAATACTTCCAAATGATGGTTGGTTGAGTGAAGCAAGTTTTCCCGTGATGATAGATCCCACATTGGTCAGTACAACCACCAGTATGAGCATTTGGGATACTTATATATCACAAGCGAACCCAACTACTAATTATGCGAACTCTCAATACATGTATTTGAGTAATACATATTGGACTGAACAATACAAAGGCTTAATATACTTCACAATTCCAAGCGCAATCATGAATCAAGTGATTACCTATGCACATTTATCATTTACACCTTATATCTCATCTACAAATGCGCAACTAAACATTTATAAAAACACGAAAAGCTTTATTAGTAGTAGCGTTACTTGGGATAGTTGGCATGTAGAACAGAGTTATGATGAAACAGTAGTTGACTATCACATTGTTAAAAGTGGAAGTCCGTTCATATACGATATTACCAAGCCAATCAAAGAGTGGCAGGCAGAAGGAAAATCAAGAATCGATGGATTTACCATTGCACACGATGATGAATCTGGTTCAGTAAACGCTGTATATCAAAATGGAGCAACTACTGCCTCATATAGACCTGTAGTTAAGATAGGTTATGAAGAACCATCTGGACTTAAAGACTATTGGACATACACATCGCAAAATGCAGGTATGGTCGGTACTGGATACATTAGTGATTATACAGGCAATTTGACCTGGGTTAGAAATGAGTATCAACTGCAAAATGATTATTTATCATTAGCTTTATCTTTTTTTCACAACAACTATAGCAGAAGTGTTGATATCGGTTACGGGGATGGTTGGCGAACGAATTTTACAGTTGAAATCAAATACGATTCAACATCAAGTCTATATTACATGCATAAACCTGATGGGAATAAGATATATTTCATGAATAATGTATGTACGACAGTCTACTCAGGAGTACAAAGCTGCAAGTCTATATCAGAAGATGGTTCAAGTATGGTATTAGAAAGAATGACTTATCTTGGGCAGAATCAGAGTATGAAAGTAACAAATTCTGGACTCGAGTACAATTTCAACGGGTTAGGAAGATTATCATCCATCAGAAATACAAAAACAAACCATTCATTAGTAATTGCATATATTGACACTACCTCATTAAAAATTGATTATGTCACAGATGAAGCTGACAACAAGATTGAATTTACATATGGGACATCTTTACTCAGTCAAACAACACTTGAACTGAAACAAAATGATGGTAGTTATCGACAAGTTGAGAGACGTGATTATTTCTACGATATGTATAATAATATCGACTTTATCGATTATGATTTTAGATATGGTAATGGATCAAATACAGGATGGACAACAGATGCAAATAACCGACTCCACTACTATTTCGATAGTAGTAATCGATTTATAAATGCATATAATGAAAAAGACAATTTCAAAGTTCAATACAATTTTGATACAAAGAATAGAGTAAACTCAATTTCAACGACAGATGATGGTTTAAACTTAGGTCTTACAAGTATTGTTTATAGTCCATCCAAGACAACTTATACTGATTATGAAGGAAATAGTATATATTATTCCTTTGATCATTATGGACATACAGTCAATATAATGGATGATTTTGGAAATAGCACATATTATAGATATAGCGGTCTATTTACAAATATAGACGATTTATGGGACTGGGTCAACGGATATGATTTAACTAATCTAGTTCCAAACTACTTGAACAATCATAAATTAATGGAAAGTTCTGATATCATTAAGCAACAACAAAATCCATTACTAAACCATGGATTTGAAGAAAGTAGTTATGGCTGGACGCTGAATAAAGGGACAGGTAATATCGTTTTCTCATATGATGAGTCCGTATTAGGGGATAAATCATTAAAGATTTCTAGATTAACTTCAAGTGTTTATGCCAACCAGCAAGTTTACTTAACTCAAGGGAACTATAAGATCCAGGGTTGGGTTAAGAACAATGGTGCTGCACCAGGAGCATATATCGATGTCGAGAATGTTCAAGGTAAAGGTACGCTAAATAAGGTCTATGAGAAAGATGAATGGACTTTGTATGAACTTGATTTTTATGTAGCGTATCCAAATACAGTGAATGTAAAACTTATAAATGATAGTAATAATTCTGATGCTTATTTTGATAATATTCAAATTAGTGAAGGATTTGTAGACGCTAGATATAATCCGATTGCTAATAATTCATTTGAGTCCGGAATATCGAATTGGACAGCAACTTCCGCATCAGTTGTAGATATTACTGAAACGGGTATTATGCAGGATATTTTAGGAAGCAAGGCTCTGAAAATAGAAGGTGATGGAGGAACGACTAAACAAGCCTATCAAACAATCGATGGACTCTATACTCGAGGTGAAAACTATATTGTTGGAGGATGGGCTAAGGCGACTGCAGTTCCCAATAAAGGTTATGTGAATGGTTGGGAACAGTCTGATGGTAGATTTTTTGGATATGTCATCGAAATTTATTGTGTCCCATCTCAATTTGGTGATCCAAGCACACCATATACCATGTATCAATATATGCCATTTAATCCAGCAATAGAGGATTGGCAATATCAAATGCATGCATTTTTTGTTCCCCAGTTCGCTGTCAATATTAAAATATATGCTAGATACAACGGTGAAGGAACTGCATATTTTGACAATATACAACTTTATCATGATGATTTAAGTACTAAATATGAGTATGACACAAGCACAGGAAACCTTACCACTGTGGCTAAACCTGATGGTACAACAACAGAGCTTGGTTATGATAATGAGAATAATATCATAACGATGACGCAAGATAACAAAGTAGTTGAATTTGATAGGAATTCAACATATCAAATCGAAGAAGTTTCCAAAAACAACGTTAAAACCACTTTTGTATATGACTCTATAACCAAGCAGTTAACAGAAACTTATGTGGGTTATGATAAAAATGCTGGAACTCAAGATAAGTGGTTTAAAACATCAACCTCTCACACTAGTGATGGACAGTACATTAACTCGGAAACTGATGAGTTTGGAAATACGACCTCATCAGTCATTGATAAGACCATTGGAACAATCACAGAAATGGTGGATGCAATTGGTAATATCCAAACTTTTACTTATGATGCTTACGGCAATTTAATCAGTACAACCATAGATAGTAGCACTTCCTTGGATGTTCTCACTGGAAGTTATGAATACGATTCATATGGTAGAATTTTGAAGATAAATCGTAATGGTTACTCTTATGAATTTGTATACGACTTAAACGGTTTAAATCAAATCGTTGGTGTGAAGATTGCGGATGTAACAGTGATGTCTTATGAGTATTGGCTAGATGAATCAGGTGTCTATCACACAGGAATGCTGAAAACCCAAACATATGGAAATACAGACTATATTGGATTTATCTATACAGATGAAAACCAGGTCGAATCCATAAGTTTTAATGGGACAATCAGATATGAATATACCTATGATTCATCTGGTAATTTATCCATTTTCAAAGATATTCACAATGACAACATCTATTTTTATTCATATGATTTGGCAGGCAGATTAGAAATTATAACGGATAAAGATGGTAACGAAATCACTTATCAATATGATGAGAGCGGAAATATTGATCGTTACTATTACAACATCTCAGGTATCTCAAGAGGAATTACTTATTATTATAATCTTACAACAGGTATATATGATTATTCCCTATATACTGTGAGCGGTACTACAATCAAAAAGGATTTCAATTACGATACAGATTCACTGAGAAGACTAAATAGTATTGATTTGATTATTGGAACAAACACATTTAAGAAGATATTCAATTATGATGATGCGAAAGTGGATTCATCAATGGGAAATGCAACCAATCGTATATATCAAATCACTTATCAAAAAAATGGTATAACACTACAATTGCATCAATATACCTATGATGCAAATCACAATATTACAAGAATTGCTGTCAAAGCATCCGGAACCACAATTGAACAATATGATTATTATTATGATGGCTTTAATCAGTTGATTAGAGAAGACATTTATCTTATCGGACGATTATCAAAAACATTGGTGTACAGCTATGATTTGCAAAATAACATCACGTCCATCAAGACATTTGCCTATCAAGTAACAACAGGAACAGCCCAAAATGAAAAGAAGATGTTTTATCCTACCACATCTGACGCATGGAAAGACCAACTCACAAAGATTGAGTATTATGTCAGTGGATCTCTGAGTTACTTCCAAACATTCACATATGATTCAAGTGGGAATGTAACAAATCTTGTTGATTCGAGAACTTCATATGCTAACAAGAGTTATGAGTGGGAAGGCAGACAGTTAGTAGAATATTTAGCTTATTCAAATTCTTTATCCTTTAAATATAATGACCAAGGGATTAGAACTCAAAAAATACAAGTTACGCCAAGTGGTACTACCACAATCAATTTCATCTTAGATGGAGACAAAGTACTGGTTGAAAGTAGAAGTAATGGTATCACGTTATATTTCACTTATGATGTGGATGGTACACTACTTAGTATGAACTACAATGGCAATGAATACTTCTATATCACGAATATGCAAGGAGATATCATAGAATTAGTTGATATCAATGGCAATTCTGTAGTAAAATACAATTACGATGCTTGGGGAAACATTATTTATAAGTCTGGTGGATCATTAGCTGATATCAACCCATATCTTTATCGAGGATATAGATACGATATCGAGACTGGATGGTATTACTTGCAGTCTAGATATTATGATCCTTCAATAGGGAGATTCATAAGTGCTGATGGTCTATTTGGGCAAGACGGACATTTACTCTCGAATAACACTTATGCATACGCATTAAATAATCCTGTGATTTTCGTCGATAACGATGGTAAATTTGCTTGGGCAATTCCAGGTGCTATTATAGGTGCAATTGCAGGAGGAATTGCTGGAGCGATTATATCCTATAACAAAACAGGTGAAGTTGACTGGCGCTATGTTGCAATTGGAGCTGCAGGTGGCGCATTGATTGGTGCAGGGGCAGGTTACTTAGCACAGGCTGCTTTTACAGCATCATCAGCTGCAGTAGGAACATCAGCAGTAACAGGTAGTGGTACTATTGGAACTACAGTGAAATTGATATGTCAAGATGGAGACTGTACAAATGAGCTAGACGGAATTGATGATCAAGTAATAATAGCCTCTACTAAAATACAATCCTATTTTAACTCAATTGTAAAAATAGCAAAAAATGGGAAAGGACTGGTTCATAATTTCACCTATAATGCTAATAACTATGTTCTTCGCATCATGAATTCAGGGTCTAAAAGTCATCCGGATGCATATTTCAGATTAAGTTTATCGGACAAAGGTCCTTTTGGAGTATACGGTGGTTTAACCAATGACCCGTCCATGAGCCACATTGATCTAGTTGATGATATAGTTGAAGCAGTAAAAGCGCTTATAGCAAGCATTTCATAAGAGAGGTGGAGAACAATGAATGTAGAAAACAGTTCGATCGAAATATATTTACAGAATTATGAAGACTCAGTAGTAATTGGCCAGTCAAACAATGTAATTGAATTAGAATTGAAGAGCGGTCAAAAGAAATACTTGTTGTACTATGAGTTTCGTCTATTCTGTGATAAAACCTTAGTGTCGTGTTCAATGGATAAAAGATTTATCAATAATAATTTGATAGAGTTAATAAAATTAAAGAAAATTAAAAAAATAACTATAAACGATAATGGTGATCTTGTTATTCTTTTTCACGATTGGTGTGTGCTAGAGTGTTTAAACATTTCAATTGTTTATGATAACTGGGAGTTAAATTATGAACTTATCTGTGGTCCATCTGGTGAAATATCCTATTTTTACAAAACAATTGTGTTGTGATATGTCATCTTACATTATATAAAGCAATTCCACTTAATAGCTTTGTAGAAGTAAAGTTATAATATGTATTCAATTTTTAATTGATAACCCCATATCTGAGTTTACTAGTAGTGGAAATTTTATACTAGAATACTAGAACTTCCAATACAAAAATAGAAAAAATATTAATGAGCATTTGACCATACCTTATTTTCATCGGGTATGGTCATTTTTAATTTATATTCTATTAAGTGTGATGTTATAATTAAACTATACAAATTTCGAGGTTGACATGAATAATTTTGAAGTAGCAATCAATGGCGTTAAGATAGTGGCTAAGATTTTAAACATACCAGTACCACACACAAGTTTTCTTGAACCTTCAGAGATATCCAGTAAAGAAACAATAGGGATGTATTTATTTGAATCAGATGAAATAGTCTTTAATGAAGATTGGGTTGCTAAATCACCTTGGATTGAAGTGATTGTGACAGCTTTTCACGAAACAAGGCATGCCTATCAAGGTTATTGCATAAAGAATAAGATGTATGAATCACCTGAGACATTGGATATTTGGCATCAGGAATTCACTAATTACTGTAAACCTAGTGGCAAAAATAATGAAAGTGATGATGCAGAGTATTTAAATCAAACTATAGAGATTGATGCAATTAGATTTACTCATCACAAGATTTATGAATTCTTTGGAGTAAGAACGATTATTCCTAAAATCATTGAAGCAATGATATTTGCATAACTATTTTAGGGGGTAAGATTATGTACTATAGAATTGAAAATGAGTTCAAGAAAAACTCATGGTACAAGAGAGATTTGAACTTTATTTTAATTTTATCAGTGAGTTATACTGTACTATCCATATTTATATCAGCAATTTTAGGTAGTATATGGTATAGCTATGGACTAGCTATTTTAATCGTACCTTCGCAGTACACTTACATTTTTTCATTGTGAGAAAATTTAGTAACCATGAAGCAAAATATTTTGAAGTAAAAAACAACGTACAATCTTATATTGATGAACGAAAATCTCGAGATGCAAAAATGCTCGCAGAAATATGTAAGAAAAATAGCATTAATACACGTCCTAAGGTATTAGAAGCAATTAATCACTATCAAACACTGCTTCCACGAAACATAATCGTTTCTGGTGTTTTTCTAAGTTTAGTTGCTATTATTATTTCAATTGCTGCTTTTTCTTTTACTGAAAACAATACTATATCATCTGAAAGATTTCAATTTATGATGTCATTGTTTTTATTAGTAGGAATTCTCTATGCATTTTTTAAATTTACAGTAAATCAATTTGCATCTTCATTTGGTACTAAAGCATTATATAGATGAATGGAAGATATTTTGTCAACGATATATTTTCAATCAATTATTAAGTAGGGCAAAGAACATGGACATCTATTTCGATGAATCTCGTAATACAGGTGAGATTAGCTTTAATGGAAGCACACTTAACTATGGAGATCAGCGTTATTTCGTGCTGGTTGGGTATATTGATAGCCCAAAGACAACAGAGTTATATCAAGAATTTAAAAAGATTTGGCATTCTAGATTGCAGACGAAAAACCCAAATTCTTTCGAAATGAAGGGCAATGATTTATTAAGAAAAGACAATACAGAAATTCGAGACGAATTTATTAAATTTTTTTGTCACGGAGATAATCTTTACATAACTGTGTATGACAAAAAGTTTTTTTAGTAACTCAGATGATAAACTAGTTAATATATCGAGTTTGTGATTACGGTGGCGATCTCTATGATTTATACGTTCATTTTTGCGAATTACTAATTAAACTTAATGATAACTTTTTGGGTAAATATGTTTCAGTAACAAAGAGTAATGACGTTGTATCTATTGATGAATTCGTTAAGTATGTTATCAATTATAATTACACTGAATGTATCAATTCTCCATTCGAATCATATCTAGTATTACAGTGGAAAAGTGCAATACTAGGTATTCGGGATTCTGTTGAAAACTACATAATTGAACTTAAAGAAGATAATGTTTCGAACGACTGGATCAAAGGTAAAGACAGAAACAACATTGTCAATCTAACTTCCCTAGGTGAAACGATACTAGTTCTTAAGAACAATAATCCCCAACTTACAATCAATCATATAAGGATACATCATGATAAGATTGAAACTGTCCAAGATTATATCAATGTGAACTGGGATTACAAGAATATTGAATTCATATCGAGTAACAATTCGTTGCAGATACAACTAAGCGATAATATAGCAAGTATTGTTGGCAACTTAGTCAATCGTGTTCTTCCTATTCATAGTGATCGTGATTTAATTAAATTGATGCAGGAAGATTATCAGTGGGTGAAGATTTCATTGAGAAAAATCTTTATTCATATAAACCAAAGAAATACAAAAATTGTTATATCGATGAGGGAAATGGCAGTAATCAAATCCATTTTATCAGGAATAGAATTCACAAGTTTTGATGAGTTTAAAATAGATGTTTTATCAAGGCTACAATCACGATTCGAAACCGAAAAGGCTAGACATGTCGATTTATCAGATGCCACAAGAATACTAAAAAGATAAAAATCTAAATTGTGCTATTGACAAATATTATCGTCGGTGATATTCTATTACGATTTAGCGTTAGCTAGATGAACGGAGAGGTAAGAGGTATTAAACTTATGTATGAATTTGTTGAAAAGGACGAGTATCAACCGGTTAGGATAATACTAGAGGAAATCATTCATAGAGTTCAAGATTTAGTTAGAGATGAGTTTACATTCCAATATCAACTTATTGGAAGTGGTGGTAGACACTTAATCACTAGAATTAAAGGGGGTAATCAAGGATACGATTTCGATTACAACCTAATTTTGAATGGTTCAGGAGAAGGGAAAATTTGGAAGCCAGAATTTGCAAGAGTCACTATACTGAATGCTTTGAAGGAAGCAATAAAAGGATCACCATATAACGATCCTAATAATAAAACATCAGCACTTTCCATCAAAGTTGTCGACCAAAAAAACAGTAGAATCGTGCATGGTTGTGATTTTACTGTAGTCTATTATCCCGAGGATCAAGATAGTCATTATTATAAGTATGTTCGATTCAATAAAGCTGATTCATCATACACTTGGGAAGAGCGTAAGTTGAGTCGAAACGTTGATGAAAAGAGAGACTGGATCGATGTTAATAATCATTGGCAGCAACTAAAAGAAGAATACTTGAAACTGAAGAACAGAAACAGTGACCCCAATAAAGTATCCTTCTCGTTGTATCACGAGGCAGTTCATAATGTGTTTAATTGGTTCAATCAAGAAGACGATGAAGATGATGATGATTGGGATGACTAGTTTGTAAATATTTCCTTTAATTGGGAAAAATATGTTACCACACTGGAAAAAGTCTGGAATGTGGGAACATAAAATGGCTAAAAATATGTTTCCGACGTACACGAACCGACATATTTTCGAGCAATCAGATATACTCCACGCACGTTGAAAGTATCACATTGCTTTCTTTAAAAACTACTTAACAAAGCCATTCATAAAATAGAACAAGAAGCATCTGATCCCTTCAAATAGGGTTAAATGCTTCTTTTTTTGCTTTTTGCACAATATGGAAACATATCGAAATCAATGTGGAAACATCAAACTATGCTTTAAGCATATATTTTCTTGAGTGTGAGAACCATCAATTCTCTAAAAAAATATATTACTATAACCCGATACAACATTTTTGCCAATTTATCGGGTGTGTAATGGGTTCGTGACTAAAATATATAAAAAAATATCCTCGAAGCCTTGACGTGACTATTTTCCTGTGATAATATGATTACGAGGATAAAAATTATATTTTATTGGTCACGAGGTGATTTTGTGAATAAACTTCCTTTTCATATAGATTTAAATGAAGTAGACATATTGAAAGAATTAAATACTGCAAATCATCATATAGGTGAACTAAAAGGTATACTTAAAATACTTCCAAATCCTGGAATCATTTTGAGTTTAATCAATTTAAGTGAGTCAAAAGACTCATCAGCTATAGAGAATATTATTACGACCTATGATGAAATATTTAAGGAGATTGTTTCAAAAATACCTATTGGAGGAAAGCCTAAAGAAGTTATCAATTATAAACATGCAATAGATCGTGGTTTATTAGTCATGAGACAAAAAGGATTTATAAGTACAAATATACTTGTAGAAATCCAAAATGTCATCGAACCGAATAAAGGTGGCATAAGAAAACTGCCCGGAACAGTCATTATAAACGATAAAACCAATGAAGTTGTACATACGCCGCCACAAAATGAAACAGAGATACGTGAACTCATGCACAATCTTGAATTATTCATTAATCAAAACGATGAAAACGATCCACTCATTCAAATGGCTCTAATACACTTTCAATTTGAAAGTATCCATCCATTTTATGATGGTAATGGTAGAACGGGTAGGATATTGAATATCCTATACTTGGTACTAAAGGAAAAGTTATCTGAACCTATCCTATACTTAAGTAAGTACATCATGGAAAACAAGGAACAATACTATACTCTCCTAAAAAAATGTAATGAGGATATAGCAAATATTAAAGATTTTGTTTTGTATATTTTAAAAGGTATTTCTGAAACTTCTAAAAATACGATTAATCTCATATTAAGAATTAACCAATCTATAGAATTAACAAAAGACATGATGAAAAACCGATTGCCAGATATTTATCGATATGAAATCGTTGAACATTTGTTTTCTTATATGTATACCAAAAATGAGTTCTTCAGAGAAAATTTGGATATATCTAGAGCAACCGCTACGAAGTATTTAAAACTTCTTGAAAAAGAAGGTTTCATAGTTTCTGAACAATTTGGTAAAGAAGTTATCTATAAAAACGTGCAGTTGCTAAATCTTGTTAAGGAATGAAAATCATGAACAAGTCAGAGAAGAATATTGGTTATGGAGTATTTGGAAAGGCATATGAATATATGTTTAGAAATGATTTGCATCATAAACGGTCAGTTGATCATGCGATATTGAAGAACATGATTTTTCTAGATGAAGACTCAAAATCATTGCTATATAAAGCCCCAAATGCTGTTTCACAAGATATCAGTAACCATGAACTATATGAAATTGCACTTAAATTAAAAGGTGGTAATCATCTTGAATCTATTAATAGAACAATTGAATTTGTAAATGAAATAGTTGAAAGATTCAATACACCATTTGAAGAAATGATTTTCGGAGGAACCGAGTTAGAAATCATTCAAAGAGGTAGTGATTGGTGTACAGATATTTCTAGAGTAGGTGCAGCCATTATACAATGCTTAGATATGCCAAGTAGAATCGCTATTCTAGTTAACCCATTTCAAGCATATCATGGACATCAAGTCGTAGAGGTATATCTTGAAGGCACATATATGATGTGTGATTTTTTATACGGTGTTATCGCAAGATTAGATCGAAATTATTCTGTATATGAATTGATAAACAAGCCAGAGCTAGTGCATAAAATATACAGCAGTAAAATAGATGATAGCAAGCAACTTGATTATATAGTCGGTTTATATAATCTAGCTGCAATCTCGGAGTATGATATTAGTAAAAAACATAACTATAACATTTCGAGACCAAATGAGTATTATTTAAAAATGATGAATCTCAGTCAAGATGGAACTTGGCAAATGAATGAAGATAAATTTGAGTAATTACACTAATTGAAGTTGATATATGGTACTTTGATATTATGAAGTGTTTACAACCACGTAAAGGGAAACATATTTTAGCAAATATTGATGCTTGTTTAATACAAACAGGGTTCATTTTGCAAGCAATATGTTTTTTTCAACGTAGACTGATTTAGGCAATATTTTCGGCATAATATGTTTCCGACGTTAAAAAAGTCCGGAATGGGGAAACATAAATGGGCTAAAAATATGTTTCCCATACACAATATTTGGCATATTTTCGAGCAATGGGAGTAACTCCACGCACGTTGAAACTATCACATTGCTTTCTTTAAAAACTGCTTAACAAAGCCATTCATATAATAAGACAAGAAGCATTTATCCCTTAAAAACTGGGTTAAATGCTTCTTTTTTTGTTTTTGCCCAATGTGGAAACATATCAAAATCATTGTGGAAACATCAAACTATGCTCTAAGCATATATTTTCTTGAGTGTGAGAACATCTATTTGATAAAAAATTATATCACTACAACCCGATATAACATCTTAGCTAAGCCATCAGGCGCGTGATATGTTTCCACAATGATTGGTTCAGTTTTTAAGAACTCAAAACGACGTTCTTTGAACTCATTGTCTGAATAATTCTTGATTCCTGCAATACAGTATACGATCTCATTTGGACTTACGGATATCATTTTATAGATGAATGTACTCAAAATCTCTGAATCAAGTTCATCGATGACTAGATTCTTTTTACCTAGAATCTCGTTGATTTTATCCATACGTTTTCTGGTGTCATAGTTTTTCACATGTTCAAGTTCAAGTTTGTTAATCTCTGCAGTTAGAACTTTAAGTCGATCAGAGTATTCACGGTACTTTGCATTAAATATTGATTCTGGAATATCGGGTGCTTTTACCTTAGTATCAATTAGATTTGATAATGCTATTTCGTTTTCATCTCTTTCTAATGTTAACTTTTCAATGATATTTTGGACATCATCGACTTTGATGGTTGATTTGATAACCCTTTGAATGGTTGACATGATATCTAAGTCTTTTAAGAAGACTTTGTTAAGCATGTGGATTGTTGTTGCTTCGATAAGATCTTGACGGCTCGCTTTAGCGTTACAATTCGCTTTACCGTCAATGTAACTGCCACATTGTTGCATGACCCTTTGTGATGGCTTACCGTAGTTCCAATAACGTCTTTTTAATGTTCGTCCACATTCGCTGCAGATAATCATTGCCGTCAAAGGATATGTTCTACTATATTTTGAGAGGTTTTTATCCTCGCCAATTCTAACCTTAGCTCTATCTTTTCTAATGCGTTGAGCAAGTTCAAAAGTCTCTCTATCGATGATTGCTTCATGACTGTTTTCTGTATAATAAGTAGGTGCGTGATTTGTATTCTTGACTCTTGCATGACTCAGGTAATCGATACTGATTGTTTTTTGTTGCAGCATGTCACCCATGTATTTCTCATTTTTTAGAATCGTTGTAATCGTTGAAAGTCGCCATTCCGTTTTACCAGCACCTGTTTTTGCACCCATCTCAACGAGTTGCTCTGCAATTTTAGCCGGACCAACACCACTAATGTATAGGTTGAATATGAGTTTAACAATTTGCGCCTCTTCAGGTACAACCACTAGGTTACCACCTTTTTTATCCTTTGTGTAACCTAAGAAGCGTTGGTGGTTGATAATAGGGACACCTTCTCTAAAACGTCTTTGAACATTCCATTTGACGTTTTCTGATACGTTTCTAGCTTCCTCCTGTGCCATTGATGACATGATGGTGAGAAGAAATTCTACTTTAGGATCTAGTGAACTAATGTTTTCTTTTTCAAATATAATCTCTACATTAATTTGTCTTAACTCCCTAATGTAGTTTAGTGCATCTACAGTATTTCTTGCGAACCTGGATATCGACTTTGTTAAGATGATATCGATTTGTCCAGCACGTGCTTTATCAATCATTAAATTGAATTGCTTTCTGTTCTTTGTGCTAGTCCCACTGATGCCCTCATCAGCGTAGATGCCTTCAAAAATCCAATCTGGATTCTTTGTTATTCGTTGTGTATATTCATCTCGTTGTGCTTCGTAACTTGTTTTTTGTTCTATATTGTCTGTTGAAACGCGTACATAGGCACACACTCGTTTTCTGGTAAGTGGGTTATTGATTTGATCCAACGTGTAATGAGTTTTTGGTTGGATAATTCTTACGGTTTTGTTTTTCATATTTTGACCGCTCCTTTCGTTAGTATATACATCACTTAAAAAGCAATGAATAGCAAGTTAATAGTGACTTAATCATTGCTTTTTCTAATATCACTTGTAATACCATAGGCTGACGCTAACTTATTTTAGAAAAAGAAGAACGTATAACCTAAAAGATATTTCATATACATTCACTAAACATGGATACCATCTACACATCAATCAAAATCAAAAAATCTATGTCAACGAGGGACTCGTCGATCACACATGTTTAGTTCATGTCCTAAAGTTGCGTTCCTAGTCTTAATGTCATGAGAACACATATAATGAAAAAAGTGACTATGCCGTTTGTAACCAACACGGTATAATCACTTTTTTTTAAGTTAACTTAGCGTTTTCTCCCTATCCTTTTAATATGTATAGAATGTAAAAATTGTTTATCGAATACTGCATAAAAAACAATAACTAAAATTCCACCAAAAAACAAAACCGGTAAAATCATCCAAACTACGGGAATGAAAAAAGTAAACCCATATGTCGGATGAGTCACTTCCATAAATCGAGGAACGAGGATACCCATAAAAGTACTTAACCCTTCAAAACCATCCTTAATTCCAAAAATAAAAGATGGATTACGTTTGCTGGGATCAAAAAGATATTCAACAGGTACACCACCCAAAAATGTAATAACTAACTCGTTGAGAAATAAAATCAACAGTACTCCGATAAAAATAAAAGGTATTTTATAAAAACGTTTAACTGAAATGCGATGAAACTGATATCTTAACATCAAAAACGAAACCAGAAAGAGCATATAATGTGCAAAATAAAATCTTATATTTTCTAACAAAAAAGCAGGTCTTTCTCCAATATAGATGGTTCCATTAAAGATAGGAGATATGACATCTGCAGGATATAAAAAGGGAATTAAACCTGCATAAATCCCTATAATGACCATGTAGTCTTTAAGTGTTTGATTCTTTATGATGTATAAGAGCGGAAATAATAAAACAGTACTTGCTGAAATATTTTCAAAAGTGACTTTTGTCCAGACATGATCGACCAATGTATAAGGATATATAAATACCTTAAGAAAGTGGACCACAAAGTTGATGATAATTAAAGAGACGATAAATCTTTTTTTGAATCGGATTGATTGATGATCTAGGTATAAAACGGATAGCAATGTGAGTACAATTGCAAATCCAATATATAAAAAATAATAGACATTAAAAATCTCGATGGTATTCATCAGCTGCGTCATCCTCATTTCATCGTTCATGTGTTTGAAGACATTAAATTAGTTCTAGTATACTTGAAACGACATCAAAAATAAAACTAAATCTCTTAAATATTGATGACAAAATATCGAATATCCTAAATTATATACATTCATATTTTATTCACATTGTTTTCATATAATGATAAAGAGGTGTGTAACATGAAATTAAAAAAGGCTGTTAAAAAATTTTTCCTTATTGTACTCGTTTTACTGACAGTAATCTTTTTATACGGACTGAATCAACATGTGAAAGTCAATCGTTATATTGAAGCATTTAAAGAACGAAGTACAGAAGAAGAAACCATAACGATTATTTTTGATAATGGTATAGAGGAATTAAGGATGTATCATCCGATTGAGCGAATAAATGATTATGAGATAGATGATACACGTAGTCTTTTTTATACAACAAAAGATGAGCCCTTTATGGGGAAAAAAGGCGACATCTTTGTTACACAAGAGTCCCCTTTTCCAAACATTCTCGGATTTCACCAACTGATGAGCTTTTTTGTTGGTGGACATGCGGCTCTCAATAATGGTAATAATCAGTTTATTGAAGCTGTAGGTTTTCCACAAGATGATGAAAGTATCCTCGAAATTATTTCAGATCCTTCAGATGGAACACATGCGTATTCAGTCGGTGTTAGAAAATCATCCATCAATTATTGGATGTTACCAGATTATAGAAGTGAAAATGATGTCTCTTACCCTTATTACGGTTCATATTATAGGGAAAAATTTGTTGTGCTAAGAGTGAAAAATATCAGTGATGATCAACTTGATCAAACCATGAACTATGCTGATCAACACCTCAAGAATCGTTCACTTTATAATTTTCTATTTGTGGCAGATACATACAATAAATTTTACTGTACTGATTTTATCAGTCGCTCATATCGGCATGGGATTGATCCAAACTCCCCTGATAAAAATTATCCAAAAACACTGAATGATAATGGATTTGTGACAACTGTTAATGATCTTATCTTATCAAAGGATACATATATTACTGCTTATGTAGAAAACACAGATGGAATTAGACACATCTACTATTTAGAAGATGAAGGATTGACATCTAATGAATAGTTTGATATAGTATAGATGACACCCCACCACGGGAGGGGTAGTAAAAGGAGGAATTATATATGGCAACACTCATTTACAGAATTGGAGATATTCATTGCATCGGGTGCATCAATCGTATTACCACAGCACTTAAATCGGCTGGAGCAATCAATGTTGATATTAATTTTTCAACACATATTGCAAAAGTATTGACTGAAGAGGAAAAACCCAATTCAAATATGTATCTTGAGGCAATTGTTCAAACAGGATATCAAGTCGAATACTTAACGACCATCGAAGAGGAATAATAAAATGTCGAGTAATATTAAATATCGAGTGAATGGTATGACTTGTGCTTCGTGTGTCAACCATGTTGAAAAAGCATTAAGAAAAGTTGAAGGTATCATTGATGTTTCTGTGAATTTAGCAACTGAAACTGCAACAATTCAATTTGATGATAACAGTTTTAGTTCAAATCTTGCAATGAATGCTGTTAAGGGGATAGGATATGAACTCATTACTATCGAAAACAATCATAAGACTGTGACTGCCAAAGTTGATGGAATGAGTTGTGCAACATGCGCAAACAGTATTGATAATACACTGTTGAAGATGGATGGTATTATTGATGCTCATGTTAATCTCGCTACGGAGAAAGTTACCATTCAATATGACGATCGCGTCATTCGTTTTAGTGATATCAAACACCGCATCCAAAGCATTGGATATAAGATTAGTCTCGAAGTAACAAATGATGAATCGGTTGATCCTGATACACTCAAGATGAATTCCGCTAAAAAAAGAGTTCAATTGAGTTCAACAATAACTATTTTGATGATGTCACTCATGCTGATTCACATGTTTGTTGTTGAAATTCCATTATACACTTGGATCATTGCCATACTGGGTTTCCCAGTCATATTTATCATTGGCCGTCACGTGCACAGAGGAAGTTATTACTCTCTTAAATCACTAAAACCTAATATGGATGTGCTTGTATCATTAGGGTCTATTCCACCGTATCTTATTGGTCTCACAGGGTTGTTTTTCCCCATAACAACATTTATTGAAATGGCTACCACCATTATGACATTTCACTTGATTGGAAAATTCCTGGAAAGTAAGGCTAAAGGAAAAGCATCCCAAGCCATCAAAAAATTAATGGAACTAGGTGCGAAAACTGCACGCATTTTAGTCGATGGCAATGAGATCGAAGTTTTAACGAATGAACTCAGTGTTAAAGATATCATGATTATTAGACCAGGCGAAAAAATACCAACAGACGGAATGATTATTGAAGGTAAAAGTTTAATTGATGAATCGATTGCAACAGGTGAATCGATGCCGGTCAAAAAGCATGTGGGTGACAATGTAATCGGAGCAACCATTAATAAAGATGGCTTGCTCAAAGTAGAAGTTACTAAAGTTGGTAAAGAAACATTCTTATCTCAAGTTATTGAGATGGTTGAAGCTTGTCAGGGGTCCAAAGTGCCTATACAAGAATTTGCAGACAGAATTACATCCTACTTTGTGCCAGCAATTATGGTTTTAACAGTACTCACGTTCAGTTCTTTTTTAATTTTTCAAAATTTCCATCTGAGTATCTTAGAGTATATGGAACCTATCTTACCTTGGATTAACACAGATCAAACTCCATTAACTTTAGCATTTATTACAGCAACAGCAGTATTAGTTATCGCATGTCCATGTGCGCTTGGATTGGGAACACCTACAGCATTAATGGTGGGTAGTGGTGTTGGTGCAGAAAAAGGTATTCTGATTCGCAACGGTGAAGCAGTTCAAACACTTAAGGATATCAAAGCCATTGCTTTTGATAAAACTGGCACGTTAACATATGGGAAACCCGTAGTGACTGACAAGCATGCTATAGGTATAAGTGAACATCAAATGATGCATGTCGCTGGATCACTTGAAACAGGATCAGAGCATCCATTAGCAATGGCAATTATCGAAGATGTAAAAAATAATAATCAAAAGCTATTAAACCCAAGAGATTTTGAAGCCATATCTGGCATGGGTATAAAAGGTATTCTAGAAAATAAGACATATTATTTTGGTAACAGAAAACTAATCAAATCGATTGGTCATTCTTATGATGGATTAGAATCAATGATGCAACAACTTGAAAATGAAGCTAAAACGGTGATGATTCTAGCAGATGATATAGAGATACTTGGTATCATTGCTGTTGCAGATGCATTAAAACCTGATGCAGTACATGTTATTCGGGCAATCGAAAACCTTGGTATAACGACAGCTATGATTACTGGAGACAATTCAAGAACTGCTCAAGCAATCGCAAAAAAAGCTGGTATAACCAGAATCATCTCTGATGTTTTACCTGAAGGAAAAGTAAACGAAATATCAAAACTCCAAAGCGAATTTGGGTTAGTAGCAATGGTCGGTGATGGTATTAATGATGCACCAGCGCTTAAGCAAGCTAATGTAGGTATTGCAATTGGAACCGGTACAGATATTGCAAAAGAAGCAGCTGATGTCACTCTAGTATCTGGTGAGTTGCATACATTACTCACATCAATTCAATTATCAAAGGCCATCTTTATTAAAATCAAACAAAACTACTTCTGGGCGTGGTTTTATAATGCGATTGCAATCCCATTTGCGATGTTAGGTTTATTACATCCTATGATTGGTGCTGCTGCAATGTCAATTAGTTCTCTTAATGTAATCTATAATTCATTGAGATTAAAAAAACAGTCATTCTTAAAGGTTGATAAGGAGTTAGTCCATGCACACTCATCATAATACAAAACATCAACATCATCAGTATATGATTATGATTCACGTCTTTTTGATGGTCTTGTTTCTTGCGATAGGAAGCCAGAGTAGCGCCCCCTATTCAAGAGTAGCAATTGATTTTGGTAGCATTCAAATCTATTGGTATGCAATTTTCATTTTGACAGGAGTATTTATAGCGGCATATTATAGTCAGAATGAACTCAATCGTTTAAATTATCCTAAGGATATTATCTATGACGGTCTCTTAATTGGGTTACCTTTAGCACTTTTAGGAGCTAGACTTTATTATGTGCTCTTTGATCCAATTCCACATTATAAGACTTTTCTGGACATAATGAATATCTCAAAAGGTGGATTAGCAATTCATGGAGCAATCATTACCACTCTAGTTTTTGTCCCTATTTTTTGTAAGATCAAAAAAATTAAATTATTGCCACTTATAGATACGTTGATGATAGGATTTCTCATTGGACAAATCGTTGGTAGATTTGGAAATTTCATGAACCATGAAGCCTACGGACCAGCAATTCAATCAGCCTGGGTTATTGACATATTGCCTAAATTCATTGTTGAACAAATGACTCTAGGTAGTGTTGTTCATCATCCTACCTTTTTATATGAAGGTTTATGGAACCTATCTATGCTTGTCACACTGATCATTTTAAAGAAGAAACGTTTGCTCAAAGTAGGTGAAAATCTTGGACTTTATTTGATATGGTACGGTTTAGGTAGAGGAATAATCATTGAGCCGATGAGAGTCAATGGTGCATATGGAGATGCACTGATGATTATGGATATTCCGGTAAACATAATAATGTCACTCGTTTTTGTTGCTCTAGGTGTAGTGTATTTGTTTTTTAGCAGACTAAAGATGAAAAATCTTCCCTATCAAGTAGATTTAGTCAATGTAACATCATAACAATCAATAACGAAATGCCAGAGATCAAAATTATTCTCTGGCATTTTTATATAGAGAAAAGCGAGTTTAGTCAACTCGCTTTTGTGTAATAAATTTAGATTTTTAGCAATCGAGCGTTAATAGCTACAATGACTGTACTTAGTGACATTAATACTGCTCCAACTGCAGGACTCAATAGAATACCAATAGAACTTAATACACCAGCAGCTAAAGGAATAGCTATAATATTATATCCTGTTGCCCATATGAGGTTTTGAATCATTTTTTTATAGGTTGACTTAGAAAGCTTTATGATATTTACGACGTCCATTGGGTTACTCTTAACGAGTATGACATCTGCAGTTTCAATCGCTACATCTGTACCTGCACCAATTGCAATACCAAGGTGTGCTTTAGCTAGTGCTGGTGCATCATTGATGCCATCACCAGTCATTGCTACAAGACGCCCTTCTTTTGTAAGTGATTCAATCTTATCTGATTTTTGATCAGGTAAAACCTCTGCAAATACATGCGATATTCCAATTTGCTTAGCGACTTCATTTGCAACTTTTTGATTATCGCCTGTAAGCATGTATGAGTCAATACCCATTTCTCTAAGCGATACAATCGCTTCCTTCGAGGATTCTCTAATTATGTCATTTAAAGCGATATAGCCCATTAGTTTTTTGTTCTTAAGGATAAAAACAACAGTGTTACCTTGGTTCGCTAAGGTTTCATATGCGCTGATATCAAATGGTATTTTCAATTCTTTTATATAGCCTGGGCTTACGATTTCAATGGTTGATTGTTGTACTATACCAACAAGTCCTTTACCAGGAATTGCTGTGATATCTTTAGCCTTTTGAAGTTGTACTTTTTTATCTTTAGCTGCTCTAACGATTGCTTTTGCTATAGGATGCTCGGATTCATTCTCAATCGCATAAGCTAATGATAGAAGCTCGTTTTCACTCAAACTAAGGCTATCAATTTTTGAGATGCCAAATTCACCTTTAGTTAGTGTGCCTGTTTTATCAAATACAACTGTGTTGATCTTGCGTGCATTCTCGAAATTGGCTCGATTTCGAATGAGTAACCCATGCTTTGCACCAATGCTTGATGAAACAGCAGTAACGAGTGGTGTAGCTAATCCAAGTGCATGAGGGCATGAAATGATGACAACAGTAACTGCTCTTTCCATAGCAAATCCAACATCTTTACCCAGTAACATCCATATAACAAATGTAGATATTCCACCAAGTAATGCAACATAGAATAAGTATTTTGCCGCAATATCTGCTATTCTTTGAGTTTTTGAACGTGTCTTTTGAGCATCCCTGACGAGTTTAATGACTTGTGAGAGGAATGTTTCATCACCTATACGAGTCACCTCATACTTTAGTGAACCTTCAGCGTTAATTGAACCACCTATTAATTCGTCGCCAGGTGATTTATCTACAGGAACTGACTCACCAGTTAACATGGATTCATTGACTGATGACTTTCCCTCGATCACTTTACCATCAATCGGAACTTTTTCTCCAGGTCTCACTAATAGAAACATACCAACTTTAACGTTATTGACTGGAATATCTTTAATATGCCCTTCTTGGTCTATTAGGTGTGCCTCTTCTGGCATCAGTTTTAACAGCTCTTCCAACGCTCTTGATGCACCTAATACCGACTTCATCTCAATCCAATGACCGAGTAGCATGATGGATATCAGCGTTGATAATTCCCAGAAGAAGTCTTGTCCAGTTTGAAATATGACTGTATAAGCACTATAGATATATGCAACACCAATAGCAAGGCCAATGAGAGACATCATGGCTGGTGCTTTCTGTTTCATTTCTTCAAATGTACCCTTGAAAAATGGGGATCCTCCATAAATAAATAACACTGTACTGAGTATCAAAAGAATGTATAAGTCTCCAGTAAATCTTAGATTTAAATCAAGGAATTCTTGAATCATAGGTGATAGCGTTAAAATTGGAATTAATAATATAAGTGAAATTAAAAATCTTCTTTTAAAATCTTTAACCATCATAGCATGATGGTCGTGGTGATTATCATGATTTTGATGTTCAGTATGCTTTTGACTATCTTCGTGATGGTGATGATGAATTTCTTCATGGTGGTGATTATGTGCATCTTGTGTTTCATGATTCATGCCTACTTTGTTGTGATCGATATGCTCATCCTTATCTACTTTGTGATGATGATGATTGTGTTCATGCTTGTCCATAATTTCCTCCTTTAAGTTAGTTTAAGTGTTGTAAGACACGTATTTGAACTAGTAAAAGTTGAAACTTCCTCAGTTGCAGTTAAATTCCCATATGATACGGTGACTTGAAAACGTTTATTTTCAGGTAACCAAATACCAGCAAATCCATTTGAACTGCTTATAATCGTTCTTTCAATGATGACAGTATTTGTTTGAGAATCAACAATCTTTACCTCAAACGATTTGTTTTTTAACTCTCCTCGACAGGTGACTAAATTATGATTAGCACAAGGATGTGTTTGATTGACATAAGGCGCAAATGAGAGATAAAATTGTCCATTGGGTAGTTCTAGTTCCACTTGCTGTTGAGAATCACCTAGAAGCAATTTGGATCCTGTTATTGCAGCACTAAAATTTGTGGGTTCATTCAAATCATTCTCTAAATAGGCTACTATTTCTTTTACCGTCATACCCTCTAAATCATATTTTGCCAAGAAATCGTTTCGATTTGGTGAATTTGCGGCTACAAAAGCAATAACTCCAATAAATGCTATAAATATGGAAAAACTGATTAGTAATTTCTTTTTCATCATAGACCTCATCTCAAGTATTTCACTAAAATTTCAGTGATTTCATCAATTTTTTCTTTACCTTTTTGTTCGAAAATAGCTTCTGTAACGCATGTACTAATATGATCGTTTAATATTAATGCATTAGCATTTTGAAGCATAGCAATAACTGATAGTATCTGTTTTGAGATATCTACACAGTATCTTCCTTCTTCATACATTTTTAGTATGCCTTCCACTTGACCTCGCCCGGTTTTTAATAACTGTTTAATTTTTTCCTCATTCAAATGTCTTGTGTTGTGTTGATGCAACTGATTCATAGTTTCCTCCTTTAACCCCACCACGGGAGGGGTATACAAGTACATTATATCATGATAGTGTCAAAATGCAATAATATTCTTCACATTCATTTTGTATTCATAATTGTTTGGTATTATATAGTCGAGGTGAGTAAGATGAATAAAAAACAAGGTATCTTTTTAGGGATTTTTATAGGATTATTGGTTATCGTTGCTATCGTTTTTTGGTATTTTTCACCACAATGGGCAAATAATAGTGATTATCCGTACTATGGTCATATGGTGGGAGGTTGGGGTATGCCGTTCGGAATGTTAGCAATGGGTATATTTTGGATTGGTGTGATTTACTTTGCTATAAATGGTTTTAGTTACCGCAGTGAATGCAGAAATGATCGAGCAATTGAGTTGTTAAAGTCGCGCCTTGCAAAAGGTGAGATAACTATTGATGAATATGAAAAATTAATAGAGAAATTGAGGGATAAATAATATGAGAAAAGGTTTGATTGCTTTCGGACTAACCATCATAGTTGCATTTTTAGGCATGTTATCAATGGGGGCTGTAAATGCATATTCACGCGATAATGGTAATGATATTCTTGTGTTAAATTTAAGCCAACATGGCATGATGGGATCAAATTACAGTCTTTATAGTTTTGAAAGAATATATCTTCATCTATCTACTGATAATCAAGAAAAATTAGATTCTGGTTTTGCTAATGAGTTAATAACCACAGATATTCAACAAAAAACTGTTGTAGAGGTTGTTGAAATCATTGAGTTGATTAAATCGGATATCATAGATGATGTTCAGATTGAGTATTCTACCCAACGATTTGGCATGATGGGCGGTAACATGATGGGGTATGGTGGAAATGATCCATATGCAAATTGTGGTTACCAGAATAATGCTAGTACTTATGAATGGTTGTATATTCATTCGAGTGATGCCCAAAGAGATAGTTTGGACTTATCATTTGCGGAAGCTATTATGAATTTGGATTTGTCAAATCTATCAGTTCAAGAACTAGTTGAAAGCATAAATGAAATTAAGACAAATTTAGTTAATCAACTATCAAATCTGGTTCAGCCGAATGAATAAAGAAGTTGTGGGTGGGTAAACATACTCACCCATATTTTTGTTGTTGTTGTATAATATTCACATAGGAAGTGATTTGAATGAAAACATTAATTGTTGAAGATTATCCGAAGATCAATCAGTTATTAGCGATGTATGCGCGTAATGATGGACATGAAGTCAAACAAGTATATAACGGTGAGGAAGCACTTGCAGCAGTTCATCATGAAAAGTTTGATATTATTCTCTTAGATTTAATGCTTCCTGGAATACAAGGAGAAGAACTAATCAAACAAATACGCAAAGTGTCAGATGTTTATATTGTTGTATTATCAGCAAAAATTGATATCAAAGATCGTGTCGATGTCATCACACTTGGAGCTGATGATTACATGATTAAACCTTTTTCAATTGAGGAGGTGATGGCTAAACTCAAAAATGTAGAAAAAAGACTTGTTGTTAATCATCCAATCTTCTACACATTTAATCATTCACATCTAAAAGTTCTACCATTAAGCAGAGAGGTCTTAGTGAACAATCAATTAATCAATTTAACACAGTATGAGTATGATGTCTTATGGCATTTGCTTTCACATCCTAACGTTGTCTTTTCTAGAGACATGATTATCGAACAATGTTTTTTGGATAGTGATGCTTATGACCGTGTAATTGACGTTTTCATAAAAAACATTAGAAAAAAAATAGATCTCACTTCCGAACTATCATATATAAAAACGCATTATGGTATTGGATATCAGTTTGTGGGGGTAAAGGATGAATAGTATAAAGAACCTCCTTGTTTCACAAATCTTTAAATCCGTTCTCATCATTTTTTTATCAACCATTTTTATCTTGAATATTGCCTTTTATTTATTTTCAAATAACCAATATCAAAAAGAAATTGCAAGACAGTACGATGCACTATATAATATGACTGCTCATCTATCTACTGAAGAGAACTTCGGAACTTTAATCATATATTTGGAGCACTATACACATAATAATGATGTAACAATTCATTTCAAAAACATTACAGAGCAAACCATTTTCTCTAATGATTTTGATGCGAAATTGCAAAACTATGAAGCTGTATATTATGATGACATTCTTCTTGGATATATCGCTGTCAACTTTGAGTCTTCTAAATTAAGTAAAGATATTCTTTATGGATTCATAGGATTAAATTTAACCTCCATTATATTGTTTGCTTTTGGTATGTATATTTTATATAAGTTTCTGAGGAATGAAAATACTAAGTTAAGGCTGGATTTAAACCATATTGAGACAGAAAGTTCGGTTTTCTCATACAAAGAAATAAAGCAATTGCACGTTCAACTAATGAATAGTCAAATTCAAAGAGAAAAACAAAGATCCGTTTATGAGTCTCATATCAAGAGTATTGCGCACGATATCAAAACACCCCTATCAGTTATCCGAATATATGCTGATTCATTAGTTAATGAAAAACTTAATCCAACTAAAGAAGTATTTTTGGACATTCAAGTAGAAACAGTTAAAATAATGAACCTAATTCCTAAGTTTATCGAACTTGACTATGTTGAACTACCATATATTCAGGATGTTTCTCTATTTATTAACAGATATGCAAATAAGTACAAAGAAATATTTGAAAGTAAACAAATTACTATAACGCTCGAACTAGAGTGGTTATCAATTAATATTTCTGATAAAGATCTAGAGCGTTTAATTGAACATCTATTATTCAATGCTTTTTATTATTCGAATCCTCAATCAAATATCTCAATCTCTGTTCATAATAAAAACAGAAAATTGGTTGTTGAAGATGAAGGGATTGGAATGACCAATGAAACAATACTAAATATCTTAAAAGGACCTTATCGTTCAGTAGAAGCAATGAAATTAAACGAAAAAGGTAGTGGTTTGGGTTTACAGTTCGTAAAAGATATTGTTCAAAGATTAGGAGCAAATTTACAAATTGATAGTGTTGTTGGACATGGAAGCAAGATAACAATTCAATTTCCTCAATAAAAAGTAGAAATTCATCGAAGTATAAATCAAATGAGTGTAAGCAAATGAATATGTTTCTCATCATTAATGTTAGATATATTATATAATATGTTCCCACACCAGAAAAAGTCTGGAATTGGGGAACATAAAATGGCTAAAAATATGTTTCCGACATACACGAACCGACAAATTTTCGAGCAACCAGATAGACTCCACGCAGATTGAATGACAAAACCTGAAATCGTCTGAAAAATTTAAACACCTTAACAAAGCCAAAAATGCTACAAAGTATATGTATAAACTTCGAGTCATCTTTTCGGCACCATTTTTTGAATAATTTGCTTTTGTAGAAGGATCATTGAAGTTCAATGGTCTTTTGTTTTATATTCGAGAAAAACAATTATTTATTGATTCAATAGTTGGGAATGCAAACCATGAACTTCTAAGGCGAAAAGGGATGATTTAAATTTTAGTCCTAGCTATGAATATCTAGGAATCTGTTATCAAAAATTTCATTCCCCAAAATAAATGTTATAATATTTCTAAAGATTTATATAACGATGGAGGGAACTATTGCATCTGGTGGAACATATCTTGGTCAAAATACTTATATGTATGGCAATCTTAACAATGTTTCTGTTGGTGGATTCATCATTTCAGCAATTGGAGAAGCTTCTGCGGGTTATTTGCCAAAATCAGTAGCATCTAATGATAATAAATTATACTCTTGAAAGAAATTCATCAATTTCAATAAAAGAAAGGAACCACAAATTCAGTGGATGTGACCTAAATGAACTTAATACAATTAGCAGAAAATAATATATATCTCCGTAAAGATGGATTTTTGTTTCTCAATATTTTTCAGTATTCTGGTGCTCCTAGAGATGCACTATATGTTAATGAAGATTTTTCAGATAAACAGCTTGAGTATATTATAGATCATAGAATAGATAAAATAATTATTGATAACGCTCCATTCACGTCTTCAACCTTAGATAGAGTGAAAAATTTGAATTTCATTAAGTACCTTATCATTTATGGAGACAAATATAATGTTGAATCACTTTATACTCTTAATGAGCTTGTTCTTCTGAGCATTGATGTATCCCAAAGTATAGATATATCTCGTTTTCCGAAGCTCGAATGGTTAAGTACAAGGACGCCATCAAATATTGTTAATCTTGATAAATTGACCAGTTTGAAATCACTAATTATTTCTAGTAGATACAATCCTATCGAGGAATCAACATTGGAATCAATCTCCAAATTAATAAATCTAGATACACTCAAAATATCACACACAGGTATAAAAAACTTGGATTTCTTAACCAATCAAATGAAAATTAATGTTTTGTACCTCTGGGATAATCCCAAACTAATTAGTATTGATGGTATTCAATCTTTAGCCAGTACTTTGACAAAATTACGTATTGTATATCAAAGAAAAATCAATTCGTTTGAATACTTGAATCAATTGAAAAAACTCAAATTCTTATACTTAGAAGCTGATGGCCCCTTACCAAATATCTCGTTTATTAATGGAATGACTAAGCTGCACAGTTGCGTTATTGGATCAACATTAATTCGAGATGGTAACCTTACACCATTAATGAAGCTTAAACATTGTGTTGTTCTTCCTTTTAGGTCTCACTATCACTATATTCATGAGGATAGATTAATAAAGTTGAAATTTGAAGATTTTCCTTATAATTCCGACAGAAACACTGGAGATTCTGATATCGAATTGTGGAGAAGACTTGATAACTAGTAAGCCAATGTAAGGATTACTTATTATCAAAAAAACCACCATTTTCAATTCAAAAATAGTGTCTCAAAACAATATTTTAGTTTTAAAGAATTTATGGGACAGAACAGATACAATTTATCAAGTTTATAAATTTATTTCAATAGATTTCTTATCCATTGGTTCTAAACCTTTAATTGGACATTATAAGTAAAAATTTCTAATAGTTATACTCAACAAATATCTTGTCAAGAACATATCCCATTTGTATGTCGATAGTACTAAGAGCTGTAAGTTTTAAGTTGACAAACAATAATTACAGTATAACTTCAGAGTGAAAAACGTTATATTTTTTGTGATAATCATGATTAACATCGTGATGACAACACAGCAGGGGCGAGGGGATTTGAACTCGATAATTATGGATTTTCATCTCAAAATATGTTCTTACAAAGGAAAAAGTCTGGAATGGGGGAACATAAAACAGCTCAAAAATATGTTTCCGACATACACGAACCGACATATTTTCGAGCAATCAGATTAACTCCACGCACGTAGAGTCTATATCATTGCTTTTACTAAAATGACCACTTGACTACCTCTTAAATGATATAATTTGAATGAATATAAATGTTTTGAACTATATGTATTAAAATCACTAAGTCCACATTCGGATTTAATCAATTTTCTTATGATGAATAAATTGATGAGTATTATCAATTTTACGATTGATATTGATCGACATGGATAGATCGATGTCAATTCTTAAAATCACGATACAATAACACCTTTAAATTATTGTAAACTATTTATGATATTATATGTAAACAGTATTGTAAACATAAATATTGACTTAATGTAAACAACATTGTAAACTATAATTGAGGTGTTAGTATGAGCGTTTATGAGAAATTTAAGCAAATATGTAAAAAATTAGATCATTATCCTACCCAATCGGAGCTGATCTATAAGTATGGCCTAAATAGAGAAGATTTAAAAGAAATATCTATGGAAAAATACAGGGATGGTGAGTATCAAAAAACGCCATTGGAAAGTCCATCTGGCACTCATTTATTATATTGGAAAAGTGAAAAAATCGTGATGCATTTTCAAGGTAGTCAAGACCTTATTAGAAACTCGGAGATGAATCAATTCTCCGATTTTCGTAATTCTGAAATCCTTAATGGATTCGTTTTTTCAGAAATTGAGTCGAGCTTGGGAATCGAAGGTATCAGAAGTACACGAGCACAGATCGAAAAACTTGATCAAGCAAATTATGAAGATTTAGATCAACTAAACGATATCATTGTTAAAAATATGCTTTTAGGCTATGAGTTTGTAAAAAGACATGACATCACCGAAGAAAACATCTTTCAGCTCTATAAGATATTGTCGAAGAAGTGTTTAAAGGATACTGAACAATTAAATCCAGATGCTCTTTATCGTCATGATGAAGTGAATATTGTGGATGGTGCCAATGCGGTCGTAGATCGTGGTGTCGATTGGCAATTATTACCAGCATTAATGAAACAATTGATTGACTTTATGAACACAGATAAAACGTATGAAGAACATTTGATTGCCTCTCATATTGTTCATTATTATCTCGTCTATCTGCACCCCTATTTTGATTACAATGGTCGTATGGCTAGAGTGTTATCATTTTGGTATAATCTCAAACACGCCCCATCATTGAGTTTATTGTTGGTTAGTGAAGCTATCAATAACAGAATCCATAAGCAAGGTTATTATAATGCCATAATGAATTCAAGGAATGCAGGAAACGACATCACGTATTTTTTGGAGTATATGGGAGATATCGTGCTTAAATATTCGAAAATTTATATCAATTTCTATAGCATTAAAGCTAAACTCAAAGGAAAAGGACTACTTCTAACTAGAGCTTTAGAGATTGCTTTGAAATATGTACTAGCGATACCTATAACAGGAGAAGGCTTTTTTGATTGGAAGGACTATAAAGATTTTTCTCATGACTCATTTAGTAAACAGTATTATCTAAGACTATTAAATGACTTAACGGAACTTAAAATTTTAAAGGTTGTAGAACATAAAAAATCAAATCTTTATCAATTAAATGCAGATCTTTGGGATCTGATACTTTAAATCAATTATTGACAAGTCAAGTCAAGACAATTTCTGTGGCTTTGTTAAGCCAATCATAAAATGAAATATATGTATAAACTTCGAGTCATCTTTTCGGTAAAAGCTACTAAAAAAACTCCATTCGTTGAAATAGTGGCCCTTTAAATAATTAGGTGGTAAGCTAAGTATTCAGCTTTCCAAAATTAGGTG